>Ga0126376_10000271_pt1 | contig 24318 bp, 22 predicted proteins | sample PanSoiMetPlot_15_FD_92760 | JGI IMG/M metagenome (GOLD analysis project Ga0126376, IMG submission 92760) | Tropical forest soil microbial communities from Panama - MetaG Plot_15 | ecosystem: Environmental > Terrestrial > Soil > Tropical forest > Bulk soil | place: Panama | collected 2016-02-17 | reverse complement strand
TTCAACGCCAATTTCTAAGGGGCGGCCGGCCCAGATCCCGGGCGATCGGTAGCCCGCCGGGCGCTCTTCAAGAAAGCGCGCGCAACCGCTATCTTTGAAGGCATGCTCGAGCTGCATCTGCTGCGCCACGCCAAATCGAGTTGGCAAGACGCCTCGCTCGACGATTTTGCTCGCCCGTTGGCGCCGCGCGGCGAGGCGGCAGCCCCGCGCATGGGCGCCTACATGGCCGCGCATGGCATCAAACCGCAGATGATCCTGTGCTCGGCGGCCAATCGCACCCGGCAAACCTTGGCCCTCATCCTGCCGCACCTCCCCGGCAACCCCACCGTCGAATTCGAGGACGGGCTCTATCTTGCCACCGCCGCGGGCCTGTTGGCGCGCATCCGCAAGGTGCGTGCCAGGACCACGTCGTTGATGCTGGTCGGGCATGATCCGGGCATGCACGGCCTTGCCGTCGAGCTCGCCGGCCGCGGCGAGGCCGCCGACCTGGCGCGGCTTGCCCACAAGTTTCCGACCGCGGCACTGGCCGTCATCAGCTTTGGCGCCAGCCAATGGTCCAAGATCGAGCCCAAGGCCGGTAAGCTCGAGAGCTTCATGTTTCCGCGCCTTCTCGACTGATCGCAGCCCAAGCGCGGGCGGCCGGCGTCGCCGGCGCGCGCAGCGGCTGCGGCTTTGGCCACGGCTTTGGCTTGTGCCCTAAGTTGGCGCACGTTAAATCGAGGAGGCTGGGGCCCGCGCCATCGGCACATCGACCGATCGCACGCGGCCCCGACTTAAAACAGGATGGCGCCGCGCCGATGCTGGTGTTGATCGATAACTACGACAGCTTTACCTACAATCTCGTCCACTTCCTGGGCGAGCTTGGGGCGCGCTGTGAGGTCTACCGCAACGACAAGATTGCCGTGGCCGATGTGCTTAAGCTGGCACCCCAGGGCATCGTACTGTCGCCCGGTCCGTGCACGCCAAACGAGGCCGGCATCTGCCTGGAGCTGATCCGAACGGTGGGCGCGTCGATTCCAATCCTCGGCGTGTGCCTCGGCCATCAGGCCGTTGGCCAGGCCTATGGTGGCCGCATCGTGCGCGCGCCGCAGCCGATGCATGGCAAGCTCTCGACCATTAGCCACGTCGGCACCGGCGTGTTCAAGTCGCTGCCGAAGAAGTTCGAGGTGACGCGCTATCATTCCCTGATCGTTGATCGCGACGGTCTGCCCGACGATCTCGTCGTCACCGCCACCAGCGAGGGACTGATCATGGGGCTGGCGCACAAGCGGCACCCGGTGCATGGCGTGCAGTTCCATCCCGAAAGCATCGCCTCCGAGCATGGCCATGCGCTGCTCGCCAACTTCCTCGAACTGGCAGGCGCTGCGCCGCGACGTCGCAACCGTCGCCCCGCTCGACACGCCGCCTGAGATCGCCATGGACCTCCAGCCTTCGCAGGAATTGCGCCAGCTGATCCAGAAAGTCTCGCAAGGCGCCACCTTGACCGAGGACGAAATCCGTACCGCGCTTGACCAGATGACCGCCGGGGCCGCGACGCCGGCGCAGATGGGTGCCTTCCTGATGGCGCTCAGGGTTCGTGGCGAGACCGTTGAGGAGATCACTGGCGCCGCGCAGATGCTGCGCGCCCGCATGCAGCGCGTGGCGGTACCGGAGGACGCGGTCGATATCGTCGGTACCGGCGGCGACAGCCACGGCACCTATAATGTGTCGACCTGCGCCGCGCTGATCGCCGCCGGCGCCGGCATCCGCATCGCCAAACACGGCAACCGCCGCGTCTCTTCCATGTCTGGCGCTTCCGACGTGCTGTCGACCCTCGGCGTCAAGCTCGATCCGCCGTTCGAGCTGATCACGCGCTGCGTCGAGGAGGCGGGCGTCGGCTTCATGTGGGCCCCGCTGCATCACCCCGCCATGAAGCATTGGGCCCCGATCCGTGGTGAGCTCGGCATCCGCACCATCTTTAATCTGTTGGGACCGATCTCGAACCCTGGCGGCGTCAAGCGGCAGGTGGTCGGCGTGTTCTCCTGGCATTGGGTCGAGCCGATCGCCCAGGTTTTGAACAATCTGGGTGCCAAGCACGTTTGGGTTGTGCATGGGCACGATGGCCTGGACGAGTTGACCACCACCGGCGCCACCGATGTGGCCGAACTCAAGGATGGCAAGGTGACGGTGTTCGAGGTGACGCCAGCCGATGCCGGCCTGGCGCCGGCTAAGCTTTCCGACCTCAAAGGCGGTGACGAGCACGCCAACGCCGCCGCCATTCGCGACGTGCTGGCGGGCAAACGCACGCCGCTGCGCGATATCGCGGTGCTCAACGCCGCGGCGGCGGCGGTGGTTGCGGGCAAGGCGGCGAACATTCTCGAGGGCGCCGAGCTGGCGCAAAGCGCGATCGAAAGCGGTGCTGCCCGGCGGGCGCTCGACAGGTTGGCGGCCATCACCAACGGACGCGGCTGACGGCCAATGCGGGATGCCAGCGCAGAGCCTACCCCCGCGCAGCTGTTCCGCACCGTGTTTCCCTCCATCATGCTGCCGATGTTCTTGGCGGTGGTCGATCAGACGATCGTCGCCACGGCGCTGCCATCGATCGCCGCCTCGCTCGGCAATGTCGGGCGCGTCTCCTGGGTAGTGGTCGGCTATCTGGTCGCGACCACGGTCGCCGCGCCCGTCTACGGCCAGTTGCGCGACGTCTACGGCAGCGCGCGCATGATGTTCATCGCGCTCGCAATTTTCATCGCCACCTCGCTGTTCTGCGCCGCCGCCACCAGCGTCGAGATGCTGACCGTCGGCCGCATCCTGCAAGGCCTCGGCGGCGGCGGGCTGATGACCTTGTCGCAGGCGCTGATCGGCGAGACCATCCCGCCGCGGGAACGGGCGCGCTACCAGGGCTATCTGGCCTCGGTGATGGTGACCTCGAGCACCTTTGGCCCGGTGGTCGGGGGCTATCTGACCCACCACCTGGGCTGGCGCAGCGTGTTCCTGATCAACGTGCCGCTGGGCGCGATCGCGGTGTTGCTCACGCTCCGGCTGAGGCCCAGGGCGGTGCGCGATCAAACCTGGCAGTTCGACACCTATGGGCTGTTGCTGTTCATCGGCTTCATCGTGCCGCTGCTGTTGGCGCTCGACCAGGCGCAGCGCATGCAGGCGAACCTGGTGCTTGCCATCGTCGCACTGACCGCGGTGTCGCTGATCGCCCTGATCGGGCTCATTCGCCAACAGCGGCGGGTGCGCCACCCGCTGTTGCCGATCACGCTGTTGCGCAATCCGACGGTGTGGCGCAGCGACGCCCTGGCCGCCTGTCACGGCGCCACCTTGGTGTCGCTCATCACCTTTCTGCCGCTCTACTTCCGCGTCCTGCGCGACGCGACGCCGGCGGCGATGGGCCTGATGCTGCTGCCGTTGGTGTTCGGGATCGGCGCCGGCTCGATGCTCACCGGTCGGATTGTCAGCCGCACCGGCCTCACCACCATCTTCCCCTCGATCGGCCTGGTGCTGGCGTGCGCCACCCTGGTGCTGTTTGCCGTCACCGCCGACCACCTGAGCCCGAGCGCGTTGCCGTGGCTGCTGTTCTTCAGTGGCCTGTTCATGGGCACGGTCATGGGGGTGGTGCAAGTGACGGTGCAGAACGCCGCCGGTGCCGCCTCGCTGGGTTCGGCGGTGGGTTCGGTACAGTTGTCACGCTCGGTGGGTGCCGGCGCCGGCACGGCGCTCGTCGGCACCGTGTTGTTTGCCTCAATTTCGCTGGCCGATCCCGACACCCGCCGCCTGTTTGCCGAGCTGGTGGCGGACCGGCAGGGAACGCTCGCCGGCATCGCCGATCAAGTCATCCGCGCCAACATTGCGCGCGCCTTCCGCGCCGCCTTTCTCACCATCGCCGCGTTCGCCGCCTGCGGCGCGGTGCTGGCCTGGTCGATCCCGGCGCGCCGCCTCGGCTGAGGCGAGCCCTTGAAGGTTTCTGCCTGCCCTGTTGCCGGCTGCCTCGGCTCACCGCCGGCCCGAGACGCCAATCAAGATGCCCGCGATCAAAAGCCCCAGCGCCAGCAGCAGTGGCACGGTCGGCGGTTCGCCGAGGAGGACCATAGCGAGCACGATGCTGACGGCGGGGGTGCCAAGCAGGCCGAGCGAGGTAGTGGAGGCGGGCAATTGTGAGGAGCTGACCGCGGCCGCCCAGTAAGCCAGTGCGGTGCCCGGGATGCCGGCAAACACCAACAGCAGCACCGCCTCGGTGCTCCAGCGCACCACCGGCGGGCCCTCGACCGCGGCGGCGGCCAAACTCAACAGCCCCGCGGCCAGCAGCGCCTGCCAGGGCGCCAGCTGGAATGGCGTTGCCCGCCAGACGTGGGCGCGGTTGTGCACAATGCTCGCTGCCCAGAGCATCGCCGCCAGCAGCAGCGCCGCATTGCCGCTGATGGCGGCCCGATCGCTCCAATCGAAGGTCATCGGATTGAAGATGGTGAGGAGCCCGAGGATGCCGAGCCCCAAGCCCAACATTCGCCGCCGCGACAATGTTTCCCCCAGCACCAGGGCGGCGCCAAGCGGCGCCCACAGCACGCTGGTGTAGGCGAGTACGGCGGAGCGTCCGGCCGGCACCAGGCGCAAGGCCAATTGCGTCAGAATGGTGAAGGCGACCATATGCAGCACGACCATGCTGATGAGCACCGGCAGGTCCCGCCGTTGCGGCAACGCCAGGCCGGTGACGAACAGCGAGATGGCGAATAGGCTCAGCATCGAAATAATGGTGCGCAATGCCACCGACCAGATCGGTGGCATGTAATTGAGCAGCGCCTTGTTGACCGGCCACATGGCCCCCCAGGCCAACACCACCACCAACAGCAGGAGGCGGGCTTGCGTTGTGCTGGCCGGTGGCGCCGCCTCCCTCATCGGTGGGTACCGCGCCGACGCTGCCCAGGTTTAGAGGCTGGCGACCAACCGGCTCGATGCCGCTGGCGGCGGCCGTGGGCGCGCCGGTCGGCTCTCCCATCCCTGGTCGCCAGCGGTCGCCCGCCGACCTCTATCGCGCCCTCGCCGGCACCCTCAAGGCAGTCGTGCACGCTATCCTCCACCGTTGCCCTAGCCTCGCCGAGACCATCGCCGGCCCGGATGTGGCTTGACGTCACGCTTTGGCTTTCACAGCCTGTCACAAGCCTGTCAGCGTTCGGGGCCCCCCCTTCCGCCCCGGCCCGCATCACTTTATGTCATTAATGGAATGGGCAATTCGAGGACCAATCCTCATGCTGATTAAGCCAGCCTGCGATCTCCCCGGCTCCGAAATCACCCCGCGCTCGGTCTATGTGCGCCGGCGCGAGTTCATCGCCGGCGCCGCCGCGCTCAGCCTTGGCTCGCTGCTGCCAGCAGCGGCGGGCGCCGCGCCGTTGGCGGCCGCCCCGAGCCCGCTCTCGACCACGGATGAGGCTCGCACCCCGCGCAAGGACATCATCAGCTACAACAACTTCTACGAATTCGGCACCGACAAGGACGATCCAGCCAAAAATGCCCACACGCTTGAGACCAAGCCCTGGAAGGTGAAGGTCGATGGTCTCGTCGGCAAGCCGGGCGATTACGACCTTGATGACCTCATCCGGGAGGTCGCCTTGGAGGAGCGCATCTATCGCATGCGCTGCGTGGAAGGCTGGTCGATGGTCATTCCCTGGATCGGGGTGCCGCTCGCCACCGTCCTCAAACGCCTCGAGCCGCAGGGCAGCGCCAAGTATGTCGCCTTCCAGACCGTGGTGCGCCCAGCGGAAATGCCGGGCCAGCGCGGCCTGTTCCAGCCGCTGCCATGGCCTTATGTCGACGGTCTGCGGCTCGATGAGGCCATGCACCCGCTCTCAATTCTTGCGGTCGGCCTCTATGGCGAGACCTTGCCCAACCAGAACGGCGCTCCGATCCGGCTGGTTGTACCCTGGAAGTACGGCTTCAAGGGGGTCAAGTCGATCGTGCGCATATCGCTGACCGAGGCGCAACCGCCCTGCACCTGGAACGTGCAGAACTCGCGCGAATACGGCTTTTATTCCAACGTCAATCCCACTGTCGACCATCCGCGCTGGAGCCAAGCGACCGAGCGGCGGATCGGCGAGAGCGGTCTGTTCGTCAAACGGCGGCCGACCCTGATGTTCAATGGCTACGGCGAGCAGGTGGCCCAGCTCTATAGCGGGCTCGACCTCAAGGCCAACTACTAGCATGCCGTGGGCCGCACCCGTTCCGCGCTCCGCGCTCGGCCGCGTCGTGTTCGGGCGCGATCCGGTGCGGCGCGGCATCTATCTGGTGGGCATGCTGCCGGCGGTCTCGACGTTTAGCTTGGCTCTCCTCGATCAATTGGGCGCCGATCCGCAGAAGACGCTCGAGCGCACGCTCGGCCTGTGGGCGCTGCGTTTTCTGATTGTCACGCTCGCCATTACGCCACTGCGTCGGCTGGGCGGACCTAACCTGATCCGCTACCGTCGCGCCTTCGGGCTCATCGCCTTCTACTATGCGGCGCTGCACGTCACGGTCTACACCGTCCTTGATCAGGGCTTGGATCTTGCCGCCATCTGGGCCGACATTGTGAAGCGTCCCTATATCACTATCGGCATGCTGGCCTTCACCATCCTGATCCCGCTGGCCATCACCTCGAATTCGCCGATGATCCGCCGGCTCGGCGGCAGTGCCTGGCAACGGTTGCACCGGCTGGTTTATGTCGCCGCCGGCGCTGCCGTGGTGCACTTCATCATGCTGGTAAAATCGTGGTCGCCGGAACTGGCGCTCTACGCCGTCGTCACCGTTGCGCTATTGGCCGGGCGGCTGCTGCTGCGGCGGCGCCGAGCGACGGCGGCGCCGAAAGCGGGGGCGGCCAACCGCGCCGCCCGCGCCTGAGGTGCCGGTCCTCTCTACCCGGCAAGGCCGATCGAGGCACGAAGGTTAAGGGTCGATCCAAGGGCGATGCCGCGACCCGGATGCGCCGCCGTTGGCGCGCTGCCGCTAACCTTGTGCCGCCGCCACCGGAGCCCGTCGCAAGCCAAGGTATTGCAGCTCGCCCAGCACCGCGACCACGACGGCCTGCGCCAGCACGAAGGCGACGCCGAGGCCGGTGGCGGCGACCATGCCGCTGACCAGCACCAGGCAGCTGGCGCCCGCCCATAGCCCGTTGCTGACAATGATGGCCCACACGGCGGCGGGCTCGAGCCGCTCGCGGGTCGCCACCAAGGCGACGAAGGCCACGTACGGGATGAGCACGAGGCCGGCGCCGCGCATAAGCGCCACCGGCAGCCCGAGCAAATCGTCGATGTAGCCGGCGGCGCCGAGCAACAGCAGGGCGGTGGCGCCGCTGGCGAGGGCATCGAGCATGAGGACGCGGCGCAGGAAAGAAGAGGGATGCTGGCTTGACATGTCGAACTCCTTTTGGCGTCGATGGGCGCCTATGATCGAGCCCACAGGCAGCGCCGTCGATTACGTCCAAGGTAAGCGCGCGGTTTTTACCGGGAGCCAGACATGCTGTTCATGGTGATCGAAAGGTTCCGCAATCAGGATGCCCGCGCCGTCTATCGTCGCCTGCGCGACAAGGGCCGCGTGATGCCCGACGGCCTCAGCTTCATCAGCAGCCATGTCACGGCCGACCTCGGCCGCTGCTTCCAACTGATGGACGCCAGCGACGTCACCGTGCTGCAGCGGTGGGTAGCGGAATGGTCGGATCTGGCCGAATTCGAAATCGTGCCGGTGGTGGCCGGCGCCGAGACCGCCAGCGCGCTCGCCGCCTCGCTGTGATGCGGCCAGCGCGGGCGGTGCAAAATTGCCGATGCCTGCCGGCATCGACCATCAGCGTCTCGCCGGTGGTGCGCCGCATCGGGCAGCAGCTGGCATCAACACCACCGTCTGGGCGCCGTGCTTGGCCACGCGCAGCGCCATCGCGCCATCTTAATGTGCGCGCGGCCACCGGCCGCTCGTCGTCAGCGCCGTCGCCGCAGCAGCCGCTGGGCGTCGCCCAAGATTTGCGCGTGATCGAAGGCGAGCGGCACCCGCCGCCAGCGGTCGACCCAGGCCACCGCCGCCGCATCATCTCCCGCCCGCGCCGTGGCACGCCGCACGCGCGCCAGGAAGGCGACCGAGCAGGTGTGCCCGCGCTGGTCGCGCCGCGGGTCCGAGTAGACCCCGATCAGAGTGAGACGGCCGGCGCGCACGCCGGTCTCCTCCCATAGCTCGCGCCGCACAGCATCTTCGACCGTCTCGCCAACCTCGACGAAACCACCGGGCAAGGCAAAGCATCCCTTGAACGGCGGATGCCCGCGCCGCACCAGCAGCACGAAGCCTCGGGCGTCGATCACGACGGCATCGACGCTGAGCGCTGGGGTCGGCGGCAGCGGCATGTCGATCACCTTGTCCCAGGCTGGCCTCAGATGCCGAACCTTGCCCGTAGCTCTTTGAGACCGTCGTGGTGCGGGGTGAACATGGCGCCGCCGATCAGGCCGCCGTCAACGACGATGTCGGTGGCGTTGACAAATGTCGAGCGGTCCGATGCCAGCCATAGCACGCACTGGGCGATGTCATCGGGCAGGCCGGAACGGGGAATTGGTTGCGCCTTGGCGAAGATCTCCTGCATCTGATCGGCCAACTGATCGGCGCGGCCGGCCTCGAGGCCAAGCGCCTTGGGTAAAATGCCGGTGGCGATGGCCCCGGGCGATACCGAGTTGACGCGCACGTTGTGTTCGCCGAGTTCCATCGCCACGCATTTGCTGAGGTGGTTCACCGCCGCCTTGGCGGCGCCGTAGACCATGGAGGTGGAGCGCCCGGTCTGATGTGCGGCAATCGAGCCATTGTTGATGATGCTGCCGGCGCGCTGGCGCATCATGGTCGGCGCCACATGCTTCATGCCGAGCATGACGGAGCGCAGCAGCAGCGCGATCGCGGCATCAAACCCGTCGACCGGCACGGTGGTGATGCTGCCCGTCGGCGCCGGGCCGCCGGCATTGTTGAACAGGCAATCGATACGGCCAAAGCTGGTGAGGGTGTGCGCGATCACGCGCTGCCAGTCGCCTTCTACGGTCGCATCGGCGGCAATGAACTGCGCCTTGGCGCCGATCCGGGAGGCAACGGCGGCGCCCTCGGCTTGGCGACGGCCCGTGAAGACCACGCTCGCCCCCTCGGCAACGAACAGTTCGGCCGTGCGCGCGCCGATGCCGCTGGTGCCACCGGTAATGATGGCGACTTTGCCGTCGACCATACCCATGCGCCATCCCTTTGCTGGAGCGGCCTGCTCCGCCAGAGGTGCCTCTGCGCCAGAGCGCCTGGGCAGTTTAGCTCGGGCGCCGCTAACCTCAACGGGGCTGCTGCACCGATCCGGGCAACAGCAGCATCTTGAAGTCGGCGACCCCGGTCCGCTTCGCTTTGGCCGCCTGATAGGCAGCGGAATGATAAAAGCTGCGCGCCGCCTCGGGGCTGGCAAATTCCACGAGCACGACGCGGTGGGCATCGAACCGGCCCTCGAGCACGTCGGGTTTGACACCACTGACAGCATAACTGCCGCCCGCAGCCGCCACCGCCGGTGCCGAGAGCGCCGTATAGTCTTGGAAGCGTTGGCGGTCGTGGATCGTCATTTCGACGTAGATGTAGCCCTTGCCGGATGGCGCGGTGGTTTTGGTCATGATCGTCTCCCTGGCCTTGAATGGCGGTCTCAAGCCTGGGCCGGCGGCATGGGCAAGTCGATTACCCCTGAGGTAATGGAGCGCCGCCTCCAGTTCGGCTAGCGTCGCCCAATGCACACCGCCAGACCGATCGGCGACCACCTGCGCGCCTGGCGCCAGCGCCGCCGCATGAGCCAGCTCGACCTCGCCAGCGAGGCTGAGATTTCAACCCGTCATTTGAGCTTCGTGGAATCGGGCCGCGCGCAGCCGAGCCGCGACATGGTTCTCAATCTGGCCGAGCGCCTCGAAATCCCGCTGCGAGACCGCAATGTGCTGTTGGTATCGGCAGGGTTTGCCCCGATTTTTCCCGAGCGCCGGCTCGAGGACCCCGCGCTTGCCGCGGCCCGACGCGCCGTCGATCTTGTGCTCGCCGGCCACGAGCCATACCCCGCGCTTGCCGTCGACCGGCACTGGCAGCTGATGGCCGCCAACGGCGCCGTCGGCCGGCTGATGGCCGGCGCCGCCCCGAAGTTGCTGACGCCGCCGATCAACGTACTGCGCCTCAGCCTGCATCCGGACGGCCTCGCCCCCCGCATCGCCAACCTGGCCGAATGGCGCCAGCACCTGCTCGAACGCCTGCGCCGGCAGATCGACGTCAGCGCCGATCCGGTGCTGTCCGACCTCAACCAGGAGCTCAGCGCCTATCCCGTCCCAGCCGCCAAGCGGGCGCGGCTGGGGTTCGAGGCGGATCTAGGCGGCGTTGTGATCCCCCTGCGCCTCACGGTCGACGGCAGCGTGCTTGCCTTCTTCAGTACCACGACGGTATTTGGCACCCCGCTCGACATCACGCTGTCGGAGCTGGCGCTGGAGGCGTTTTTTCCGGCCGACCCGGATACTGCCGCGGCACTGGGCCGCCTTGCCGGCCGCCCGGCGTGAGGCCGGCGGCCTCGCCCAAGCGCCTTGCACGGCCGGCACGGCGGCCATACATCGAGGCGGAAAGCGGCGGAGTGACCCCATGCGCGATCGTCTGCAACAGGAAACCAAGCGCGCCCTGAAGGCGCAGGACAAGGCGCGGCTTGGCGCCTTGCGCCTCATCAGCGCCGCGCTCAAGGACCGCGAAATCGCCCAGCGCACCGACACCCTCTCCGACCAGGAGGTCGTCGCCGTGTTGCAGCGGATGCTCAAGCAGCGGCGCGAGTCTTTCGCCATCTATGCCAAGGCCGGGCGCCAGGATCTGGCCGACCAGGAGGCCCGGGAGATCGCGGTGATTGAGGAGTTCTTGCCCGCCCAGATGGGCGAGGCGGAGGTGAAAGCGGCGATCGCCGGCATCATCGCAGAGGTCGGGGCCTCCGGGCCCAAGGACATGGGCAAGGTCATGGCCGCACTGAAAGAGCGTTACGCGGGCCAGATCGACATGGGCAAAGCCAGCGGGCTTGCCAAGGCGCTGTTGGGCTGAGCGGTTCATGCCGTCGGGCGCGCCGCCGCTCGGGCGCCGCAGCGCAGGGCTCGCGCGCCGCTCCTTGCCCTTTCACCCCCGCTCGTTTCGGCCCGCACGCTGGCTCCCTGCCGGGTTGTGGAAATTGGTGGCCCAGGGTTCGATTTTTCTCGCTGAGGAAGGACCTTGCGGGCGAATCACGTATGTGAGCGTTGGCTGTCGAGGACCATCGCCCCCATGCGCTTTCCGCCATCCCTGCTCGATGAGATCCGCGCCCGGCTGCCGGTGAGCCACGTCGTCGCGCGCAAGGTCAGCCTCAAGCGCGCCGGTCGCGAACTCAAGGGCCTGTCGCCCTTCAAGCAGGAAAAGACGCCGTCGTTCTTCGTCAATGACCACAAGGGGTCCTGGTTCGATTTTTCCTCCGGCCAGAACGGCGACATCTTCAAATTCGTGATGCTGACCGAGGGCTGGAGTTTCCCCGAAGCGGTGGAGCGGTTGGCCGAGCAGGCCGGTGTCACGCTGCCGCAACCATCGGCGGCGGAGGCGCAACGGGACGACGAGCGCGGGCGGCTGCTGGCGCTGATGGAGGCCTGCTGCCGCTTCTTCCAGGCCCAGCTCGCTGCCAGCCCGGGCGTTGAGGCCCGGCGCTATCTTGAGCGGCGTGGGCTGTCGCCTGAGGCCATCGCCCGGTTTCGCCTGGGCTACGCCCCGGCCAGCAAGTCGGCGCTCAAGGAGCATCTGGCCAAGGCCGGCTTCAGCGGTGCCGAAATGACGGCGAGCGGCATGCAGATCAGCGGCGCCGATATCCCGGTCGCCTATGACCGCTTCCGGCATCGGGTGATATTTCCCATAACCGACCTCAAGGGCCGCGTGATCGCCTTTGGCGGCCGCGCGCTGGCCGCCGACGCATCGGCCAAGTACCTCAATTCTCCGGACACGCCGCTGTTTCACAAGGGCCGGGTGCTGTTCAACGCCGCCAATGCCCGCGGCCCCGCCTTCGACCGTGGCCAGATCATCCTGGTTGAAGGCTACATGGACGTGATCGCGCTCGCCGAGGCCGGGTTTGCGCAAACGGTGGCGCCGCTGGGTACGGCGCTCACCGAGGAGCAGCTCGAGTTGCTGTGGCGCCTGGCCCCGGTCCCGGTGTTGTGTTTTGACGGCGATGCGGCCGGCCGCAATGCCGCCTTTCGCGCCGTCGAAACCGTGCTGCCGCACCTCAAGCCTGGTCACAGCGTCCAGTTCGCCTTGCTTCCCGATGGGCTCGATCCCGACGAACTCATCCGCCAGCACGGCCCCGGTGCGTTCGCCGAGGTCCTGGAGCGGACCCGGCCGCTGTTCGACGTGCTGATCGAACGGGAGGAGCGGCGGGGCGAGACCGCCACCCCGGAAGCGCGCGCCTCGTTTGACGCGCGGCTCAAGGCCCAGGTCGGACGCATCGCGGATGGTGGCGTTCGTGCCCATTACGAGCGGGAGCTGCGCGAGATCCTGTGGCGGCGCGGCCAACAGCTGGCGCGGGCCGGCGCTCGCAGCCCAGGCCGGCGCCCGGACGCGGCGGCGGGACATCGCCGCAACAACCTAGAGCCTGACTGGCGGCTGGCGGTGCGCAGCTCCGAGCGCCTGCGGCTTGGCGGTCTGCCGCGCGCCGCCGTGGCGCGCGAGGCGGCCGTGCGCAGCAACGCCTTGGCTGAACGCGTGCTGCCGGTGCCCGCCCGCGAAGCGCTGCTGATGGCCACACTTCTCAACCATCCCTGGCTGATGGAGGAACATTGCGAGATGGTGGCACAACTGCCGTTGAGCGCCGCGCCGCTGGCGCGGCTGCGCGATGCGCTGCTTGGCCTCTTCAGTCAGGGTTCACCTCTTGATTCGGCTCAGTTACGCACCCAACTGAGCGCCATCGGTCTCGATAGCGTCGTTGCCGCGGTTGGGCGCGCCATCACGCACAAGGGCGACAAGTTTGCCGAACCTGGGACAGCTGCCGCGCAGGTCGAGGCCGGATGGTTGCATGCGCTTGCCATGCACAAATCCCAGACCGAGCTGAAGCGTCACCTCAAAGGGCTTGAGACAGATTCCTCCGAGGCCGCTTTTGAGCAGATTGTGGAGATCCAGCAACAGCTGTCGCAAGCAGCGCGGTCGGGTGAAGCGCAGGATTGAACGCGGTTTTTTTCCCACCGAGGGAACAGCCGGCCCGAACCTGCCCTTTTTTCCGTGCGTCCGACGGTCGAGGTTCGGCGTTTTTGATGAGGATAAGCAGCCGGAAACCCTCATAGGCTAGGAAAAGAACCCCCCCAGAGCGGGTAGAGAAAGAACAAAACAAACGATAGGAAATGATGCGGAAGTTGTGTATGCCTGCCGCGATTCCCACACCAAGGGCAACCGAGCGTTATGCCGGCCCAGGCGGATCCGCAGTTTGTGGGTTTCATCGACAGGTTCTCACCCGGCGGGGCAACCCGCCTGAGCGGGATGGTTTGGCGTTGGCTAGAGCCACGCCGGCGCAAGCCACCGCGCGGTTTTGTTGAATGGCGATGCGTGCTGACCCACGGCGAGCGCTGCCCCGGAGCCCATTAATGGCGATGCAGAAGTCCGACGACCAAGTGCCGACCCAAGCCGAAGCACCGGAGAAGGATAGCCCTCTCCTCGATTTGTCCGATGCCGGCGTCAAGCGGTTCATCAAGACCGCCAAGGCGCGGGGCTACGTCACCTACGACGAGCTCAATGCCGTGCTGCCGTCGGAGGAGGTGTCCTCCGAGCAGATCGAAGACACCATGTCGCTGTTGTCCGACATGGGCATCACCGTGGTCGAGAGCGAGGACCAAGAGGAAGCAAGCTCGCCGGGCGAGAGCGATGAGGCGGGCGGCGACGACGAAGAAGGCAGCCGTGCCATTACCGCCCCCAGCATGCCGGCCGTGGTGCAGACCCGGGCCGAGCCCTCCGAGCGCACCGATGATCCGGTGCGCATGTATCTGCGCGACATGGGCTCAGTCGAGCTGCTGTCACGCGAGGGCGAGATCGCCATTGTCAAGCGCATCGAGGCCGGGCGTGAGGCGATGATCGCCGGCCTGTGCGAGAGCCCGCTCACGTTCCAGGCGATCATCATCTGGCGCGACGCGCTGATGAACGCCAAGATCCTGCTGCGCGACATCATCGATCTTGAGGCGACCTACGAAGGCCCCGAGGCCAAGGCCGCGCCGCCGCCGATCGTGGCGCCGCAGCCCGGCGCGCCGCCGGCGCATAGCCATCCCAACAACGGCGAAGACCTCAACGGCGACGGCGAAAGCGCGCCGCCGGAGGGCGAACTCGATGATGAGGACGATTACGAGAACGCCCTGTCGCTGGCTGCGATGGAGGCCGAGCTCAAGCCGAAAGTGCTCGAGACCTTTGATTCGGTTGCCAATACCTACAAAAAGCTGCGCAAGCTGCAGGACAAAAAGGTCGAGATGCAGGTGGCGAGCGAGCAATTCAATCGCCAGCAGCAGAAGGCCTACGACAAGCTTCGCGACGAGATCATCAAAGACGTCAAGAGCCTGTCGCTCAACAACAACCGCATCGAAAGCCTGGTCGAGCAGCTCTACGGCATCAACAAGAAGCTGGTGGCTCTCGAGGGCCGCCTGATGCGGCTGGCCGACAGCTACGGTGTGCCGCGCCAGCAGTTCATCGATGAATACTTCGGCAACGAGCTCGACCAGGCCTGGATCGAGCGCATGTCGGGTGCCAGCAAGAAATGGGCGCAGTTCATCAAGCACGAAAAGCGCCACATCGACACCATCCGCGACGACATCCGCACGCTCGCCTCCGAGACCGGGCTTGAGATCACCGAGTTCCGCCGCATCGTCAAGGCGGTGCAGAAGGGCGAGCGCGAGGCCCGTCAGGCCAAGAAGGAGATGGTGGAGGCCAACCTCCGCCTGGTCATCTCGATTGCCAAGAAGTACACCAACCGCGGCCTGCAGTTCCTGGACCTGATCCAGGAGGGCAACATCGGCCTGATGAAGGCGGTCGACAAGTTCGAGTATCGGCGCGGCTACAAGTTCTCGACCTATGCGACGTGGTGGATCCGGCAAGCCATCACGCGCTCGATCGCCGACCAGGCGCGTACCATCCGCATCCCCGTGCACATGATCGAAACCATCAATAAGATTGTGCGCACGTCGCGGCAGATGCTGCACGAGATCGGCCGCGAGCCGACCCCCGAGGAGCTCTCCGAAAAGCTCGCCATGCCGCTCGAAAAGGTGCGCAAGGTGCTCAAGATTGCCAAGGAGCCGATCTCGCTTGAGACCCCGATTGGCGACGAGGAGGATTCCCATCTCGGCGATTTCATCGAGGACAAGAATGCGTTGTTGCCGATCGATGCGGCGATCCAGTCGAACCTGCGCGAGACCACCACCCGGGTGCTGGCCTCGCTAACGCCCCGCGAGGAGCGCGTGCTGCGCATGCGGTTCGGCATCGGCATGAATACCGACCATACGCTCGAGGAGGTTGGCCAGCAGTTCTCGGTCACCCGCGAGCGCATTCGCCAGATCGAGGCCAAGGCGCTGCGCAAGCTGAAACATCCAAGCCGCAGCCGCAAGCTGCGCTCCTTCCTCGACAACTAAAGTCGGCCGCACACCCCCTGATTGGGCGTGTGGTCGACGGCGGCGGTTCGCGCCGACGCCTCCGGTTGGCGGTGCCGGGGCCGGCACCCGCCCCCGCAGCCGCCAGGCCGGATCAAAATTGCCGGCTCGGGCGTTGACGTGCGGCAGCGGCGCTGGCCTGTCCTGCGCCCACAACCGTTGCGAGGCCTCAATGCGTTTCCTGGCGTTCATCGGCCTGCTCGCAATCATTGCCGGCATACTCGTGGCTGGCTACTTCTTCGGCGGCTTTTTCGATGTCGCCGCCACCTGGGAGGATCCCGGGCCGGTGGCCTCGGCCTTGGCCCGGGTTCGGAACGCCTCGATCGGTCGACACGCCCACGACCAGCCGCCGATCGCCCTCGATCAGCCCGAGGCCATCCAAACTGGGGCCCGCCACTACGCCAAATACGGGTGCAGCAACTGCCATGGCGCTCCGGGCGTCGAATGGGCGAAGTTTTCCGAAGGACTCAATCCCGGACCGCCCGACCTCAAGGAGGTCGCCCCCGAGCGCGACCCGGCCGCCCTGTTCTGGGTGGTCAAGAACGGCATCCGCATGACCGGCATGCCGAGCTTCGGCAAGGCCGGCGTGCCGGACCCCGAGCTGTGGCAGATCGTGGCCTTTCTCAAAAAGCTGCCCAGCGTCTCGGAGGCCGACTTCAAGACCTGGACGGCGGAGGCCCAGTGAGGGCGCCGCGGCTTAGCGATCCGCCATCCCATCGCTGGTCAGCCCGGGCTAATGGTATTCGAGGCGGCTTGGGGCATCCGCCGGCCGCGTCATCTTCGGCGCCTTGAAATAGGATCCGGGCTCGCCGTCGGGACCGACGATCGGCGTCTTGCCCTGTTTGGCGCTTTCCAGCGCCGCCAGCAGGTTGATCGGCGCGTAGCGCTTTTTCACCGGCAGTTTGCGCGTTTCCAGATAGCGCAGCAGCGCGCTCCAATGCAGCATTTCGCCGATGGTGTGGGAATGCGGTCTGACCTGCGCTAGCCGAATGCGCTTGGCCTGGCGTTCGACGCGGCAGCGATTGATGAGGCGATAGAGCGGCCGGTGCAGGCTCAGCCAATAGAGCCAGCCATCCGGCGCGGCGATCTGACCGCGGTGGTTGGGTTCGAGCCGCGTCTCGCGCAGCGCCAGCTCTGGGCAGTAGCGCCGCAGGCGCTTCAGCATCCAGTCGAGCGTCAGATCCGACAGCCCCTTGTCCTGGCAACCGCCGCCGATGTTGGCGTGCACCCCCGGAAACCAGACCTGCTCGACGGTCAGATAGCCGCCGCGTCGCGGCAGGTCCCACACCGCCGCCTCAAACTCCTGGCGATGCTCATCGATGGCGAGCGCGTGGCACGAATGATCGACGATGCTGCACAACTCGGTATCGTGAAACTGGAAGGACTTGCGGCCGACCCAATTCAGCCACCTGCGCGGTATCCCGAGCGCGCCGACCGTGTCGAACACCCCAAGGAAGCGGATGCGCAGGTCGGCATAACTCATGGCGCGCAGCCTGGCGTGTTCGGCGGGATAGCGTTGCTTGGGCTTGGTGCGGTAGTAAACCCATGCCGCCGCCAGGTTGGCCGCATCGCACAGCTCCGCGCGCAACAGGCCGCTGGCGGTTATGAAGCCGCACAGGCTGCGCGCCGTGAAGGCGCCGCGGGAATAGCCGAACAGATAGATGTTGTCGCCGGGCCGGTAGTTAAGCGACAGGAAGCGGTAAGCCCCTAGAATATTGGCGCTGAGCCCCTTGCCGGTGACGCCGCCGGCGAGGCGCGCCATGACGCTACCGCCGGTCCCGACCCCCGGGTCGTAATAGAGCTGTTGGGCCGGCTTGCCACCGCGGCGCAGATCAATGAGATCGGACAGGATCGCAACATTGGTCTGCGGCGCCGCGCAATCGGCATTACTCCAGGTCCCATCGAGGCAAACGACCAGGTTCGCCATGCTCGCCCCCTCCACCCAAGCCGGCGCAAGTGTCTCCTGATTCGGCAGCGGTCGGCGTGCGCCTGAGACCGATCAAGGGCCTCTATCCGCAGGCTTTTTGTGACAGCGGTCGGGGGTCGGCGCGTTGGCTGATGCGCCCTCCACCGCCGCCCACAGCCGCTGGCCGCACACGGAGTGTGCGGGCGCCCTCCCACCGCATTGCCGCGACCGCGTCACGCGCTTGTGATCGATTTCGCCCCGCTCACCCCTTGAAAACCGCAGTACAGTCTCCGCTCAGCGGACCTACGCTTTTACCTTCGGCGCTGTGTCATCCGACTGGCGACGCCAGTCCTTTATGGCGGGCGATTTCGACCGCCAAATTTTGTCGGCCATGAAATAATTGGGTTCGCGCCTTCGTTTTGCTTGGCCGACTGAGGAAGGTAGGAGCGGCTCGCACTCGGAATTTGCGGCCAAGGAGGAAAGCAGATGGCGAACTTACGGGTGAATGGACAGGAGCGCACCTACGACGGTGACCCGTCGATGCCGCTCCTGTGGTACCTGCGTGATGAACTGGCCATGACCGGCACCAAGTTCGGGTGCGGGGTTGGCCTGTGCGGCGCCTGCACCGTGCACATTGACGGCGCGGCGGCCCGCTCGTGCATGGTGCAGATGTCGGAAATTGCCGGCAAGGCCGTTACCACCATCGAGGGCTTGCATCCCAAGAACGAGCATCCGGTCCAAGTTGCCTGGCGCGAGGTCAGCGTGCCGCAATGCGGCTATTGTCAGGCTGGGCAGATCATGCAGGCGGCGGCGTTGCTGGCGCAGAAGCCGGCGCCGACCGACGATGAGATTACCGCCGGCATGACCGGCAATCTCTGTCGCTGCGGTTGCTATCAACGCATCCACGCGGCCGTTCGCGCCGCTGCCAAGGGGGCGTGACATGACAGAACTCAGCACCCACCGCAAATTCGCGATTAAGAACGTCAGCCGCCGTGGACTGATCAAGGGCATGGCTGCCACCGGTGGGCTGGTGCTCGCCGCCCAGCTGCCCGCGGTCAGGAGCGCGCTCGCCGCCTATCCGACCGGCGCTTCGGCCATGCCGAACGGCGTCGTCTCGGACCCCAAGGTGTTCGTGGCGATCGGCAAGGACGGCATCGTCAGCATCATTGCTGCCCGCGCCGAAATGGGTACCGGCGCCGCCCGCACGGCTCTGCCGATGATCGTGGCCGACGAGATGGGCGCCGATTGGGCGCGCGTTAAGGTCGTGCAATCGCCGGGCGATGAGAAAACCTACGGTAATCAGGATACCGACGGATCCCGCAGCGTGCGCCACTTCATCCAGCCGATGCGCCAATGCGGTGCCGCGGCCCGGCAGATGCTGGAAGCCGCCGCTGCCAAGCAGTGGGGCGTCGACGTCAGCGAGGTCGAGACGCAAGTGCACGAGGTCGTGCACAAGGCGAGCGGCCGCAAGCTCGGCTTCGGCGACCTTGCCACCGATGCCGCGGCCCTGCCGGTACCGGCCGAGGACAAGATCAAGCTCAAGGATGCCAGTGCCTTCCGCTACATCGGCAAAGGTAATGTGCGCCCGACCGATCAGGTCAACATCACCACCGGCGAGGCCACCTATGGACAGGACGTCATGCTGGTCGGCATGAGGTTCGCGGTCATTGCCAGGCCGCCGGTGCTTGGCGGCAAGGTGGCTTCGCTCGATAGCAGCGCCGCCATGAAGGTGCCTGGGGTCGAAAAGATCGTCACCTTGCAGCCGACGCCGGCCCCCTACAAGTTCGCCCCGTTGGGTGGCGTAGCGGTTATCGCCAAGAGCACCTGGGCGGCGCTCAAAGGCCGAGACGCGCTCAAGATCACCTGGGACGACGGTCCCAACAAGGTCTACGACTCCAAGGCCTATCGGGCCCAGCTCGAGGCAAGCGTCAAACAACCCGGCAAGGTCGAGCGCAACGTCGGCGACGTCGACAAGGCGCTGGCGTCGGCGGCCAAGGTCATCACCGCCGAATACTACGCCCCGCATATCCACCATGCGACCATGGAGCCGCCGGCGGCCACGGCGCGCATGCTGGATGGCAAATGGGAGGTGTGGGCGCCGGTGCAGAGCCCGGGTGCGGCGCGCGACGACATCGCCAAGGCGGTTGGCGTCAAGCCGGAGGAGCTGCAGCTCCACACCACCCTGCTCGGCGGCGGCTTCGGACGCAAATCCAAGTGTGACTTCGCCATCGAGGCGGCCTTGCTGTCCAAGGAACTGGGCGGCACACCGGTCAAGGTGGTCTGGACACGCGAGGACGACATGCAGCACGGCTTTTATCACACCGTGACTGCTGAACGCTTCGAAGCCGGTCTCGACGCCAACAACAAGGTGATCGCCTGGCGCCACCGCAGTGCGGCACCATCGATCCTGTCCACCTTCGCGCCCGATCCGAAGCATCCCTTCGATATCGAGCTCGGCATGGGTTGGGTCGACACGCCATTCGACGTGCCCAACATCCGCATGGAGAGTGGAGAGGCTCAAAGCCACGTGCGGATCGGCTGGTTCAGGTCGGTCAACAACGTGGTGCACGCCTGGTCGACGCAATCGTTCGTGGCGGAGATCGCGCATCAGCTCGGCAAGGATCCGAAGGACTTCCTGCTCGAGCTGATCGGCCCCGACCGCACCATCGACCCGCGCGAACAGGTCACCACCAAGTGGTGGAACTACGGTGAGCCGTTCGAGACCTATCCGATCCAGACCGGACGGTTGCGCCGGGTGGCCGAACTCGCCGCCAAGGAGGCGGGGTGGGGCAAGCAGCTGCCGAAGGGCCAGGGGCTCGGCATCGCCGCGCACCGGAGCTTCGTCAGCTACATTGCCACGGTGGTACACGTGGAGGTCGGCGAAAAAGGCAAGATCACGATCCCGCGCGTCGACACCGCCATCGATTGCGGCTTCTGCGTGCACCCCGACCGGGTGCGCTCGCAGATCGAAGGGGCCGCCGTCATGGGGCTGACGCTCGCCAAACATAGCGAGGTCACCGCCAAGAATGGCGCCATCGAGCAGACGAACTTCAACGACTATCCGCTCGTCCGCATCGATGAGTCGCCGAAGGTGACCAATGTGCACATCGTCGAGAACTCGATCGATGTGCCGCCGAGTGGCGTCGGCGAGCCGGGCGTGCCGCCGTTTGCTCCGGCGCTGTTTAACGCCATCTTTGCCGCCACCGGCAAACGGCTGCGGCAGCTGCCGATCGGCGATCAGTTGGCCTGACGGTCCATGGTTCAAAGGCAGGCGGGCAACCGCCTGCCTTTCCCCTTTCCCGCCCAACTCCCATCCGACAGCGACGGGGACCGCTCGCCTGCGGCCTCGATAAAGCCCGCGCGCCCGGCCGGCGATGCTTGGGGCTCGGGCCACGCTCGGCGCCGCTGGACAGGACCGGTCCGAGGGGAGACAATCCGCACCCCCGTGGCGTTGGGATGATGCCTCATGTTTTCGAGCCTCAAAGCCCTGTGGACCCGCCTCGCGAGCGGATCCTCGCCCGCCGCGCCGCAGGCGGTCGCCGCCGTCGAATATAAGGGCTATCGCATCCGCCCCGCGCCCTACCTCGCCGGCAGCCAGTACCAGACCGCTGGCAGCATCGAGAAGGACACGCCCGAGGGGGTCAAGGAACACCGTTTTATTCGCGCCGATACCTATGCCAGCCGCGACGATGCCATCGCCTTTACGGTGACCAAGGCCAAGCAGCTGATCGACCTGCAGGGCGATCGCATGTTCGGCTAACGGCCAATTCGTCGGCCTGGGCAAAGTGCCGCAGAGCCTCGATGCCAGCCTCTGCGATGTGGTGGCCGACCGCGGTTTGCTCGGTGGCTTCGGGCGAGCTGTCGAATTTGTAATCGTCCCTATCCAAAGTGTAATCGAAACAAGCCTTTGCGCCGGGGCGAGCGCGCATATCTAACGAGGCAAATGGTCCGCATGCGCGGGCCGAGGGACGGATCCTTGTAGTCTTTGGAGAAGAGTTATGCCCATGCTTTCCGATCGCCCACCGCAACCGGCGCCGTTGAAACCGCGCCTGTCTCGCCGCCGCCTCGGCGCCGCCGCGGGTCTTGCCATGCTGGCGCTGGCGGGTGCCGTCAGCGCCTTAACCCCGACCGCGCCCGGCGCCGGCTTGATGTCGAGCACCAGTGCGCTCGCCGCCGAGACCGTCGCCGCCCCCCCGGCGACAGCGATGCCGAGCTTCGCCGATCTGGTCGAGCGCCTCAAACCCAGCGTGGTTTCGGTCTATGTCGATGCTGAAGTCGGCAACCTGGCGCAAATGCAAGGTCGCGAGGAGTTCCAGGGGCAAAATCCGTTCGGTCCCGGCTCCCCCTTTGAGTTCTTCTTCCGCCAATTCGGCAACGGCCAGCGGGCCCCGACGCAAAAGGTGCGGGCACAGGGCTCCGGTTTCTTCATCTCACCCGACGGCTATGTGCTGACCAACAACCATGTGGTCGAGCATGCCAAGAACGTGCAGATCAGAACGGTCGAGGGCAAGACGCTCGATGCCAAGGTGGTGGGCAAGGATCCCAAGACCGATCTTGCGGTGCTTAAGGTCACCGAAGCCGGCAACTTCCCGGCGGTCAAGTTCGCCTCCACGCGGCCGCGCGTCGGCGACTGGGTATTGGCGATGGGCAATCCGTTTGGCCTCGGTGGCACCGTCACCGCCGGCATCGTGTCGGCCAGCGGCCGCGACATCGGCTCGGGTCCCTACGACGATTATCTGCAGATCGACGCACCGGTGAACAAAGGCAACTCCGGTGGCCCGACCTTCAACACCCAGGGCGAGGTCATCGGCGTCAACACCGCAATCTATTCGCCCTCCGGCGGCTCGATCGGCATCGCCTTCGACATCCCGGCCGATACCGCCAAGAACGTTGCCCAAGACCTCAAAACCAAGGGCGCCGTGGCGCGCGGCTGGATCGGTGTGATGGTGCAGCCGGTGACGGCCGACATTGCCGACAGCCTCGGTATCAAGGACGCCAAGGGCGCCCTGATCGATGATGTCCAGCAAGGCAGCCCCGCCGCCAAGGCCGGCCTCAAGAGCGGCGATCTGGTGGTGGCGGTGAACAATGATGAGGTCAAGGACGCCAGGGAGCTGGCCCGCAAGATCGCCGGCGTGGCGCCCAACCAGGAGCTCAAACTGCAGGTCAAGCGCGACGGTGCCGATCAGACGATCAACGTCACGACGGCCGCCTATCCCAACGACGAGGCCAAGCTCGCCAAGCAGGACCGCACCGAGCCCGGCACTCCCAGCGACGCCAAACTCGGGCTCTACCTGGCCCCGGCCAACGAGGTGGAAGGGGCCGGCTCAAAGGGCGTGGTGGTCGTCAACATTGACCCCAACGGCCCCGCCGCCGACAAGGGCCTGCAGCAGGGCGACGTGATCCTGGCGGCCGGTGGCAAAACGGTCTCCTCGCCCAACGACGTCAGCACCGCGGTCAGCGATGCCCGCAAGGCTGGCAAGCACGCCATCTTGATGCAAGTGCGCAGTGAGAACGCCACGCGCTACGTGGCGCTGCCGATCGCCTGAGGCAGCTCAAGCCCTTGAGCGCAAACAGTTGCGGCGCCCCGGCCTGGCCGGGGCGCCGCAGCCGTTACTGAGGCCTCAATCAATTGCCGAACAGCCCCTGAAAGATATCGTTGCTGGTGGCCTTGGTGCGCTTTTGCGCGGCCTCGCGCACAGGGTCGCTGGGCGACTGCACCGGCTCGGGAGGCAACGGCCTGCCGGCCAGTGCCGCCATCAGGCGACGGTCGTGCCCGTAGATGTCGGCATGAAATGTCACGTGGCCATCGTCACCGGCGATGGCGGTAAAGTAGGTCACGTGCACGGGGATCTGTGAGGACAGCGTGATCTCATTGTTGCCGCCCCGCGCCATCAGATCGCGAACCTGCTCGGGCGACCAGCCCTTGTCCTCGGCGAGCAGGATCTCGGCAAGCTTGCCCGGGTTCTGCACCCGCATGCAGCCGTGACTGAAGGTGCGCACCGGCCGATCGAACAACTCGCGCTGCGGCGTGTCGTGCATGTAGATGTCGTGCTTGTTCGGGAACCGGAACTTGATGGCCCCCAGCACATTGGTGGCGCTGGGCGGCTGGATGAAGGTGAAGCGCCGGATGTCGACCTGGCTCCAATCGACCTGGGTTGCATCGACCGGCCTGCCGTTCAAACTGACCCTGAGATTGTGCCGTTCCAGAATGCGCGTATCGGTGCCACCGAAGCCGCCGAACAGCCCAAGGCCGGCCGGGCGCAGGTAGGGCAAGATTTCCTTGATTTTGATGGAATCGGGAACCCCCCACTCCGGACCAAACACGATGTAGCGCATGTTGGCGGAGAACAGCTCGGTCTGCGTGTCGGGCTTGCCGACGATGATTTTGGCCTGATGCATCAGCCGGCCGTTCTTGACGACGCGCGCCGTGAACTCGGGCACATTGTCCCAAACGTAGAACCTGCCGAGGTCTTCCGGCATCCAGCGCCAGCGCTCCATGTTGGCGATGATGCGCTGCACGTCCGAAGCGGGCGACGGCCGGGCCGCCGGTGCGGCGCCGGCATTGAGCACCGCCCGCATGCGGCTGCCGATGATGCCATCGGGACGCAAACCCTTTTGGCGCTGCAGCGCCATCACCGCCTCGGCCAACTCATCATCGTAGAAATCGCGCGCCCCCGACTTTGCCGGTAGCTCGAGGCGCTGCCGCAAAAAGGCAACGTGGGGATGCTCCATCCCCGGCCGCAGGATCGGCCCGTTGGGGAGTTCGATCACCGGTTCGGCGGCGGG
>Ga0126376_10000269_pt1 | contig 24337 bp, 13 predicted proteins | sample PanSoiMetPlot_15_FD_92760 | JGI IMG/M metagenome (GOLD analysis project Ga0126376, IMG submission 92760) | Tropical forest soil microbial communities from Panama - MetaG Plot_15 | ecosystem: Environmental > Terrestrial > Soil > Tropical forest > Bulk soil | place: Panama | collected 2016-02-17 | reverse complement strand
TGGTTGTCCCGGACGCTGAGGCGCAGCCGGAGCTGCCGCCGCTGGTCGTACCGCACCCGCTTGCGCCGGTTGTTGCAGAGGCGCTGGCCGGGGTGTTGTAGGCGCACCGCTCGTTTGCGGCGGCGTTGGCATCGAACGCAATGGGTGTCCAGGTTGTGGCACTGCAGGCTTTGTCGCTGGCGCCTGCGCTGCAGGTGTCGGCGCGACGGGGGCCTCAGGCTTCGGTGTAACGGGCGCTGGCGTGGCCGCAGGCGGCGGCGCAGAAGGTGTGGTAGCCGTTGGTGCCGGGACTTTTGCAACTGGCGCCGCAGCCGCCGGAGCAACGGGCGGCGTGACAGCTCTTGGTGCCGTAGGCGCCGCAGCTGCCGGAGTGGCAGGCTTGCGCAACGCCGCTTTTGCCGCAGCTTCTTTCGCCTCCTTCTCCGCTCTTGCTTGGGATTCGGCGTCCGCTTCCGCTTGTGCCTGGCCCTGAATGGCGGCGCGAACTTTCTCCGCCACTTCAGTAGGAATCGAACTCGAGTGCGTCTTCTTTTCCGTAACGCCAAACCCGGGCAGGAGGTCAATAATCGCTTTTGCTTTGACCTCTAGCTCGCGGGCCAGTTCGTTAATGCGAACTTGATTGGTATCAGTCATGAATCCTTAGGAGTTGCCTCTTCTGTGTTTTCCGATTTCTTTTCCGCTTCCGCCTGGGCGCCTTCTGGTTCGGCGCTCGCTACTTCGGCATTCGCTTCCCCACTCCCGCCCGCGCCACTTTCCGCTGCAGCTTCCTTTTCGCCGCCGGCAACTTCTTCCTCTGCAATTTCGGCAACTTCGCCCGCAGGCGCGGCTTCTCCACCTTCATAGAAGCGGTTCACTGCCTGATAAATCTTGTCGACCATCTTTTCGCCGATTCCCGGAATTTCCATAAGCTGTTCCGGCGTCATGCTGGCCAATTTCTCAAGCGAAGTAATGCCAGCCTCTTCCAGCTTCTCAATTGTTTTGGGCCCGACTCCCGCCAAAGACGTCAGCGGAGTCGTCGGCGCTGTCAGCGCCGTCATTTGCTCTTCGATCTCGCGGCGCTTTTCTTCTTCGCTCTTGATGTCGATGTCCCAGCCGATCAATTTGCTGGCGAGACGAACATTTTGTCCTTTTTTACCGATTGCAAGCGAAAGCTGCGAATCCTCGACAATCACTTCGAGCTTGTGATTCTCTGGATCCGTAATCTGTACGCGCGTTACTTTTGCCGGGCTCAGGGCCTTCTGCGCGAATGCCACCGTCTCTTCGCTGTAGGGAATAATGTCGATCTTTTCGCCCCGCAATTCGCGGATGATCGACTGCACCCGCATGCCCTTCATGCCGACACACGCGCCAACGGGATCAACGTCCTTGTCGCGGCTCATCACGGCAACCTTTGTACGCTCTCCCGCTTCGCGAGCCGCCGCGCGAATCTGCACCGTGCCATCGTAGATTTCGGGCACTTCCATTTCAAACAAACGCTGCACCAGCGACGAATCCGCACGAGACACAATGACCTGCGGCCCCTTCGCAGCGCGGTCCACCATCTTGATTACCACCCGCAGCCGCTCACCGATGTTGTACGTCTCCAGCTTCGATTGCTCACGCTTCGGCAAGCGCGCTTCCGTCCGGCCCATGTCGACGATCAAGTCTGGCCCTTCGGCGCGCTTCACGATGACCGTTACAAGCTCGCCCGCCCGGTTGTGATACTCGTTGAAAATCGTGTCGCGCTCGGCCTCGCGCACTTTCTGCATGATCACTTGCTTCGCCGTCTGCGCCGCAATTCGTCCCAACACGTCTGTTGGTTTCAGCGTAATAATTTCGGTACCGATTTCCGCATCCGGATTTTTCTTCTTCGCGTCCGTCAGCGAAATTTCGCGCTTCGGATCCGCCACTTCTTCCACGACCGTAATCACGGAAAAGACGTCCACCTGTCCCGTGTCCTGGTTGAACTTCCCGCGCAAATCCTCTTCCGTCTTGTAATACTTCCGCGCCGCGACGACCATCGCGTCTTCGATCGCAGACACGACCACTTCCGGCTCAATGTGCTTTTCGCGGCTGAGCATCTCGATCTGTTGATAAAGCAAGCTAGCCATGACTCGTTCCTAGTTCCCTGCTCCTAGAATTCCACTACCAGATTCGCCTTGCGGATCGATGCATACGGCACCGTAATCGTCCGCGGCGTTTTTCCCTTCAATTCCAGCCGCACACCGCTTTCATCGGTCGAAGCAATGCGCCCTTCAAAAAACGAGATTGCTTCCACCGGTTCGTGCGTCCAAATCTTTGCCATTCGCCCCGTAAACCGCTCAAACTCTTCCGGCTTGCGCAGTGCGCGGTCCATTCCCGGCGAACTGACTTCCAGCACGTAGCCTGGCCCGTTTACGAGCTCCTCAACATCAAGGATTACGCTCAGCTGCTGGCTCACTCGCTCGCAATCCGCGTGCGAAATCTTTGGATACGGATCCGCCGTCGTATCAGTGGGAGTGTCCGCTGTCTTTCGAGGAGGCACCCGGTCTATATACACACGCAGGAAGCGCTGCTTGCCGACTTTCCATTCGACATCAACGACTTCCAGCCCCTCCGATCGCGCCACGCGTTCTGCAGCGGCGCGAATTTTTTCCAAATTCACGCAGAGACTCCCCGGCCTAAGCCGGTCTGACGCCCAAACCAACCGGCGGCAACAAAAAAGTGGGCTTGCGCCCACTCTGTCGTGCGACCCGTTTCCGAGCGAAGGTAGAGTATATTCCCCCTGCACGGCAAAAGCAAGATACGGCAGAGTTTGCCGGGAGAGGTCAGTGTGGCGACTTTGAGACGCATCGTCGACAGCGAAACGCGGCCGTTGATGCACCACCGTTCACAAGTCCTTTCTTTTCAAATTTTTAGTTTGGCACAGGGGTTGCAATCTTCCAGTCAGTGACTCGAGGGGCCAAACTCGGTGCCGGAGCACTCGTCGTCGCGCTCCTCTGCCTCGGCGCGTTGTATTTATTCAGCAGCGGCCGATTTCCGATACGCGTTAGCCATCATCTCGCTCAAACCTTCCGCAGATACCTCCTGCCGAAACCCAAACCCTCCCCACGTATGACGGGCCTGCCAAGCATCTACCTCTGGGCCTGGGAACGGCCTGAAGACTTGCGATTCCTCGGCGACAAAAAAGTTGGCGTCGCTTTCTTAAGCAAAACAATCTCTTTGGCGCCGCCTCTGGCAGCCACTTCTCCGAAATCTACCGCTACAACGGGTTCCCCGTTCTTTACCTCCGTCCGTGTCCAAGTCCGCCCCCGGCTCCAACCTTTGCGTATTAATCCCGGCACTCCGCTTATGGCCGTCGTACGCATCGAATCCGCCCGCGGCGCGTTCCCCGAATCCTACTCTAACCAAACCACCCCTTCAGCGACGCTTTCTCGAGGGGACCTCTCCGTCTTTGCAAATGAAATCGCGAACGCCACCGAAATTACCGGCGTCACTGCTCTTCAGATCGACTTCGATGCAACACTCAGAGAGCACGCTCTCTACCGCGACTTGCTTATCGAAGTCCGCAAGAAGCTGCCGCCCAACTTTCCTCTCAGCATCACCGCACTCGCCTCCTGGTGTATCGGCGATCGCTGGCTCACCGGGCTTCCTCCCGGCACTATCGACGAAGCCGTTCCCATGCTTTTCCGCATGGGGGCCGGAACTGCCGAAATCACAAACTATCTCGCAAACGGCAACGGCTTCACTTTCTCTGCCTGCTCTAGCAGCCTTGGCCTCTCCACCGACGAATCCTTCTCCCAAGACATCCTCTCCGGTAAAGTCCCCGTCGGCACGGCAAGCCGCTCTTCCCTCCGCTTCTATCTCTTTTCTCCGCGCCCGTGGGACCAAGCTTCCGCTACAAAGCAACTTGAGGCGCTAGAGTGACGTCACGAAAACTAGTCTCCACGCTGCTCGCCTTTTCGCTCTTGCTCCCGTTCTTTACTTTCCCGCCCAAAACCCGCGCCGGCGGTCCATGCTTCACTCAAGCGGTTTTTATGCTAAACCTCCGCCCTGATTTTCCTCTCGCCAGATTTATGAACGAAGATCTCGGCGTCCTCCAACCAACATACGCCCGTCCTTATCTAGTCGTTGCACACCGCGTCCTCTATGGCTGCGGTGAAACCACGGAACTGAACTACTCCAAAATTGTTTTTCAAATTTTTCACAAAAAATATCCCAACAGCGAATGGACCAAGGAAACTCCCTATTCGTTTTGAAGGAGCATCGTCATGTTCCAACGATTCCTGCGTACGACCCTTGCCGCACTTCTCGTCGCCGTTCTCGCGCTCCCTCCTATTCCCGTCGCCAATGCTTGCGGCCCTTTCCTCACGGAAACCATCTTCACCGACATGAAATCTCCCGACTTCGATTACGGCGAATTTCTCTCTGGACGCATCGGCCTTCTTCAGCCTTCTTACTACGACATGTTCCTCTTCGCGGCCTACCGCAATCTCTCCGGCTCTCCCTTCACCAAAGACGAACTCGCCGTTCTGAATCCCACCGTGAACACAAATCCCGCGATGGCCACGGCCGAACGGGAACGCCTCGCGGGCGATCGCAACCACCCGGCCGAAGTTACGCTCTGGCACCAATCCATCGGCGATTCCAACTGGGATCGTAAGGACTATCCCGACCCGCAGGGAGTGATCCGTTCCGAATCGCGCGACGGAAACTACATCGAGTATTACAACTGTCTGCCCGACGCTTTCAAAACCGCACGCGAGCGTCTCGAGCAGCATCGCAAACAATTTGGCGCAAACAATGCCGCCGTTTTGAGCTGGCTCGACGCTCAACGACGAGTTTTCGCAAACTGCGGACAACCGTATCAATTCAACAAACCGCCTCAAGAAGCGGTCATTCCCGGGGCGGCTACTGAATCCGATCCTCTCGTCATTCGGGTCGATCGCCAGTACCAAATCGCCGCAGCCTTTTTTTGCGCGGGCGATTACAACGCCGCCGCAAATTATTTCGCCGAAATTGCCAAGAACCCAGAATCGCACTGGCGTGATATCGCAACCTACTTGCAAGCACGTGCCCTAATCCGCAGAGGAACCATCGGTGACGCCAAAGGTAATCTCGATAAAGCCGCGTTGATCGCTGCAGAAAATCTGCTTCGTCAGGTCGTCACCGACCCCAAACTGGCTAAAATCAAGCCCGCTGCCGAGCGCCGACTCGACTTCCTTGCCGCTCGTCTCCGCCCCGAACAACGCCGCATCGAACTCGCCGCAAAACTCGCTCGCCCCGGCGGCAGTTCCAACTTCGATCAGGACAAAAACGACTACTTTTGGCTTCTGGACCATCAAGGCTACACGCTCGGCGCAAAAGACGACCTCACGAATTGGATTTCGGTGATGAAGGCCAAATCTTCGCCAGCGACGGACGAGGCGATATCACAATGGCAAAAAACAAAATCACTGCCGTGGCTCGTCGCCGCTCTCTGCAAGATGGAGCCTGCGCGCGCTGAAGTTCCGGCTCTCCTCAAAGCCGCTCAGGCGGTTTCACCGAATTCGTCTGCCTACACAACCCTTCGATTCCATTCTCTGCGCCTGCGCGCAAAGCTGGAGAAAGACCCGGCAAAAGTGATCGCCAGTCTCAACGAAGTATTTGACGCTAAGTTCAGTGAGCTGCCCACCTCTGCGCAAAATCAGTTCCTCGCCTTGCGCATGAGCCTCGCTCGCACTTTCGACGAGTTCTTACTCTTCGCACCGCGCACCCCAGCCGCAATCGGCTACAACTTCGGCGACGAGCAGGACAACGGGCTCCACGACAGAACTCCGCCGTCAAAGGACGGCAAACCGCCTGACGCCCAGCTGGATGCTGACTCCGCGATCGTTTTCAGTGAAAAGCTTCCGCTCTCCCTCCTCGCAGCAGCTTCGAAAAAGGAATCTCTTCCCCTCAGCGTGCAGCGTCGCTTGACTCTCGCTGCTTGGGCTCGCGCTGTCCTTTTGAGAAACTACGCCGTGGCGCAAGATCTCACGCCTCGCGCCGCTGCACTCGCTCCAGAACTCAAACCTGCTTTCGAAAGTCCCTCAGCTCAGTCCGCAGAAGATCGCGCATTTGCGGGTGTCTTTGCCCTGTTGCGCTCGCCGGGCCTTCGGCCGTTCGTCGACAAAGGAGCCAGCCGCGAAACCCCTCCGGAACAGCTCGACAATCTTCACGACAACTATTGGTGCGCCCTGCAAACGGCCGCGCCGGATGCTCCTCCGAATACGGGAAGTTATGTGCGCTTACCTTGGCGAACTCTTCCGTCTCCTCTGCGGCAAATCTATCCGGAAGGAAATATTTCCGTGCCGTTTCTCACTGCGGACGACGCACGACTCGCCGCAACGGAATTCGGCCAACTTTCCCAACTCCCTCCCGGCCCCGAATGGCTGGGCGCGGAAACTCTTGCCTACGCGAAGTCGCATTCCGGCGATCCACGCATCCCCGAAGCGCTCCACCTCACCGTTCGCGCCACTCGCTACGGCTGCGCCGGCGAGGGCGCGGGCAAAATCTCCAAAGCCGCCTTCGACTTGCTCCACAAAAACTATCCCGACAACACTTGGACAAAAAAAACTCCCTACTGGTTCAAATGAAAGCCTTCGTATGGTGTAGGTGGCCTGCTGGAATTCGCTAGCAAAACCAAGTAGGCTTCTGACGACGGAACCTCGGCCACCGGAGTGGTTATGCCAGCCAATTTTCGTGTGTTGATCGCGCGTGCCGCGCTCGCTCTAGCAGGCGTGTGTACGTTTTTCCCAGCATTGCTTCGGGCACAGGATATAGTGCCCCTGTCTCCCGATCACTTTGCCACGAACCCTACAGATGTTAAATCTTCACAATCGCCCGTGAGCGTATTCGTAACGGTTCGGGAAGCGAATGGATTGGCGTTGGAGCGTAGCGCTGACGTGACGCTCAACTGCCCTTTGGCTGGACTGCGCTTAGTCGGCCCAACAAAAGACACTTCTCAAGTACAGTTCCGACATGTTCCTTTCGGGGATTGCAGGGTCCAAGTTGCCGCCCCTGGATTCAAAGGAACGGAAGAACTGATTACGATATATGAAACCATTTTCGAGCGTGTCCAATATGTGTTTGTCTACCTGCATTCGGAAACAGAGACACAAGCGAAAGGCCCCCGCCCAGTCATAACTCCTAAGTTGCTCGAAGAACTGGATAAATCTTCCCTGGCAATTCGCAAGACGAAATACGAGGATGCGCGCAAGCACTTGGAAAAGGCTTCGCGTATTTCCCCCGACAATCCCGACGTTCTCTACTTGAATGGTCTGCTGGCGATGAACGAAAGCCGTTTCGACGATGCAAAACGGCAGTTTCAACGCGCCGTTGCGGTCTATCCATCGCACCAGCGCTCGTTGCTGGCGCTTGGAGAAGTGCAAGTGAGGTTGAAAGAAAACGAACCTGCAACACAAACCATGGAGTCGCTGCTCCGTCAGGACTCCTCTGCCTGGCGCGCGCATTTGATTGCTGCCGCAGCCTACGCCCAGATGCAGAACTACACGAAAGCGGAGCAACACGCCGACAGAGCGGTCAGCTTAGGCGGTGCGAATAATGGCGCCGCACAGTTGTTGCTGGCCCAGATCCTCGCAGCCGAAGGAAACCAGGAGGGTGCCAGAAAGGAGTTTCAAAACCTAATCGATCTTAATCCGAACGACCCGTCTGCTGCCTCTGCGCGGGAAGGATTGGCAAACCTGGGCAAATCCTCCGCGATAAGTTCCGCGGCCAGTGTCGGGGCAAACGTACTGCCGACATACTCCTCGGCTTCTATGCGCGTTTGGGCCCCGCCGGACGTTGACGCCGCTCCCCCCGCCGTATCCACGGACGTCGCATGCCAAGAGTCCGATGTCGTTTCGCAGGCCAGCTTGGCTGCGAAGCGACAACTTCAGAATTTGGAACGATTCGTCGCTACCGAGCATATCGAACATGAAGAACTTGACTCGAGAGGCGAATCGTCTCACTTGCGGACGCGGGACTTTAACTACCTGGTGTTCGTCGAACTGGACAAAAAAGACAAGCAGCTTTATCTCGACGAGAAACGTGATGGAGGTACAGGAGTAGACTCGTTTCCGACATCCCTTGCGACCGTTGGCTTGGTCGGCCTAGGGATAGACGTTTTCCAGCCGGGCTTTGCCAAAGCGCTCGCCTTCAAGTGTGAAGGCCTCGGTCAGTGGCGCGGCAAGGCTGCGTGGGTTGTTCACTTCACGCAGAAACCGGGAGAACGTTCTTACCTGCGCTTGTGGCAGACAAAGATCCGCACCGTCGAGATTCCCCTCAAAGGGCGCGTCTGGATTTCGACCAACAGCTACGACGTGTTGCATGTTGAAACCGATCTTCGCGAGCCTATGAAGGAACTCGAACTGGCACGTGACCATATTTCCATAGACTACGGTCCGGTCGAATTCAAGAAATTCGGCACCGAGTTATGGTTGCCCTGGAACGCCGAGATATTTCTGGACTTGCATGGCCATCACTACCATCACCGCCATACCCTCTCGAATTACGCCATGTTTGGCGTGGAGACGGAGAACAAAATTAGCCGGCCCAAAAATGCTCCTCCCGAAGAAGCAGAGAAACCAGCCAACGACACCAATCAGAAGCCGAACTGAGGTCCTCCCACTAAGTCAGTTCCGAAGTAGAAAACAACAACGCCTGGCATAGTAGCCAGGCGTTGTTGTTTTCAGATCCTAGCGATGAACTCTCAGGGCTTAGTTGGCGTAGTCGTCGGAGCAGGCTTCGCTGCGGCCGGTTTCGTCGCCGGTGCTGCGCCCGCCTTCACCGGATACGCTTGATCGTACAGACGAACAATGTCTTGCGTCACGTCCGACTGATTCGACGCATAGATGATCACCTGGGCCTGCGAAGACGTGTCAAAAATCGCGGTGAAGCCGTTCTCACGCGCGTAGCGGTCGAGTACGTCGAGCATCTTTCGGCCAATGCGCTCCCGCACATCACCGAGCTCTGCCTGCACATCTTCGTTGTAATCTTCCTGCTTCCGCTGGGCCTGCTTGGCCAGCGCTTCGCCTTGCCGCTGCAAACGCCCCTGTTCTTCCTGGCTCAGGGTGTTCTGGCCGTTCTGAAGCCGCTGCCGCAAGTCGTTGATCTGCTTGTTCAGGGTCTCCAGCTCGTTTTGCCGGGGCGCGAACTTTGATTGCAATTCCGCCGACGCCTGCTTGCCTTCCGCCGTGCTGGCGATCGCCGCCTGCACGTTCAGCACGCCCAATTTGCCCGCAGCCGGAGCCGAGGCGCCAGTCGCCGGTGCACTTTGCGCCATCGCCACGACGGCCCCAATGAGCCCCGCGGCTGCCAGCGCCGTCATACGAAACATCTTGTTCACTGTAGTCTCCTTATAGTGGTTGGACGCAATGCGCCCACCTCGGGCCAATTCCATTGGCCAAACTTGAACTCCGCACCCCTGCCGGGTTTCGCGGGGGAATCGCAAACGAGAAAGTATAGCTGACTGGCTCCGCCTGCCGCAACGGAAAAACCCTCCCCGCGCAGCGCCCTGAGGTCACAGAATCTGTCCTTTGCGATGCTCCAGAGTCGTCCAGAAGTTGTCTTCGGTCACCCAGTGCAAAAGCCGCGCCGCTAGTTCGGCATCGGGAAGAGCAGCACTCGATGATGCGCCTGATCTACAATCACCGCCATGTTCAGGAACTGATCGATTGCGACTTGATTTGTTTGCAGCTGACTGATGGATATTCCGGCCGGCGGTGGTCCCGGCAAACCGTAGGACCGCCGCGTTTTGAATGGACTCGACAGTGTGTCCACTATCGAAATCGTATTGTTCAGTGTATTGACGGTCATGATCTGGCCGGTCTGCGGATTCACGGCGAGCGATGTCGGATTGACGCCGACGCGAACCGTTTGCACCGAACCGTTGTCGGGGTTGAACGACGACACAAGATTGCCGCTACTCGAAACGGCGTAAAACAGAGTCGGAAAAACCGATGTATCGAAGACAACTCCTGTCGGAGTCAGGCTCACGGTTCCGACCGCGGCTGTCGTGCTTTTCGCGGGTGTCGCCGACCCGATGTCAACCGAATCCAGCACGCCATGCGGGAAAGTGCTGCTAAGGGCAAGGGCGGTAACGACGGCGAGGCCGTTTTCGTTCGTGCCGCGGTCCGGATCGATTGCAATTGCGATCGGCGCAGTGTCCACGCCGATCGAAGTTGCCGTCAAAGTTGTTGGCGGCGTTGAACTGTCCGTCGGGAACAGCAGGCCGACATTGATTTCCGAAACTGTGTTCTGCGAAGTGTTGGCAACGAGCGCTGCGCCAGTGCCTTCGTTGATCGCGACTCCGATCGGCCCGCCGCCCGTGGTGACATCGGGCACAAGCGATTTTTTGCCGACGATGTCGAGGACGGACGCTGTGCCGGCCCCGTTGTTGGCAACTACGGCTACGCCAAACCGCGGCGAAACGGCAACGCCCGAAGGACTGCTGCCCGCCGGAATGTTAAAGAAATTGCCGAAATTTGCGTTGTCGACAAAGCCGCTGAACTGGCCGGAAGTAAACGTCGGCAACTGCGGCGCGATATCGATGACGGAAACGTTGTTGCATCCGCTATTCGTCACAACCGCGATGGGCGCGTAGTTGCCGAGCTTGAGCTGATCCGCGATGGCGACAGACGCGGGCTTCGTGAGCGGATTCCCGCTGGAGTCCTTGCAAACGCCGGAAAGATCGACCGCGGTAACGACGAAGAAGTCGGAAACGTTGGAGGCCGCTCCTCCGCTCACGACGTCGAGCGCAAAGTGACGTGGAACCTTTAGGAATGAAGCCGGAATCGTAACGTCAATTTCGCGGTCGCTTTTGACAATCGCACCGGACAGTGCCGTTCCATCCAAACGAACCGTCGTGCCAGCGCCTGAGAATCCCGCGCCGAAAATCTTGACACCTGCAAGGTCCGTTGTGGACGTGAGAGTGCCTTGCGGGAAATTGGCGCCGGGAACGCCGCCTTGAGTAAGGGGATCGCTCGGCGCGGCGCTGGGCACGAGCACTTCGGTCACGTGCACCGGCTTTAGGACCGTTGGATTTGCCGGACCAAGATTCACGAGAGTAACAGTGCCTGCACTTGAGTTGACTACGACGGCTTGATTCGTGGCAGCGTCAACTGCGAGTCCGCCGTTGAGCGCAATGTCAGCAGAGAAGCCGGTGGTCGCCGCAGGCACGGTGCTGGTCTGAACCGGGCTCGGTCCCGGCAGAAGTTGCAGCCAGGCAAAACGCAGCAGCGTAGAGGGATTGGAAATAGAAAGTTGATTCTGCGGCCCATTGTAAGACACGAGCATGTTGGCAAAGGGCTGGAACGCAACGCTGGTCGTGCCCAAAAGCTCCGGACCTGAGGCGCAACTCGACGTGTAGAACGTGCAACCGCCCGTATTCGTCGTGCGGAAGGTAATCGAGGAGAAAGTTTGATCGAGCGAGTTGAGCAGGTTGATCTGCGGGCCGTTTTGTCCCGTGGCGTTGGCATCGGCAGCGGCAACTTGTGCCGTCAGCGGATTGACGGCCACACCCTGTGTTGTTTGCGAGAGGCCGCCAATCGAAATGTTCGGCGTGCCGAAAAATACCGTGCCCCCGGTCGCCGTGTCATTAACGGTTTGTGCCAAAGCGTAGGTGAAAGTGGTGCTGTTGATGACACTTTGCACCGGGAACGCGCCGTTGAAGTTGGTTTGATTCGTAGTGCCCGCAGGAACACCTTCAATCAACACCGTACCCGGAGTCGCGGGATTGATTCCGTGATCGCCGTCGGTGACCACGGTAACAAGGCCGGATGTCAGCGAAATGTTCTTGATCGGAACGGAGTTCGACGTCTGCAGAACGTTCACGCCGGCGGTGCTGCCGAGCCCACCCGGCGTCACGACGGCCACGTGCGTGTGTGGAACGATGGCTATTTGCGGGTAGAGGCCAGTGGTCAGAGTCACTTGCGCAGCGACACAGGGCGAGACGGATGGATTGCCGAGGCTTGCCGGAACTGCAAGGCAGTCGCTGTTACCGGTATTCAGATCGAGGAGGAAACCAACTCGCGCCGTCGTCGGATTCGTGGACGAAGAGAACGCGACGAGCGCGTGATTGGTGTCGGAGTCAACGCCGACGGAATAGGGGAACGGCGGAAGGAACGGATTTGCAGAAGTTCCTGCTGCCGCGGGAATGTAACCAGCAAGTGAGATCGTCGTGATGGCCGGTATCGGTACGGCAGAACTCGTGTTCGGATCCGGTAGCGGAAAGACAGAGATGGATTGGTCCTTAAAACCTACCGCCGCAACCTGGTGCAGCGTGTGGTTGATGGAGACGGAGGTCGGGACATTCACGGTCGCGGAAATGCCGATAGGTGTGATCGTTCCGGCTTTGATTAGGAAAAAGTCGATGCGATTTTGGCCCACGCTGGCAACCGCGGCGATTCCGGTCTGCTGGTCGATGTCGATTGCGCCGGCCTGCGTAAGCGGCTTGCCGTCGATACCTTGCGAAAGGGAGGGACCGGCGGCAGGGAAAACGTTCTGAAAGTCCGGGAAGAGCGAGAAGTTCGTCACGGACGGATTGTTGGTGGCCGGCAGCGGAGTGGAATCGCGGGCAACGGAAAGCTGATAAAGACCGGGCTGCAAACCGTTGGCGGTCGCCGCGTCGAAATTCACGCTCAACTGCCGGGAGCTAGCAGCATTGACCGCAGCGGTGTTGCCCTCAAACAGGGCCTGCACCAAAGCGCCGTTCGGGCCAAAGTAACCACCGTTGATGAGAAGAGAAGACGGAGTGGTCGCAGAATTCTGTACGTAGGAATCCGGAATGGAAGTAAAAGAAGAGGCACGAACGGGCACGACGCTGAATTGGAATGGACCAGAGCCTTTTGTGACGGTTTGCTTCGGATCGGTGACATCGACGCTATAGGTGTCGGCGGCGGTCAAGTCGCTTGCGGCAAGCCTGATGCGAACGCCAGTGGAAGTGGGCTTGGTATTGGTTGTCGTAGGAATGGGGAAAAGGATTTTGAGTTTGGGATCGCCGAAATTGAAAGTTTGCACCGCGCCGCTGGTATTTTTCAGAGTCACCTGCGAGGCGGACGTCACGCCGGGAGCAAAGATGTACAGATCATAGACGGCGGCGCCCTGCGGCATGATCAAAGGAGAGATTCCGTTAAACGTGATTGGCCCGGCGGTGGCGATTGTGATCGTGCCAGTTGCAAAACGAGTCGGATCGGCCTTCGATGTTGCAACGAGCGTTACAGTGGCCGTCGTCGGCACGGTGCCGGGGGCGGTGTAAAGACCGTTGTCATCGATCGATCCGCAAGCCGGACTGCAAGTCGGCAACTGCGGAAAATTAATGCCTTTCGTCAGATCGACGGTGCCCTGCGAAACGAGCCAGGTCACACCTTTGGTTGTTCCGATATCGTTGGTGAGAGTGGCGTTGAACTGGAAGTTGGCACTGGTCGGAACCGTCGCCGTGGATGGAGTTATCGTGACGGAAATGCCGGAATCAACGACAAGAACGGAAGTGTCCGATTTTTTCGCATCGGCGGCGGAAGTTGCGGTGATGGTGACTTCAAGGATGCAGCTCTTCGTCGCGTCGGTGCAGTTGCTGCCTGTAATTTTTCTGGGATCGGGCACATTTTCCGGAGCCGTAAAAATCACCGTGGAGTTCGTGGAGTTGTCGGGAATCTTGCCGGACGTATCGCTGCAAGCGGTGGCCGTTCCGGTTTGTGGTTTCCCGCTGCTGTCGAACGTCGTAGTTGCGTAGGTGCACTTCCAGGTTACATTGGCGTTGGTCGTGCCGGTAACCGTAGCATTGAAGGTGATGGACTGAGTGACAATAACACTGAGCGGGGCAGCCGCGGTGCCCTTCGGGCTCACGCTAACGACCACGACGTTGCCGGTTTTGTTGCCGCTGCCGCAACCGGACAGGGCCATGACGGACAAAACGACTGCCGCGAGAAGAGTTTTAAGAGTTGCCAACTTCGTGCTCACAAGTTCCCCCACAAAAACAGATTGCGCGACCGTGCCGCTCCCATGGTTTCTCATTTTCCTAACTCAAACTCTTCTCTACGCCAGCGCGACTGGATCACAAGCAAACCGCTAGAACGTACGGCTGACTGTGAACCGGAACGTCGTCTTCGGTTCGAAATAGTTCAAGCGGCCCGGATTGTCGAGCACGCCGCGCAGCGAGGTCTTAACGTCGAACCATTGTTCAGGAAGCAGAGTCCGCGGATAGAAACCGAGGTTGGTGCCAGCGGGACAGGTCGCAAGCCTGTCGGGCACCGTAGTCGGTTCGCAAATCTGGCTGGGCTCGATGAACGGGTCCTGGGCGACGAGCTGTTCGTGCAGCCGGTGCACGTTGTACGCATAATAGATTCGGAACGGCGCCTGCACGATGGGCAACTGAATAACGAATTCGATACCCGCAGAACCGCGGAGGCGGAAGTTGGTCCCGGAAGCGATGGGCAGACCGGTGCTCAATTTCGCCGTCGGGAACTGGCACGTCAGGCTAAAAGGCGGCTTCGTGCAATCGCCGCTCAAAGCCTGGGGGTTCAGTTTCAAGCCACCGCGATTCGCAACGCCGCTTGTGCCGCCATCGAAAAAGAACGCCGTTTGGAAGTATTGCTTCACAATCGGGATGCGGTATTCGACGTTTCCGAAGGCTTGCGCGTCGCCGCCGGGAAGCGTCGCCGTGTAAATGAGTGTGGGAACGGTAAACGAACCGGAGCCGGTACTGACCGGCACGGCGGTCGCGGTCGGAATGAACGAGACGGGTGAAACGGAGCGTATGTCGTAACCGCGCAAGTCGTCTTCGCCGCCCATATAGAAGCGGCTGTAAGGCGGGATTTCCTTGCCGCTAAAGCCGGTGGTGTATGCAACGCGTGCGCGGTAGCCAAAAACGTTGCGGCGCTTGTTCATGGGACGGAACTGCTTGTATTCGAGGACTTGCGTAATGGTGTTGACGTTGCCGCCGAGCGGGCCGCCAGTGAAGGCCATGGTATAGAGCCAGCTCTTGCCGGTCATGGGGTTGATGGGATTGTCGATCGAATTGTAGGTGATGGTGGGAGTGACCGTGCTAGAGACAATTCCATTAAGTGCGCTGGGGCCGGCAAAGCTGCGGTACTGAATCGATTGGAAGAGCAGCTTGGAAGCGTCGTTGAAGGCCGTGATGTTCGTGTGGGTCAAGCCGTAGGTCAGGCCGACGCGCGTGAACGAGAATTTCCGCAGCGGATAGCTGGCAAAAATCGTGAAGCCAGTGCTGTTCTGATTGTAATTCTGGATGAACTGCGGATTGATACTGACGTTCTGGCCGAAAAGCAGCGATTCCTGTTTGGCCTGGTCGTAGCTGTAGCGGCTCGAGAAAACGGTGAATCCGGTGCTGATCGGACGATCAAAGAGATACGGTTCAGTGAATCCGAATAAAAAGCTGCGCTGCAAGCTGCCGAATTGCGCGGAGAAGGTAAGGGTTTCGCCGAGACCGAGGAAATTGTTCGTCTGATAGGTAAGGCCGATGAAGCCGCCGGCTAGGCCGCTGACGCCACCATTCAAGCCGACGGACTGCTTGCCTTTCTCTTTCACCTTCAAATTCAGGTCGACGGTACCTTCCTTGGTGTTGCGCTTGATTTCGACGGCCTTGTCGGCTTCGATGCGGTCGAAGTAATCGAGTTGATTCAAGCGAAGAATGCTGACTTCCCAACGACGCTTGTCAAATAACATGCCTTCATCGAGAAGCAGCTCGCGTCGAATAACCTTGTCCCGCGTGGTTGTGTTTCCCGAAAACTCGATGCGGCGAATCGTGTACTGCTTTTGTTCGTCGAAGCGCAGAGTGAGGTTGATGACCTTTTTTGCGTCGTCAATATCGAATTCCGGCTCCGCCGTGAAATCGATGAAGCCGAACGTGCCGTATTCCGTCGTGTAGTCTTTCAAGGCTTTCCTGAGCTTGTCGACGTTTAGAACGTCGCCTTGCTTGAGCGGGAAAAACGACTTGAGGGCGTCCACTTTCAACGACAACTGTTTGTCGGGATCGGCGCTGACGATTTTCAGCGTGCCCATCCGATAGCGTTCCCCCTCTTCAATCGGGATGGTGATGTTAACCGCTTTGCCGTTGGACTTGCCCATCACGAGCGGAACTCCCATGCGGTTGTGGCGCGTGTCGATGTTTTCGACGATAGGACCGTTGGGGGCGACAAGGACACGGAAGTAGCCGTTGTCCTGATAGAGGCCGCGGACGCCGACTTCGAGGTCTTCGATCAATTTGTCGTGATCGTAAGTCTTGGACATCACAGGAATGAACGTGATGTACAGCGGAATGCCATAGGGGCGATCGTGGCGCATGGCGCGAAGGAGCTTGCGATCGCTGAAGGCATGATTGCCGGTGAATTTGATTTTGCCGACCTTGACCTTGGGCCCTTCGTCGATTTTGAAAATCAAAATGACGGCGTTGCTCGAAGCGATGCGCTCGTACTGTGGCGTAATTTTTGCGAACTGGCGGCCGTGCTCGCCGAGCAATTCGGAAAGAACGACCTGCGCTTTCTTGATTTTGGTCGGATCGAACTGGCTTTCCACGGTCAGACCGACTTTGCGTTCCTTGAAACGGTCGAGAATGTCGGATTCGGAAACCGAGTGGATGCCGTCGTAACGGATGCGGCGGATGACCGGGCGCTCTTTCACTTCGAAAATAATCACCTTCCCATCAGCTCTTCTAGGGGAATCTTCCACGCGCAACTTCACGTCTTCGAAGAACTGTGTGTTCCACAAAGCCTGAAAGTCGCGGCGCAACGTTTCTTCGTTGTAGGTATCGCCTTCGCGGCTGAAGATGCGGGCCTTCAGGGTGTCGCTTCGAACTCGGCGGTTGCCGCTGAATTCAATGCGGTCGATGACAAAAACTTCGCCCTGTGCGTTTTGTGCCCCGGCCTGGGAGGTGTTGTCTTCCGTGGTGGTTTCGAGTGTAACGAGATCGAGGCTCTCCGACATCAAATACTTGTGCTTCGCTGAAGGAGAAGGCGGCTGCGGATGATTCGCAACCGGCGCTTGCGCCGACGAAACAAGAGCACTCTCCGCGAGCAACACCGCTGCGGCGAGCCACTTTGATCCGGCCTGTTTTGCGCGAGACGAAAAACAGACTCTGCTGTAAGCGGCCGATGACGGCTTCAAGGCCGCGCCCCCAAACACAAGTTGTTCTTCTCCTGCCGGACCCGGTGTGGGCCGGCGTTTTGCACATGCCTCCGGCTAAACCGGCGCGGCACGCGTGGTGTCAGATTCCTTAGTGGATAACCGGGGTTGCCTCAGCAACAGGACGGAACGACAGGCCATCCCCGGCGACATACATCTGCAACGTCGCTGGCCTTTGAATTCCTCCCTGAATCAGAGCTTCCGAGAGCGGGTCTTCCACATACTTTTGCAGCGCCCGTCGCAGCGGCCGCGCTCCGTAACTGCGGTCCGCACACGTCTTCTCGAGAATCCACTGTCTTGCTTCCGGTGACAGCACCACCTGCACCTGGCGGTGAATGAGTGTATCGTTCATCTGCCCCACGAGCAAATCAATGATGCGGAGCAGGTCCTCGTCGCCGAGCGGATTGAAGAGGATGACTTCATCCAGACGATTGAGGAATTCCGGGTTGAACGCCCTCTTCACTTCGTTCATGACCAGTTCTTCCATGGACTTGGCGCTGGCTTCATCAGCGCCGCCCTGGAACCCGATTCCGGTGCGCTTCTGCAAATGCCGCGCGCCGAGGTTGGAGGTCATGATGATGATGGTGTTACGGAAATCGACCGTATTGCCGAGACCGTCGCTAAGCTGACCGTCTTCGAAAACCTGCAGAAGAATATTGAAGACGTCGGGGTGGGCTTTCTCGATTTCGTCGAGAAGGATGACGGAGTAAGGAGTGCGGCGCACGCGCTCGGTGAGCTGGCCACCTTCTTCGTAGCCAACATAGCCTGGAGGCGCGCCGATCAACTTCGAAACAGAGTGTTTCTCCATGAATTCGGACATGTCGAAGCGGACGAGTGACTTTTCCGAGCCGAAAAGAAATTCGGCGAGGCGGCGGGCAACTTCTGTTTTGCCAACGCCCGTCGGGCCAAGGAAGAAGAAACAGCCAACCGGGCGAGCGGGAGACTTGAGCCCGGCGCGGCTCCTGCGGATTGCACGAGCCAACGCCGTGATGGCTTTGTCCTGGCTGATGACGCGTTTGTGCAATTCCTGTTCGATGCGAAGAAGTTTCTGCTGTTCGTCTTCTTTGATGGAGGTGACGGCGATGCCGGTCCAGCGGGAGACGACCTCTTCGATGTCTTCGCGCGTGACAACACCCGTAGTCGCGTCGTCGAGTTTGTAGCGTTCGCGAAGCTGGCGCAGGTTTTCTTTTTCCTTGCGCTCTTCTTCGGAGTAGAAACGCGCCTTTTCGAATTCGTGCGCAGCGATGGCGCTTTCCATGCGGTGGGTAATGAACTTGACTCGCTTTTGGACTTCGCCGACTTCTTCCGGCACCGTGGCCTGGCGCAACTTGACGCGGGCGCCGGCTTCGTCAATCAGATCGATCGCTTTGTCAGGCAAAAACCGGTCGGGAATGTAGCGGTTCGAAAGATAGACAGAATAGCGAAGGGCTTCTTCGGTGTATGTGACGGCGTGGAACTTTTCATAGCGCTCGCGGACGCCATTGATGACCTGAATGGCTTCTTCTTCGTTGGGAGCAGGAACTTTGACGGCCTCAAAGCGGCGCTCGAGCGAGCGGTCTTTTTCGACCGACTTGCGATACTCGGACGGCGTCGTCGCACCAATGCACTGAATTTCGCCGCGGGAAAGCGCGGGCTTCAGAATGTTGGCGGCGTCGAGTGAACCTTCCGCCGAGCCGGCGCCGACGAGCGTGTGCAGTTCATCGATGAACACGATGGAGTTCTGGCTTTCCATCAATTCTTTCATGATGGTCTTGAGCCTCTCTTCGAACTGGCCGCGGTACTTCGTACCGGCGACGATGAGCGAAAGGTCGAGAGAGAGAATTCTCTTGTCGGCAAGGAATGGCGGAACGTCCGCATCCGCAATTCTCTGCGCAAGGCCTTCCACGATCGCGGTCTTGCCTACACCAGGCTCCCCGATCAGCACTGGGTTGTTCTTCGTGCGACGGCAGAGAATTTGAATGACGCGTTCCACTTCGCTTTCGCGACCCACGAGAGGATCGAGCGAGCCCTCGGCAGCGGCGCTGGTCAGATCGCGACTGAATTCCGCGAGTAACGATGTCTCTTTCGGCCGTGAAGCGGGCGTTTTTTCGCCACTCGTGCGCGCTAGCTCTTCGCGCAACGACGAAAGCCGAAGACCGCGCTCCATCAGAATTTCAGAACCAAAGCACTTTTCTTCCCGCAGAATTCCAAGCAGCAAATGTTCGGTGCCGACGTGCTTCACGCCCAGCCGCTCGGCTTCTTCCGCGGCCATATTCAGGATGCGCTTGCACTCCGCGCTCAGCGGCACTTCGACGGACGTCGAAATTCGTTCGCGTATGGTGATGCGTGCTTCAATCTCTTTCCGAATGGATTCAATCGAGCCTTGCTGGCGCAAAAAGCGGTTGGCCAGGGCTTTGTCTTCGCGCATCAAGCCGAGCAGTAAATGCTCCGTCTCGATATAAGGACTGCCGTACTGACTGGCTTCGTAGCGTGCAAAAAAGATCACGCGCCGCGCTTTTTCTGTGTAACGTTCGAACACGTTAGCTCGTTTCTCCCCCGCCGGCCGCTTGTCGATCCGGCGTTCGAGGACCCCCATCCGCAAGCGTTGCCGCCTTGCGGACTTCCAGAACACCGTGTTGCAATCCGAGGATTCGATCGCACCGCGCGGCAAGCTGCAGGTTGTGCGTGGCGATCAGCGACGTCAACCCATGCTCGCGATGCAGCCGCTCTAACAGATCAAACACGGCCCAAGCGTTCTGCTCATCCAGATCTCCGGTGGGTTCGTCCGCCAGCAGCACGCGTGGTCCGGTGATGAGCGCCCGGGCGATCGCGACTCGCTGCTGTTCCCCTCCGGAAAGCTCCCCAGCGCGGTGGCTGGCACGATCCGCCAGGCCGACTTCCGCGAGCCATTTCCGCGCCTTTTCGAGCGCCCTTGAAATGGACTCCCGCCGCAGCAGCAACGGCATCGCTACATTTTCGGCTGCCGTAAAATCCGGCAACAATTGGTGCCGCTGCCACAAAAAACCGATGCTGCGATTCCGAAAATCCGCAAGCGCAGCTTCGTTCTGAATTTCAATGCGTTTCGATTCGAAGTATATAGCACCGCTCGTTGGCGTGTCTAGCGCAGCCAGGAGATGCAAAAGCGTGCTTTTCCCCGCTCCGGAAGGCGCGACGATGGCCACCATCTCCCCGCGCTTTAAATGCAGATTCGCGTCTCTTAAGACGATTAACTCTTCATGCGGTCCATGGAAAATCTTTCGGAGCGAACGCGCTTCGAGAACCAATGCGCCCAAGCTTCCCGCGCCGTCCGGCGACGCCTCGGCCGTTGAGCTGTTATCGTTTGCGATCAACTTTTTTTCCTGACTTGGGCGTCACCTTGGCGCCCTGGTCGCCGGAATTTCCTGTCGTTGGCCTTACTACATTAGATGCAACGGAGCGAAAAGTGCGTGTTCCAGCGCACACTCCCTTGCGCTTCCGAATGTTCCTGGGCGTCCCAAGAGCTTCCCATTTTCGCCACAACGTTACCGTCGCCTGTTTTGGCGGAAAATGAGCCGTTTTGAAACGCCTGTAACTCTCAATAACAGAATAACTTATGGCGGGATTTTCCTGCCAGCCGCCCGGGAGCGAATCCGACGGCCCGACCCACCAGCTTCTGCCAGTAAGTGGGTGCAAAACACGGGCCAAATCAGGCACGAAAAGGTACAGGTAGTTTGCTGTAGGCCTTATTCGAACCGCAAGATTTCCACCGGTAAGAGCCGCGAAGCAGCCCTAGCCGGAAGCAACGTCGCTGCAATGGCGATGAGCATCGCCGCAACCGAAATCCACAAGCCATCCAAAAGGTTCGGGTGAAAAGGCACGTAGGCAACGGCATACACCTGTGGATCGAGCGGAATCCAATGCAGCGTGCCGGCGGTCCAGGCAAATCCGTACCCAAGCACCAGACCGAGCACCGTGCCAAAAGCGCCAATGGCAATTCCCTGCCACAAAAAAATCGTTCGAATCTGACTCCGTTCGGCTCCCATTGAGAGCAGAACGGCAACGTCTTTTGCTTTGTCCGTGACGGTCATCGAAAGCACGGCCAGAATGTTCAAACCCGCGACAAAGGTAATGAGGCCGATAAAAATTGCTGTAACCAATTTCTCCAGGCGTAACGCCCGGAACAGCGGGCGATTTTCTTCCATCCACGTCGCGACCGCGTAGCCAGTGCCGGCGATTGTTTGTACCCGCAAGGCGATTTCGCCCGCTCGGTCGGGTTCGTTGAGCCGGAATTCGATGACGTTTACGACGTCGCTCGCACCAGCCAATTCTTGCGCCGCCTTTAAATCCAAAAAACACCAGTTCGCGTCGTAGTCGTAAAAGCCGGAATCAAAAATCCCCGCTACGCGAAACCTGCGCGTGCGCGGTAGAAGGCCAAACGGCGTGAGCCTTCCTTGTGGGCTGGTCAGCGTCACGAAATCGCCGGGCGACATTTTCCATTCGTCAGCCAGTTGCTTGCCAACAACGATTCCTTCCACGCCTTCGCCGTCAGGCGAAAAATCGAGCCTTCCCGAAGAAAGCTTCTTCAAGGCTTCATCGTTCTTTGCCTCGCTGGCCGTCTCGACACCTTTGGTGACAATACCGCGCGCTTGCCCGCCAAAGCTCAGCAACACGGTCTGATACACGGCCGGGGTCGAAGTTCGGACGCCTTCGATACCAGTCAGCTTTTCAGCCAGTGCCTCGTAATCGTGAATCCCGGAAGAGCCGGGCCGTGTAAGCGATACGTGCGACGTCACGCCGAGAAGATGGCTCTGCAGCGTTTCGCGAAAGCCAGTATTCATCGCCAGGGAAATAACGAGTGTGCAGACTCCGGCCGCAACACCCAGAATGCTGAAAACGGTAACCAGCCGCAGCACGGCGGGGCGGTTCGGCGACCGCAGATATCGCTGCGCGATAAACCATTCCATCGACATGAGAAAGGGCTTTATCCGGCGCGCCTCAGGCGTTCGATCATGACCTATGCACCCTCGCCTTCGGATGCGGCCTTTTCTTGCTCTTGCGCTACCGGCCGTAACAGCGGGAACAAGATCACGTCGCGAATCGATTGCGCGTTCGTCAGAAGCATGGTCAAGCGGTCGATTCCAATTCCTTCGCCAGCCGTCGGCGGCAATCCGTGCGCCAGTGCGCGAAGGTAATCCACATCGAGCTGCTTGGGGACTTCTTCCCCACCTCGCGCCATTTGCGCAAGGAATCGTCTTTCTTGCTCGGCGGGATCGTTCAACTCGGAGAATCCGTTTGCTATCTCCATACCTGCGACATAAATCTCGAATCGCTCCGTAAGAGAAGGGTCGTCAGGCTTTTGTTTCGAGAGCGGCGAAATGTCCGTCGGAAAATCGTAGAGAATTGTCGGCTGAACGAGATGGTGCTCCGCCATGGTCTCAAAGAGCAGGCCCGTCCACTCTCCGTCGCTGTGTTGTCCCTTGCCGGCAGCATATTCACCACCGTTGGCCTTCGCCCAAAAGTTGTAGCGTTCGGTTGCTTGCTTTGCACCGCCCGGCGCGGCAAGCTCCGCAGGAGTTGGCGCCAATCCGGCACCGGCCGGCCAGTACTGCTGAATCGCTTCCCGCATCGTGAAGCGCTGCATCTTCCCGAAATCGAGTTCTACTTCGCCATACTTCACGATTGTTCCGCCGGTAATCGCCTTTGCGACTCGCGAGAACAGCGCCTCGTTCAAATCCATCAAATCGAGGTAGTTGCTATATGCTTCGTAAAACTCGAGCATCGTGAATTCCGGATTGTGCTGCGTGGAAATGCCTTCGTTGCGGAAATTACGGTTGATCTCATAAACGCGGTCCAGCCCGCCAACCACGAGCCGCTTCAAATAGAGTTCGGGAGCGATGCGCAAATACAGGTCAATGTCGAGGGTGTTATGGTGCGTGACAAAAGGGCGCGCCGCCGCACCGCCCGCAATCGGATGCATCATCGGCGTTTCAACTTCGACGTATCCCCGCTCCTCGAAAAAATTGCGCAGTTCCTTAACGATCTGGGCGCGCGTCAAAAACACCCGCCGCGAATCCTCATTCGCAATCAGGTCGAGGTATCTCTGCCGGTACCGCAATTCCACGTCGGTGAGTCCATGCCATTTTTCTGGTACCGGTAACAGCGCCTTGGACAGAACGGTCAATTCCATAACCCATATCGATAATTCTCCGGTCTTGGTTCGAAACAGATGGCCCTGAACGCCAATCGAATCGCCCAAGTCCAGCAGGTGAAAAATCTCAAAGCCTTTTTCGCCGACCACGTCTTTTCGCACGTACACCTGAATGCGGCCACCGTTTCCTTGTATGTGGGCGAAACCCGCCTTCCCCATAAGGCGGTAGGAAACAATCCGTCCTGCAACCCGGACTTCTACCTTTTGCGCCTCCAGATCGGCTGCGCTCGTACCGCCATACTTTCCCACAAGGCTCGCCGCAGTCGCTGTCCAGCGGTATTCATGGGGGTAAGGGTTCAAGCCCGCAGCGCGAAGCTGCTCGAGCTTCTTCAGCCTCTGCTCAAATTGATCCCTCGGCTCGAATTCCAAATCCTTGCCCTCGTTTCTATCGCTTTATCAAGGAGTGGCAGTGAGTATAGCGGCCCGCTAACGAGAGCCGCAACAAAACCCGTGGTTCTATTTTGGAACTCTGGTATACTCCCCCGGCCTCTAGGGGAACTAGCTTGAACTTCCGCCCACCCTCTCGACGAGGTGCTTCTGTGCGCGAGGACTGGTGCGCGTGGCTACCGGACTCGAAAGCCCGTCTAAACGAAGCCTGCTCACGAGAACTCGAGACTTTGTACAACATATTCAGTGTGTCTCTCGATGAAGCACTGGCGCTTCGGAAGCAAGGGGCACATGCCAAGGCTTGCGAGGCAGTTTACGTTTGCCGGGGTATTTGCTTCCGGTTTTCGCACACATTGGAAGTGGTCCTCCATGGTCTGCACCAGCACGCCAAGCACTTCCCGGTTGTTCCCAACGCGGCTCCGCTCGATTCAGCCAACTTCCAGCGGACGCGAGGCCAGCGAACAGCAAAACTGGCAAGCTTGATAAGCCGGGTCCTGTTATCGCACCGGTCGCAATTCATCCACAAGGCTTCGACACTGAAAGACATGGTAACTGATCTTAGAGACGAGTTCTGTCGCGCGCTTGACGACTTGTCGAGCGGACTCTTCTATCGCACTGATTCACTCTGGAATGCTCTTGATCAGTGCCATTTCGACCTCACCACGTGTC
>Ga0126376_10000268_pt1 | contig 24346 bp, 22 predicted proteins | sample PanSoiMetPlot_15_FD_92760 | JGI IMG/M metagenome (GOLD analysis project Ga0126376, IMG submission 92760) | Tropical forest soil microbial communities from Panama - MetaG Plot_15 | ecosystem: Environmental > Terrestrial > Soil > Tropical forest > Bulk soil | place: Panama | collected 2016-02-17 | reverse complement strand
GGAATCGCGGCCGCGGATCGAGACGATCTCGCCACCGACCAGAAACGCCCCGGCTACACGAACCGCCTGATCCAAGAGCCCGCCCGGATTGTTGCGCAGGTCGAGGATGTAGCCTTTGAGTTGCTCTGGCGGAATCTTGGCGGCAAGGGTCTGGACCGCCTGCTTGAGGTCGTCGGCGGCGCGGCCGTTGAACTGGGTGATGCGGATGTATCCGACGTCATTTCCCTCGACCCGCTGGCGCACCGGGCTCACCTTGATGATCTCACGTACCAGGGTCAGATCGAGCCGCGCCTCCTTGCCCTTGCGCACGATCTCGAGCCGAACCTCGGTGCCGGGCGTACCTCGCATCTTTTCCACGGCCTGGCTCAAGGTCATGCCCTTGACCGGCGTGCCGTCGATCTGGTCGATGACATCGTCCGCGAGGATTCCGGCACGCGCGGCCGGCGTATCATCGATCGGAGAGACCACCTTGAGGACACCGTTCTCCATGTTGACCTGCATGCCAAGGCCTCCGAATTGGCCGCTGGTGGTCGTTTGCATCTCGCGATAGCTCTTCGCATCCATGTAGCTCGAATGCGGATCGAGTGCCTTGACAATTCCATTGATCGCCGCGGTGAGGAGCTTTTCATCATCGGGCTTGTCGACGTAATCGGAACGGACGATCTCCAGCACTTTGCCGAGCACTTCGAGCTGCCGGTTGGTCTCGGTGCTGGGGGTCGTGGTCCCGCGCGGTGCGACCTGGGTGTAGCCCGGGTTGAAGCTGAACGCGAGCAAAGCGGAGCCCGCTGCCGCCCCGACGACAAGTTTGCGAAACCACGACATGCGACTTCCCTTTCTCGCGATGGGCGGTCCGCGAAGCGCCCGCACACCATCGTTTTGGCCTATTCCGGTTCTGTTCATTTCGAAGTAAATTATGCACTTCCATCAATCGGCGCAAACTTTGCCGTGCTTCACGATGTCGTGTGCTCCCCGCCGGTTCCCGATGAGGAGCCCGCTGCGGTCGGCCAAACGTTAACCAAGCCGGGCTATGCGGTTGTAGATTGTAGAGATTGTAGGGTAGCAAGATCGCCCGCCGCGGCCTATAGGCACAGCGCACTGGCTCGCGCGACTTTGCCCACGGTAAAAAAGGGGCAAAGAATGACAGCGTGGGCAACGGCGCATCAGCGGTTGTACAAGCTTGCGTCGGTGCGGTTTTTGCGCCTTTGCCCACCCAGCATGCTACGCCGCCGGAAGCCATGAACAGTGCGCCACCCATTGACGTACACGCACGGGCCGACAGCCTGGTTGCCGCCTTTGCACGCGCTGGCTACACGCGGGTATCGCCCCCGATCCTGCAGCCGGCGGAGCCGTTTTTCGACCTGTCTGGCGAGGACATGCGCCGGCACATGTATCTCGTCACCGATATGGCGGGGCGCGAGTTCTGCCTGCGGCCGGACCTCACCATCCCGGTAGCACGGGATTACCTCGCCTCTGCGACGGCCCCGCAGCCGGCGAGCTTTTGCTATCTGGGCCCGGTGTTCCGCGACAGCGGCGCCGCTGCAGGCGAGTTTCTGCAGGCCGGCATTGAATCGTACGGCCGCGCCGACAAGGCTGCTGCCGACGCGGAAGCGCTCGCCCTCGGCATCGAGGCCACGGCCCACTACGGCCTCGCCACGCCACGGATCGTGATCGGTGATGTCGCGCTGTTCGCCGCGCTGATCGCGGCGCTCGATCTCGCGCCCGCCTGGAAGCGTCGGCTGCTCAAGGATTTCAACCGGAAAGCGACGCTCGCGCAGGATATTGAACGGTTGACGCTGGCCAGTCAAAAGCGAAACGAATACCAGGGCGTGATCGCGGCGCTCGCCGATGCCAATCCGAAGGCCGCCCAGGCCTTGGTGACAGACCTCTTGTCGATCGCCGGCAAGAGCGCCGTCGGCGGGCGCAGTATCGGAGAAATCGCCGACCGCTTCGTCGAGCAGGCCGAACTCGGCGCCTCAAATGCTCTGCCGCCGGAAACCTGCGCGCTGATCGCACGCTTCCTCGCTGTGGCGGGCGCACCGCCGGCGGCGGCGGCGGCGTTGCGCGCTCTCGCCGCAGAGGCGGATGTCTCGCTCGGGCCGGCGTTGGAGCTGTTCGAAAGCCGTATCGGGCTGTTGGCGCACCGGGGTGTCGACGTGGACCGCATCGGATTCGCCACCGCATTCGGCCGCGGTGTCGATTACTACAGCGGATTTGTGTTCGAGCTGCATGATCCGGCGGGCCGCGTTGACGGTCAACTGGTGGCAGGGGGGCGCTATGACGGCTTGCTCTCAAGGCTCGGTAGCCCGCAACCTGTCGCTGCAGTCGGGTTTGCGGTGTGGATCGAACGGCTGGCGGCATTCGCGGCAAATATCGAGAAGCATCGATGAGCGTGCTCGTTCTCGCAGTTCCATCCAAAGGGCGCTTGCAGGAAAACGCGGAGGCATTTTTCTCCCGCGCCGGGCTGGAACTCGTCAAGCCGCGCGGTGCGCGCGACTATCGCGGCAGCATTAAACGACTCGAAGGCGTCGAGGTGGCGTTTCTTTCGGCCGCGGAAATTACGGAGCAGCTCGCTGCCGGTGCGGTGCATTTCGGCATCACGGGTGAAGATCTGGTGCGGGAAGTGATCCCGGACGCCGACCGCAAGGTGGTGCTGCTCGAGGGGCTTGGCTTCGGCCATGCCAACGTGGTCGTGGCGGTGCCGGAGGCATGGATCGATGTGCGCGACATGGCGGATCTTGACGACGTGGCGATCTCCTTCCGTAGCCGACACGATCGCCGGCTGCGCGTCGCCACCAAATACGTTCACCTGACCCGCGGTTTTTTTTCCCGCCACGGCATCGTCGACTATCGTATCGTCGAGAGTGCCGGCGCCACCGAAGCTGCGCCGGCCGCCGGTACGGCGGAGCTTATCGTCGACATTACGACGACCGGAGCGACGCTTGCCGCCAACGGCCTCAAGGTCGTTGACGACGGCGTGATATTGAGGTCACAGGCGAACCTCGTTGCGGCACGCACCGCCGCTTGGGGCAAACCGCAGCTTGAAACGGCTCGGCTCATCCTCGACCGCATTGCCGCGCAGGCGCAAGCGCGGCTGTTTTGCGAGGTGCGCACGCAGTTCGCGGGCTGCAACGACGCCCTGCTTAGTCTCGCCAAGCAGATGTTCGGCGTGCTGACGCCGTTCGGCGGGCCGACGGCGTCCGGCACGCTGACGCTGCACTGCCCACCCGACTCGATCCATGATCTCGCAAGCTTTTTGCGTGAGCACGGCGCCGACACCGTCATCGTGGCGCAGATCGACTATGTGTTCAGCCGTCACAACCCGCTGTTCGCCAAGCTCGCGGCGGCGTTGTGAAGGGCCTTTGGGGTGTCGGTAGCAAAGGCTTCTAGATTGGGGCGTGACTCGTCCGTTCCGGGGGACGAACCGGACACTCGTAATGGCCGGAATGACGTGGATGACGTTTTCGCACAACCAGGACCCGTAAGAGACATCTTGCCCGTCGCTACCGACCACCTCGTCAATTCCGACAATACCAGCCGAGGTCGTTGGACCTCGGGGAAAATCTCTCAAGGGCAGGATCGCTCACCAGGTGGTAGCAAACAACAATACGGGTCAGACTTCAGAGGGCGCGAACCACCGGCAGGGTCCGCGTGGCGGGTGGTCATCATCTCCCGTCCGCACGCATGATTTGGATCGCCGCGTCGGTCGTCAATCGCGTTTCCAGGAGTTGACTAGCCGTCCAGCCCTTTTTCTCGATGAAGTACGTGACAAGCAGCCGATACCGCGGATAGAACCCATATTTCTGCATCATGGGGATATCGACCGGCTGGTCGCCAAGCGCGTCCCGAAGTTCCTCGAACGATTGGCGATTCCCGATACCCACATAATCAGGCAGGCCTTCCCATACCCATTGGGGCACGAAAAAGCGTGCGAGACCGACGTGCTCACCCATAATGATGTGGGTGAGTTCATGGGCACAAAGAGCAGCGAGTGTGCGCGGCGGAGTACCGATGTATCCCCAATGCACAACACTGCCGGTCTCGAAGTTGGCGCCGGTCAAGAAGGCGTTGCCTCCAAGAGGGTATGAGTACGCGAGGCCCCAGGGATCAGGGCGCAGGAGAAAGAATAGCCGTTGTCGCCACTCCTCGTTTGTAACGTAGAGCCGGTATTCGCGCCCTTGAGCTTTGAGCGGCGAGCGCTCCAGCAATCTCTCGCAGTCGCGAAGAAAACGCTCTCCGCCCGCGGGCGGGATTGGGCGATCAGAGGCGACGATGATTTTTCCAGCGCGTAGTGAAAACGCAAAAAGCGGGTCAGGCCAAAATATTAGAGCACCAAATGACATTGCTGCGGAAGCCAAGGCTGCACACGCCCAGAGCAGACTGCGTCTCATCATCAGCAGCATCAGCGCCTCCAGAGGTAGGCAGCGTCAGATAGAACTGCGGACGCTGCTAGGCAAAACCTGTGAAAAGCCTTGCGCCGATCGAATACAGAAATCTGTGATCGTCATCACAGCGGGGTCGTAATTATCCGCGGTATGCTGTCGCGGATGGTTGTATTCTCCTCGCTGTTTCAGACTGAACTTATCGCGGTAAATCCCGCAAGCAAAACGGGGCAAACGAGCTTGGTCGCCGTCGCTAAGTTTCGTCCGGTCGTGCCCCGTCGCCTCGAGTCGCGCAAACGCGCTCTCTGAGCGAAGCGGACATAAGCCCGCATACGCGCAGCGGATTAATCAGTTCACGGCCGAGTTCAGGCGATTTGAATTTCGGCGGCGAATCGTTGCTCCCTCCCCGCCGGGGGGTGAGAGCAACTGCACGGGACCCCGCCCATCACAGGGCAAACACGTACAACACCGTCGAATTGCGGATGTCCTTCAGCTCCAGCGTGTTGACGAGCTTCGCCCGGGCGGGCGCGCTCAGGCCGGATGCGATGGCGAGATACTGCTTGCCGTTGACCTCGAAGGTCATCGGCGGTGCGCAAAAGCCGGTGCCGACGTTGACCTTCCACAGCTCGTCCAGCGTGGTGTCGTCGTAGGCTGCGATCGTGCCATCCAGCAGCCCGAGGAACACAAGGCCGCCGGCGGTGGCGAGCGTGCCCGAATAGTTCGGGTAGCGCAGGTGCACGCTCTTTTGGACCTCGCCGGTCAGAGGATCGACCGCCGTGAGATTGCTCTCGAAGCGCTCGTCGGTCTGGCTTAGCCCGCCATTCCAACCCCGTTGGGCATTGTGCTTCTCGCGGTCGATCGAAATGTTCACGCAAGCCGTCATGGCCGGGATGTACATGAGCTTGGTGCTGGGACTGTAGGACGACGGCCAGTAGTTGTTGCCGCCCGCCTGGGACGGGCACACCTTCTTGAGCGGTGAGCCCGGCGTCAGGTTGCCGACGCCCGCATAGGTCTGGATGTCCTTGCCCGGATCGTAATCGAGCGGCTTACCGGTCTTCTGGTCGATGCCCTTGGTCCAGTTGACCTCCACGTAGGGCTTGGCGCCGATGATCTGCCCGTTGTGGCGGTCCATGGTGTAGAGGAAGCCGTTGCGGGCCGAATGCGTGACGAGCTTGCGCGGCTGCCCAGCAACCTGGCCGTCGATCAGGATATGGGTTCCAACCTCGTCGTAATCCCACATGTCGCCGGGCGTGTACTGGAAGTACCAGTTCATCGTGCCGGTGTCGGGATCCCAGGAAATTGCGCTGTTGGTGTAGAGGTTATCACCGGGCCGGTAGAACGGATCGAACATCGGCACCGGATTGCCGGTGCCCCAGATGGTCTGGTTGGTATCGGGGTCGTAAGTTCCGGTGACCCACATGGCGGCGCCGCCGGTCTGCCAAGCGTTGCTGGTGCCTTTCCAGGTTTCGCTGCCTGGTTCACCCGGCGCCGGAATGACGTATTTGCGCCACAGCACCTTGCCGCTCGCAGCGTCGAGCCCGGCGATCCAGTCGCGCACCCCACGGTCGCCGCCGGCCGCGCCCACAATGATCTTATCCTTGATGGCAAGCGGCGCACTGGTCAGGCGCAGCTCCCGCTCGTCGAAGGCCATGTTGGTCTCCCACGCCGTCTTGCCGGTGATCTTGTCGGTGGCGATGATGCGCGCCGGGTAGTTGGCGGCGGAGATCACAAAGTTGCCCCACAGGGCGGCGCCGCGATTCGTTGCCTGCTGTTCCTGCTTGGGGTCCATGCGCCAGACGGTGCGGCCCACGTCCCCGGAGGTGACGTCGATCTTGTAGAGCACGCCCCAGCCATCGGTGATGTAGAGAAAGCCGTCTTCGACCAGGGGCGTTGCATGGATGACTTCCATGCCGGCGCCGCCGCCCAGCGGCACCGCATAGGCAAGCTTGAGGTTCCTGACGTTGGTCTTGTTGATGCGGGCGAGCGGCGAGAAGCGCTGGCCGTCGTAGCTGCGGTGATTCATCAGCCAGTTCTGCGGCTCCTTGTCAGGGTTGAGGAGCCGTTGCGGCGTAACCTCGGCCGCCAGGACCGGGGCTGTGGCGGCGAGCACGCTGCCGGCGAGCAGCGCAACGCGGATCGAACTGTTAGGTTGTGCCATTGATTGCCTCCCTTTGCGATGGCGCTAGCCCCTCGCTGCAACCTCCTGCATGCGGGGGCCGCTTTGCTGGCAGTTTACATCACGGTCGGTAGGGTGGGCAAAGGTGCATTGCACCGAGCGCGGCTATCGGATGGACGGTGATGCGCCTTTGCGCGCCCTACGCACTGTGCGCCTGCTCGACCTCGGCGCGCAGGCGCTTGGCGGCGTCGAGCGCTGAAATCACGATATTCTGGTAGCCGGTGCAGCGACACAGGTTGCCCGAGATGGCGATGCGAACCTCCTTTTCGGTCGGGTCTGGATTGTCGCGCAGGAATTCCAACAGCGTGGTCAGGATGCCGGGCGTGCAGAAGCCACACTGCAGGCCGTGGTTCTCGTGGAACGCCTGTTGCAGCGGATGCAGCTTCTCGGGGCTCGGCGCGATGCCTTCGACGGTGAGAAAGTCGTGGCCGTCCGCCTGCACGGCGAGCATCAGGCACGAGCGCGCGGAGCGGCCATCCATTAGGATCGTGCAGGCGCCGCAGACGCCGTGCTCGCAGCCGATATGGGTACCGGTAAGGCCGAGCTGATGGCGGATGAAATCCGCGAGCGTGACGCGGACCTCGACTTCCTCTTCGTAGCGCTTACCGTTGACCGTCAGTGCGATCTTGCGGGTCTGGCCCATACCGGTCCCCAGTCATCCTTCCGGTCATCTTCGCAGTCATGGCCGTGGCAAGCGCGGGCATGACGATGGCGAGGCATTCGATCTCATCGGAACGCGCTCTAATTTATGCTGTTCCGGTCGCGCGGGCGTAGGCCTTTTCCAGCGCCCGCCGCGACATCACGGTGGCAAGATGCTGCCGATACGACGCCGGCGCATGCACATCGTCGAGCGCCTCGAAACCGCGACAGCTTTCGCACGCCTGCCGCAGGAATTCCACGTCCGGCGCTTGGCCGATCAGCGCGGCCTCCAGTTCGGTTGCCCGCACCGGACCGGTGCCCATGCCGCCCAGCGTGACGGCCGCGCGCGTGATCTTGCCGGCGCCATCGACCTGCAACAGCGTCGCGGCGGACACGATGGCGAAATCGCCGTGCCGCCGGGCGAACTCCACGAACGCATGGCCATGGCCGGCGGGCCATGCGGTGAACCGGATTGCCGTGAGCACCTCATTCGGTTCGACCGCAGACGTGAGATAGCCGACCGGAAAATCCTTGAACACGATCTCGCGCTCCCTCGTTGGCCCTGCCACCACCACGACCGCATCAAGCGTCATCGCGCAGGAGACAAGTTCTGCCGATGGATCGAGATGGCACAGCGAGCCCCCGATGGTGCCGCGATTGCGGGTCTGGCGATGGCCGATGCTCTGGATCGCCTCGTGCATCAGGGGAAACCGCTTGGCGACGAGCTCGGAGAATTCAAGATCGCGCTGGCGCGTCATGGCGCCGACTTCCATGCCGTCCGGAGTCTCGCGAATGTAGGACAGCCCCTCGACCCGGTTGAGATCGATGATGTGGTCGGGCTGCACGTAACGGAAATTCAGCATCGGCATCAACGACTGCCCACCCGCCAGCAGCTTGGCATTCTCGAGCTTCGACAACAGACCGACGACTTCGGCGACCGTCTTTGGATCGTGATAGCTGAAGGGAGGCGGCTTCATGGGGTCATCTCGCGATATCGACGCATCAGCGTCAATTGCGCAACGCTCTATCCTTTACATACAGCAGTTCCCGTGTATCAATCAAAAAACGCACTGTTGCAAACGCTGAATCGTACCGCGATGGTGTCGAGCTTCGTTATCGCCCGCCGGCAACAATAACCAACCTCATCCTGCGGAGGCAGCCCTGCTTGGGCGGCTGTCTCGAAGGATGGCAACCGGCACCTGCCGCGCAAAGCCATCCTTCGAGAGATGCGCTAAAGGGCGCTCGTCCGGATGAAGGCAGTAGTTGGACTAATCCAGGTTCACGGTTGTCCCACGCATGAAGCCCGCCTCGTTCCGCTATCACGCGCCGAAGACGATCGAGGAGGCGCTCGCCATGCTGGCAGAATACGCGCCGGACGACGGGCGTGTGCTTGCCGGCGGGCAGAGTCTCGTGCCCACCATGGCGTTCCGCTTGGCGCGCCCGCATCACCTGGTCGACATCAACGGGATCGCGGCGCTGCGCCGGCTCGCTGTGGAGGACGGCCAGCTCGTGATCGGTGCCGGGGTGCGCCATCAGGCGTTCTACCGCCCGGTGGTAGACGGGCCGCTCGGCGCGTTGCTGTCGGCCGTGATGCGCCACATCGCCCACTATCCGATCCGTACCCGCGGTACGTTCTGCGGCAGCATCGCGCACGCCGACCCGGCGTCGGAATGGTGTCTGGTGGCTGCGACGCTCGGCGCCGAAATGGTGGCCCGCAGCGCGCGCGGCACGCGCGTCATTGTTGCGGCGGATTATTTCAGGGGCATCATGACGACGGCGCTCGAACCTGACGAGCTGCTGGCCGAGGTGCGGCTGCCGGTGATCTCTGACGACACGCGCTTCGGGTTCTATGAGTTCAACCGCCGCGCCGGCCATTTCGCGATGGGCATGGCGCTGGTGACGTTGCAGCTGCAAGACGGCGTCATCGTCGGCCCCCGCGTGGGCGTCGGCGCCGCCGAGCCCCATCCGCGTCGCATCGCGGCCTCCGAAGAGCTACTGACGGGCAGGGCGCCTGAAGCCGCGGTCTTCCGGGCGGCCGGCGAGGCCGCAGCCGCTGGCATCGATCCACTCACCGACGCACAGACCGACGCCGTGTATCGCCGCGAGCTGGTCGCCGTGGTGACGCGGCGGGCGCTGGAACAGGCGATCGGGTGACGGCGATAATTGGCGAGCGCTAATGCGGTCCTGCCCCATCGAGCCGAGCCATCGCCCGCGCGAGATTTCGCCGTGCCGCGGCCTCGTGGCTCGCCTGAAAACGCGCAGTAGCGTAGATCGCCGGCCGTGCCAGGAAGCCGGCCAGCACGGCGCGGCGTCCGCACTTCCATTGCGGCTCGGTCACCCAGTCATATTCGCGCCGCACTGCCACTTCGTAGCCGTCGAAATCTGCCTGCGAGCTGCCCAAGATCGCCAGATCCATATCGAGGAAGAGCGCGCAATCGCGCGCGGCCGCCGCGTCAGCCAAATCCGGCAGCACGTGGCCGGCCGTCGCCCGGATCATGGCGACGATGCGCGCGATGCGATCCTCGTCCGTGGCGCCGGCGAGCAGCGCCGCCGCCAGGGCGGCGCTGCGCTCCTCATTGTCGTTACGCCGCGTGTCGTAGATCGCGTCGTGGAACCAGATCGCGGCTTCGACGCCATTGCGGTCCGCGATCACGTCCGCGCAGGCATCCGCGAGGCCGAGCAACGTCTCGATATGGCGGAGGTCATGATAATACCGGTCGGGCGCCGTGTAGGCGGAAACGAGTTCTGCGCGCACCGGCCCGGTGATCAGCGGCATGGCGCCGGGTGATTCCTGTTGGGTTTAAGCGTCATATGCAGACTTGATCGGTGTATCCACCGGTTTCGAAAAGGTGTTTCACCCGCGATGGATCGCCGGGTCAAGCCCCGTGATGACGGCAGAGAATGCCACGTCCGGACCGAACCCGCCGCGTCCAGCCGATCAACCCGCTATGCGGGCCGTCTCCGGAGCGCTATCACGTTGCCATCATGGGACGCGCGATTCGCATTCTCGGCATTGATCCGGGGCTTCGCCGCACCGGCTGGGGCGTGATCGAGGCCGACGGCAACCGGCTGATCTATGTGGCTTGCGGCTCCGCCCAGACCGACGACGCGACACCACTTGCCGAACGGCTGGTGACGCTGCACGACGCGCTCGTGCGCGTCGTGGATGAATTCCGGCCCGATGAGGCGGCAGTCGAGGCGACGTTCGTAAACAGGGACGCCGCCGCCACCCTCAAGCTCGGCCAGGCCCGCGGCGTTGCCATGGTGGTGCCGGCCAAGGCCGGCATGATGATCGCTGAATACGCCCCGAACCTCGTCAAGAAGACGATCGTGGGTGCCGGCCATTGCGACAAGTCGCAGATCCGCATGATGCTCGGCGTGCTGCTGCCGAAGGCCGATCCGGGCTCCCACGACGCCGCCGACGCACTTGCCATTGCGATTACGCACGCGCGCCACCGGCAGAGCGCAGCATTGTGGGCAGTGCGGCCATGAAGGGTCCTGGCTGTCCACGAGGCGGCGCTCCTGCCCCCCACCCCGACCCTCGCCCACAAGGGCGGACGGAGAAGAGGCGCCTGCCATGATCGGCAAGCTGACGGGCACGATCGACAGCGTCGGCGAGGACTTCGTAATCCTCGACGTCCATGGTGTCGGCTATCTCGTGCATTGCCCGGCGCGTACGCTGCAGGAGCTGCCGGCGGTCGGCACGGCGGTGGCGCTTGCGATCGAGACCCATGTGCGCGAGGACCAGATTCGCCTGTTTGGATTCCTGTCCGCCGCTGAGCGCGAGTGGTTCCGGTTGCTGCAGACCGTGCAGGGGGTCGGCACCAAGGTGGCGCTGGCAATTCTCTCGACGCTCAGGCCCGCCGATCTCGCCACCGCGATCGCGATGCGCGACAAGGCCATGATCACCCGCGCGCCCGGCGTCGGTCCCAAGGTCGCAGAACGTATCGTCACCGAACTCAAGGACAAATCGCCGGCGCTGGCTGCGGTCGATCCGGCCGTGGTGCGGCTGGTGGGTGCGGTGGAGGACAAGCGCACGCCCGGTCCGGTTACCGACGCGGTTTCGGCGCTGGTCAATCTCGGGTACGGCCAGCCGGAGGCCATGACCGTCGTTGCGGCGGTACTTCGCGCCGCCGGCGACGGCGCCGACGCGGCGCGGCTGATCCGGCTCGGGCTGAAGGAGCTTGCCAGGGAGTTCACCAAGTGAGCACGCAAACCCGCCGCCTCGTTGGCGCAGAACACCGCGACGAGGACATCGTCGAAGCGTCGCTGCGCCCGCAGCGGCTCGGCGAGTTCATCGGCCAGGAGCAGGCCCGGGCGAATCTCGGCATCTTCATCGAGGCCGCGCGTACGCGCAAAGAGGCGCTCGATCATGTGCTGCTGGTAGGCCCGCCCGGCCTCGGCAAGACGACGCTCGCCCAGATCCTGGCGCGCGAACTCGGCGTCAACTTCCGCTCCACATCGGGGCCGGTGATCGCCAAGGCCGGCGATCTCGCGGCGCTGCTCACCAACCTCGAAGAGCGCGACGTGCTGTTCATCGACGAGATTCACCGGCTCAATCCAGCGATCGAGGAGATTCTCTATCCCGCCATGGAGGACTTCCAGCTCGATCTCATCATCGGGCAGGGACCGGCAGCGCGCTCGGTCAAGATCGATCTCGCGAAGTTCACCCTCGTAGGTGCCACCACCCGGGCAGGCCTCCTCACCAACCCGTTGCGCGACCGCTTCGGCATTCCGATCCGGCTCAATTTCTATACCGAGGCCGAGCTTGAGCTGATCGTCAATCGCGGCGCCCGCGTGCTCGGCATCGGCATGACGCCAGACGGCGGCAATGAGATTGCTCGCCGCGCCCGCGGCACCCCTCGGATCGCCGGCCGGCTGTTGCGCCGGGTGAGGGATTTCGCGCTGGTCGGAAAAGCGACCGCGATCGATCGCGAGGTGGCAGATCGCGCGCTGCTCGCGCTAGAGGTCGACGCCACCGGGCTCGACGCCATGGACAGGCGCTACCTCACAACGATCGCGGTGAACTACGGCGGCGGTCCGGTCGGCATCGAGACCATTGCGGCGGCGCTGTCGGAGCCGCGCGACGCCATCGAGGAGATCATCGAGCCGTTCCTGATCCAGCGCGGCTTCATCCAGCGCACCCCGCGCGGCCGCCTGCTTACCCCGCAGGCATTCCAACATCTCGGCCTCACCGAGCCGCACCGCGATCCACCGCAATTCGGCCTGTTCGCCAATCCGGGAGAAGACTGAGTGGCGGCGTCGGATCTTGACGGCGAAGTCCGTGAGGGCCGCCACGAAATGGCGGTGCGCGTCTATTACGAAGACACGGATTTCACCGGCATTGTGTATCACGCAAGCTATCTGCGCTTCATGGAGCGCGGACGAACCAACTACCTGCGCCTGATCGGCGCCGATCAGCGCGCGCTGTTCGAGGCGACCGAACGGGAGGCGCCGGGATTTGCCTTCGTGGTGCGGTCGATGGCGATCGAATTCCTCAAGCCTGGCCGCATGGACGACGTTCTCGTCGTCACCACCGAGCCGGAAGAGGTCAAGGGCGCATCCATGAGGTTGCTGCAAAAAGTTACGCGGCAGGGCGACGTGTTGGTTGAGGCTCACGTGCGCGTTGCCTTCGTGTCCGGCGGCCGGGCGCGGCCAATCCCCAAGCCGCTTCGCGCCGCCATGCAGGCCCGCGCCGATTGAAACCATGCGCGCGCATCCGATCCTATTTGAACGCCCGGGCGCGCAGGCCCCCAAGGGGCGCGCCTTATGCGCTACCAGAGCGAGCTGCCACCTGTCAGATCAAGCACGGGTTGTCAATCAGTTCGCCGGGTCGCGAATGCCTGCAGGCTCGGGCGGTAATTCCAAAATTAAATTCGTTTCCACAAAATCCGTTTGCGTCTGCCGGATGGTCAAGAAGACGGGTCGACGCTTCAGCCTCCATGATGTAAATACCTTTAACATGACATGGAATCAGGACGACGGTCCCCCTCCCCGCGGTTACCACCACGGTAATCTGAAGGAGACGTTGATCCGTGCAGCGCTCGATCTGATCGCCCGCAAGGGGCCCGCCGGGTTCACCTTTGCAGAGGCGGCGCGATTTGCTGGCGTCAGCCCGGCTGCGCCTTACCGGCATTTCCGCGACCGCGATGAACTGCTGGCCAACGTGGCGTTGCGGGGCTTTACCCTGTTCGAAGCGGCATTGTCGCGGGCCTGGAATGATGGCCGGCCGGACGTTTTCGCGGCCTTCGAGCGCCTGGGTCGCGCTTATCTCGAGTTCGCCCGCACCGAGCCAGCCTATTATTCCGCCATGTTCGAGGCTGGTGTCCCGCTCGATGCCAACCATGAATTGCGAGAAGCGGGTGACCGCGCCTTCGCTACGATTCGCACTGCGGCCGAACGGCTCGTTGCACAAGCCCCCGCCGCCAAACGTCCTCCGGCCTTGATGGTAGCGCTGCACGTATGGGCTATGGCGCATGGGATTGCCTCGCTGTTCGGGCGGGGTGACGCTGGCCGCCGCAGGGTGCCGATGTCGCCCGATGAGCTGCTTGAGGCGGGAGTTCTCGTGTATTTGCGGGGGCTTGGATTGCCGGACGATACCACCGCGCCGTGACACGGCTACTCACCTTGACAATTCCACACCCCTCTCGTATCTATGTAAATGTGATTAACATTCACAACCGAGTTATCCCCTTTTTTTCACAATCGTGAGGCTGTCATGCCCATCGTTGCAAAGCTTGACGAGTTAGGACGGCCCGCATGGATCGCCCTCATGATCCTCGGGTTCTGGTTTTGGTGGCCGCTGGGCCTTGCGACGCTGGCGTTCATCATCGGGAGCGGACGAATGAGCTGCTGGAATCACCACGGCATGGACCATTGGCAACGCAAGATGGAGCGCATGCAGGAAAAAATGGATCGTATGCGCACCAGGATGGGCTCGGGCGGCAACTGGTGGGGAAACCCGCCATCCAGTGGCAACCGCGCCTTTGACGAGTACCGCGCCGAAACGCTGCGTCGACTTGAGGACGAGCAGCGCGAGTTTCGTGAATTCCTTGACCGGCTCCGGCACGCCAGGGACAAGGCGGAGTTCGACCAGTTCATGGCGGAACGGCGCAATCGGCCGCCCGAGGCTAATCATCCGTCGGAATCGCAACCGCACTAACTATAAGCAATTCCTCTCTCATTGCCGGGACAGAACCCCCGAAACGGCCACCCGCTATGCGCGAGTGGCCTTTTTTTCGCTGCATGGGGCCACATTCCCGGTGCGACCATCGGCCCTTGCGTAGCTTCATCGGGCATTCTTGCGTCTCTGCTAACCCGTTGTTAACCACGGATGCGGCGTTATGGCCTGGGCGACGACCCGGCCGATGCCGCCAAACATTGGTCATTTTTCGCGGGGAATTCGTATCCCTCCCTCCGCCGCGGCGAGGGGAGGGAGGGGGGACATCGATTTTCACGCGGGACCTCGAAGGTTGACGGGCTGATCGGGTTTACGTTGGCCACTTTGAGAGGTTCTGCCTTGGCGTCTGCCGGGCTCGCTGCGGCCACCGAGCCGAAAGGACGAATCATGATCCCACCCGATGTGGCGCCGTCGGATCTGTCCATTTTTACCCTGTTCTGGCAGGCCCACTGGATCGTCAAAAGCGTGATGATCGGCCTGTTGGCCTGTTCGGTATGGGTGTGGGCGATTGCGATTGACAAGGTCATCCTTTACGCGCGCACCACGAGGGCGATGAATGGATTCGAGCAGACCTTCTGGTCTGGCCAATCCCTCGAGGAGCTCTACCGCATGGTGTCGGCGCGGCCCGCTCACTCCATGGCGGCTCTGTTCGTTGCCGCCATGCGGGAGTGGAAACGCAGCTTCGAGGGGCAGCCACGTTCGTTCACCGGCCTGCAGATGCGCATCGAGAAGGTGATGGACGTCACCATCATGCGCGAGATCGAACGTCTGGAGCGCCGGCTCCTCGTGCTTGCCACGGTCGGATCGGCCAGTCCGTTCATCGGCCTGTTTGGCACGGTGTGGGGCATCATGACGAGTTTTCAGTCGATTGCGGCGTCGAAAAACACGTCGCTCGCGGTCGTCGCGCCGGGCATCGCGGAGGCCCTTTTCGCCACGGCGATAGGGCTCGTAGCTGCCATACCGGCGACCATCTTCTACAATAAATTCAGTTCCGAAGTGAACAAGCAGGCGCAGCGCCTGGAGGGGTTCGCAGACGAGTTCGCCGCCATCCTGTCGCGGCAGATCGACGAGCGTGCGTGAGCTGAGGACGCAAGATGGGAATTGGAGGAACAGCGACCGCCGGTGCGGTCGGCCGTCGGCGGCATCGGCGCCGGGCGGTGATGAGCGAGATCAACGTCACCCCAATGGTCGACGTCATGCTGGTGCTGCTCATCATCTTCATGGTGTCCGCGCCGCTGTTGACGGTGGGCGTGCCGATCGACTTGCCGCAGACTCGGGCCAAGAGCCTCGACCAGGACCGTGAGCCCCTGACATTGTCAGTCAATCCGCAGTGCCAGGTGTTCCTGCAGAACAGCGAGATCGCGGTTGACGACCTCGTCACCAAGCTCAAGGCCGTGACCGATGCGCGGGGCGGTTATGACGAACGCATTTATGTGCGCGGCGACCGCAAGGTGGATTACGGTTGCATGATGCGGGCGATGGGGCGACTGTCGTCGGCCGGATTCCGACGGGTGGCCCTTGTGACGGAAGTCGAACAGGGGCGATGAGCGCTTTGGACCACCGCTAGGGATGAGAACCGGCTACACCATATCGGCGATCGGACATGCCCTCGTTCTGGGATGGGGGCTGGTTTGGTTTTCCGCCAAGCCCCTCGAGGTGCCGCCGACTGATTCGGTAGTGGCCGATGTCATTTCGGAAACCGAGTTCAGCCAGCTGACCGCAGGATCGCAGAATGCGAAGCAAACTCCGAAGCCGGCGCCTGTGGTCGACAAGGCCGGCGACGTTAAGGCGCCCCCCAAGGATCCGACGCTGAAGGTGTCCGACAAGCAGGAGGTGCAGACGGAGACCGCGCCGCCGCCGACGCCACCGCAACCCGACGTCAAGCCCCCAGACCCCAAGCCGCCCGAGTCCAAGCCTGCAGAACCACAATCGGCCACGGCACCGGCCACTGCAGCGCTGCCCGTACCTGATCCGATCGCCGAAGCCCTCCAGCGCGAGGAGGCGAAAAAGAAGGAAGAGGCCAAGAAACTCGAGGAAGCCAAAAAGCGTGAAGAGGCCCGCAAACGCGAGGAAGCCCGCAAGCGCGAGGAGGCCAAGAAACGCGAAGAGGTGAAGGTCGATCTCGATCGCATCCAGACCGCGCTGCTCGACAAGCGTACGCCGCAGCGTCAGGCCGTGACCGGCACGATGGTCAATCCGACGCCCGCGCTCGGGACGACAACCGGTACCGCGCCCGAATTGTCGCAAAATGAGCTCGCGAGGCTGCAAGCGATGTTGAAGGCACAGCTCACGAGCTGCTGGAACCCGCCGGTAGGCGTCCGAGAGGCGAAGGACCTCATAGTCAAGGTGGGTTTTTCTCTTAACCGGGACGGTTCTCTCTCCGGCGCGCCGATCGTACTCAATCGGGGAAGCAACCCGCTGTTTCGGGTTGCCGCTGAAAGCGCCGTTAGGGCTGTGCTCAGCTGTCAACCCCTTCGCCTTCCGCCGTCGAGATACGAGTGGTGGCAGCAAGTCGAAGTGAACTTCGATCCCATCGATATGTTCGGTGGCTGATGTAGCAACGAATGTGTCGGCAGATGTATTTACTTCTTAGGATGATTCGCCATGTACGATCGGTTTTGCGCCTCGAACATTGATGCCGATTTGCACCGCGACCGGCGGGGCGTTACGCGCTTGACACGCCGCCGCGCCATATTGCTCGGCGCCGCGGCCGGGATTGGCGCTGTTACGTCGGTTGACGTGCACCCGGCGCGTGCAGTGCTCAGCCTCGATCTCAACCGGGGCAACCCGCAACCGATACCGATCGCGCTACCCGATTTCCTCGCGGGCACGCCGACCGATGGGCAATTGTCGCGCAGCATCTCGCAGATCATCACTGCGAATCTTAAGCGCAGCGGTCTGTTCGCTCCGATAGACCCGGCTGCGTTCCTCGACAAGATCACTGACACCGACGTTCAGCCGCGCTATCCGGATTGGCGTGCCATCAACGCCCAGGCGCTGGTGACCGGGCGCGTCACCCGCCAGTCGGACGGCCGCCTCAGGGCCGAGTTCCGGCTGTGGGACGTGTTCGGCGCCACTCAACTCGCCGGCCAGCAATTTTTCAGCACGCCGGACAATTTTCGCCGCATCGCTCACGTCATTTCGGACCAGATCTATGAGCGGCTAACAGGCGAGAAGGGCTATTTCGACAGTCGCATCGTGTTCATCGACGAGACCGGTCCCAAAGACCGGCGCATCAAGCGCCTCGCCATGATGGATCAGGACGGCGCCTCCGTCCGCTATCTTACCAACGGCAGCGATCTGGTGGTGACGCCGCGTTTCTCGCCGACGACCCAAGAAATCACATACATGTCGTACGGCCAGGGCGAGCCGCGCGTCTATCTGTTCAATACCGAGACCCGAGCGCGAGAAATTGTCGGCAACTTCCCCGGCATGACATTCTCGCCGCGGTTCACCCCGGACGGTCAGCGCGTAGTCATGAGCCTGCAGCAGGGCGGCAATTCGAACCTGTTCCTCATGGATCTGCGTTCCAAGGCCACCACGCGGCTTACCGACACCGACGCCATCGATACCGCGCCATGCTACGCCCCAGACGGCAGCCGCATCTGTTTCGAGTCCGACCGCGGGGGGCGGCCGCAGATCTACGTCATGTCGGCGGGCGGCGGCCCGGCGCAGCGCATCAGCTTTGGGGACAGCGGCTACAGCTATTCAACTCCGGTGTGGTCGCCGCGCGGCGATCTCATCGCGTTCACCCGGCAGGGCCAGGGCGCGTTTGCGATCGGCGTCATGGGCGTTGACGGGAAAGGCGAACGTATCCTTACCGAAGGCTTTCACAACGAGGGGCCGACCTTTGCTCCCAACGGCCGGGTGCTGATGTTCTTCCGCGATGCGGGCGGTGGCGGCAACGCGGGGCCGTCGCTCTACACGATCGATATCACGGGCCGCAATGAACTGAGGGTGCCGACGCCAAGCTTTGCGTCAGACCCAGCATGGTCGCCGTTGTTGGCATGAGCGGACTGCGTGGCTTGCCTCGCCATCGCCCCATTGACACTTCAGTAACCATTCGAACTGGTTTACAGCAAAAACGAGCAATCGTACCGAGGGTCAGCAAGGCTACGTCAAGGTTGACAAACCTGCGCTTAACGAACGCTCTGCTAAAATCGGATCACGAGGACGGGTCTGCCTACTCCCCATCTTCCGATCCGCTCCCTTCCTACCCGCTTGCGGAGGAGGGCTTGGGCAGAAGCGGAGGACCGTAAGGGGGCCGCGCGGCCAACAACTGGAAGGAGTAAACGCATGCCGAACGTTATGCGCCTCGCATGGAACGCCAGATTTGCCTTCGCGTTGCTGGCGGCGCTTACCGCGGCGGCTTGTGCCAGCAAAGTGAATGAACTTGGAGCTGCTGGCGGCGGTGGTGCCGCCGCGCCAGGCAGCCAGCAGGATTTCGTGGTCAATGTGGGTGATCGGGTCTTTTTCGAAACCGATTCAACTGATCTGACGATGCAATCGCGCGCCACGCTCGACAAGCAGGCGCAATGGCTCACCACCTACAATCGCTATGCGTTCACGATCGAAGGTCATGCCGACGAACGCGGCACGCGCGAGTACAATTTCGCTCTTGGAGCGCGGCGCGCGGAGACGGTGCGGAACTATCTCGCGTCGCGCGGTATTGAGCCGTCGCGAATGCGCACGATTTCCTACGGCAAAGAGCGTCCAGTGGCAGTGTGCGACGACATCTCGTGCTGGTCGCAGAACCGTCGCGCAGTGACGGTGCTGAACGCGAGTTCATGAGTTCGCCCTCCCTAGCTCTGCCAGGAAGGGCAAGGAGGGGGCCGCCAACGTCGGATGTCGATGAAAGCGTGTCTCGGCCATGCCAGCATGCACCATCGCAGCTCGACGTGTCGAAGTCACAATTTCGACGCGGCCGCGGCTATCGTTGGTGATCTTCCGGTTCTTCCTGGTCGGTGCGAACGATGTTAAACCGTGTTGCTCTTGCCGCCTTTGCATCCATCGGTGTCATGGCGTTCCCCAGTAGCCTGCTCGCACAGGTCGGGCAGGCAGAGCTTCTGGTCAGAATCGATCGGTTGGAAAATGAAATCCGTCAGCTGACCGGTCAGATCGAGCAGATGCAGTATCGAAACCAGCAGCTCGAAGCGGCCGTCAACGAGTTGCGATCTGGGGAGCCCGGCAATCGCGGTGGGTCGCGCGTGGTGAACCCGCCGCCCGGCGCCGTGCCGCCGAACCAACCGAGCACGTACGGCGGTCGGCGTTCGGACGCGTTCGATCCGACGGAAAATTCCAATGCTCCCGGAGCAGGGCGCATGGCGGGTTCGTTCCCGCCGCAGCCGCCCGGTGGCCGGCGTTCCGATGCGTTCGATCCAGCGCAGAGTCCCAATGCTCCCGGCGCGCCGCGATTGTTGGGCTCGGTTCCTCCGCAGCCGCCACCTGCGATGCCTCCGCGCAGAGGAACTGGCACGGAGTCGACGCCCTATGGTGATGGTGCGCCGCCGTACGGGGACTCTGGCTATGGGCGAACCCCGACAGGTGCGCCGCCGCGAAATCTCGGCTCGACGCCCCCATCCTACCCTCCTCCGCAAGCCGGGGACGGTAGGGTGGCGGTTGCGACTGCGCCGCCGTCATCGTCGCCGCGCGCGCTCCTCGATCTCGGCACGGGGTATCTCAAGCGGAGGGACTATGCGCTTGCCGAGGAGACGTTTCGCGAGTTTCTGAACAGATATCCGTCCGACAGGCAGGCGGTGGAGGCCCAATTTGGCCTTGGCGAAAGTTTCTTCCAACGCCAGAGCTATCACGACGCCGCCAATGCATTTGTGGAGTTGTCAAAGACATACGAAACCAGCGCCAAAGCACCCGACGCGCTGCTGCGACTGGGCCAATCGCTCGCTGCCATGAACGAGAGGGAACTCGCCTGCGTGGCCTTCGGCGACGTGGGTCGCAAATATCCGCGCGCCGGGGCGAGCGTCAGGCAAGCGGTCGAGCGGGAACTGAAGCGTGCCCGCTGCTGACGCGGCTGTTGGCGAAGCCGAAGCCGACGCATTGTTCGCGGATCTCGGTGCCGAGCGTGCCCTCATACTGGCGGTTTCCGGCGGGGCAGATTCGACGGCCTTGCTGTATCTCGTGGTGCGTTGGCGCGGCGCGCGGCGAGGGGGCCCGCATCTGGTCGCGGTGACGATTGATCATGGCCTGCGGCCGGAAGCTCGGCACGAAGCAACTGCGGTCAAACGTCTTTGCGAAAAGCTTGGGGTCGAGCATCGCACCATGCGATGGAGCGAGGCAAAACCGTCCACAGGAATCCAGGAGGCAGCGCGGGTGGCACGCTACCGCCTGCTCAACATTGCGGCTCGCCGCGCCAAGGCGCGTTGCGTCTTGACGGCCCATACCATCGACGATCAGGCCGAGACCGTGCTGTTCCGCATGGCGCGGGGCAGCGGGCTTGCCGGCATTTGCGGAATGGCGCGCACGGTGCCGATCGGCAATCTGGCCACCGGATTCCGGCCAGCGATCGACGCAGGTCATTCTGGGCGCGACGGAGAGGATTTCGACGCGTCCGAGCACGTGGTAGTGGTTCGGCCGCTGCTCGACGTGCCGAAAGCGCGGCTGATCGTCACGTTGCGGGAGGCCCGCATCGCCTATGTGGATGACCCCAGCAATGTGGACCCGCGTTTCGCGCGATCCCGCTTGCGCAGGCTCATGCCGGCGCTGGCGGAGGAAGGGCTGACGCCCCAGCGCGTCGCCCGCCTGGCGCGGCGGGTACGGCGCAGCGAAGCCGCCCATGAAGCGGTGGTGGACTGGGCCGCAAGGCGACTAGGCTTGGGCACAGATACCCGACGGGTGGCTTTGAACGGCGCGGATTGGAACGAATTTCCCGCCGAAATTGCGCTGCGGCTGCTCGGCCGGGTGATCGGCACGATTGGGACTGAAGGACCCGTCGAGTTCGGCAAGCTCGAGACCCTGAGTGAAGCGCTCGCCGCGGCCCTCGCCGAGGGCGCGCCGCGATTCCGTCGCACGCTCGCGGGTGCGATGGTGTCGCTCCAGAAGAATCGCTTAGTTATTGATCAGGCGCCAGCGCGCCGCTCACGGCGGCGGCAAGGAGATGATGTGGTGCGCAGGCCTCGCCCGGATTTTCCGCATAAGTGAGCTTGCTTGTATGGCTTGGTCTATAAGTTCTCAAGTTTTCGCCGCAGAAGGCGTGTTCACTAGCGCCGTGCTATATTTGCCGAAATCCTCCGGGCCTGCTTGGCAGCGGGAGGTCGGACGCCTACATTGGGTGGCGGTGGGGAGCTGGGGGCGGCAATGCATCGCCGCTAAACTTGCTGACCGTTGAAGGCGCGATGCCGGAAACAACAAGGCGCGATGCCGGAGACAATGAGCGAAGGCACCTGAGCAAGGCGTCTCGCCGGGCACCATGAGGGTCGTTGGATGAATGCGAACCTGCGCAATTTCGCCCTCTGGGTGATCATCGTTCTGTTATTGCTGGCACTGTTCACGGTTTTTCAGAATCCCACACAGCGGTCGGTGTCACAGGATATTTCGTTTTCCCAGCTGCTGAACGACGTTGATCAGGGCAAGGTGCGGGACGTTGTGATCCAGGGGCCGGAAATCCACGGCACCTATACGGACGGCCACGGCTTCAACACCTACGCGCCCAACGATCCCACTCTGGTGCAGCGCCTTTATAACAAGCAGGTGACCATTACGGCGCGCCCGCTGCAGGACAGTATGCCATGGTTCGTCTCCGTTCTGGTCACCTGGCTGCCGTTCATCGCGCTGATCGGCGTGTGGATATTCCTGTCCCGCCAGATGCAGGGGGCTGGCGGCAAGGCGCTCGGCTTCGGCAAGTCGCGTGCCAAGCTTCTAACCGAGGCACACGGACGCGTAACGTTCGAGGACGTCGCGGGCGTTGACGAAGCGAAGCAGGATCTGCAGGAGATCGTCGAATTCCTCCGCGATCCGGGTAAGTTCCAGCGCCTCGGCGGCCGCATTCCGCGCGGCGTGCTCCTGGTCGGCCCGCCCGGCACCGGCAAGACGCTGATCGCGCGCGCGGTTGCTGGCGAAGCCAACGTGCCGTTCTTCACCATTTCGGGCTCCGACTTCGTCGAGATGTTCGTCGGCGTCGGCGCCAGCCGCGTGCGCGACATGTTTGAGCAGGCGAAGAAGAATGCGCCGTGCATCATCTTCATCGACGAAATCGACGCAGTCGGTCGTCACCGCGGCGCCGGCCTTGGCGGCGGCAATGACGAGCGCGAGCAGACTCTGAATCAGCTGCTGGTGGAGATGGACGGCTTCGAGGCGAACGAGGGCATCATCCTCATCGCCGCGACCAATCGGCCTGACGTGCTCGATCCGGCGCTGCTGCGGCCCGGTCGGTTCGATCGCCAGGTGGTGGTGCCGAACCCCGACATCGTCGGCCGCGAGGCCATCCTCAAGGTGCATGTGCGCAAGGTTCCGCTGGCACCGGACGTAAACCTCAAGACGGTAGCGCGCGGTACGCCGGGGTTCTCCGGCGCCGACCTGATGAACCTCGTCAACGAGGCAGCCCTGATGGCGGCGCGACGAAACAAGCGCATGGTGACGCAGGTCGAGTTCGAAGACGCCAAGGACAAGGTCATGATGGGCGCCGAGCGCAAGTCGCTCGTCATGACTGAAGAGGAGAAGCTGCTCACCGCCTATCACGAGGGCGGCCATGCGATCGTTGCCCTCAACGTCAAGGCGACCGACCCTGTCCATAAGGCAACCATCATTCCGCGCGGCCGCGCTCTCGGCATGGTCATGCAGCTTCCGGAGCGCGACAAGCTCTCGATGAGCCGCGAGCAGATGACCTCGCGCCTCGCCATCATGATGGGAGGGCGCGTCGCCGAAGAACTGGTGTTCGGCCGTGAGAAGGTCACGTCGGGCGCGGCCTCCGACATCGAGCAGGCGACAAAACTCGCCCGCATGATGGTCACCCGGTGGGGCCTGTCCGACGAATTGGGCACGGTCGCTTATGGGGAAAACCAGGAAGAGGTTTTCCTCGGCTATTCCGTGTCACGCCAGCAGAACATTTCCGAATCGACCGCCCAAAAGATTGACTCGGAAATCCGGCGACTGGTCGAGGCGGGCTATATCGAGGCGAACAGTATCCTCAAGGCCAGGCGCGACGAACTGGAGGTTCTTGCAAAGGCTCTGCTCGAGTTCGAGACCCTGTCGGGCGACGAAATCAAGGATCTGCTCAACGGCAAACGGCCGCGCCGCGAGACCGTGATCGAGCCGGCGACGCCGCGGTCGTCCGCGGTTCCCAACGCCGGCAAGCCGCGCCCGCGCCCAGAAACCGGCGGCATGGAACCTCAGCCTCAGGCATAGGCCGGGCGCGCCCCCGAGCGGTATGCAGTGTTCCGGTTGGTGGCCGGGCTTGTCCCGGCCACTTCGATTTCGTGAGCGAGGGATGACCGGGCGGTTATTCTATGACCCGGGCGGCACACAAAGCACAACGCACCATGATGTCATGGGTGTGCAGAGGCGCAACACGCGATCACGCCACGAACGCGCGGGCGCGGGCCAAGGTGGATTCGGGAGTGCCCGAGGCGTCGATCGACTGCCAGTCGTTGTGCCCGAGCAGATAGCGCTCCTGCGCACGGGCGACGGCCGCGTCGGCATCTGAGGCATCTTCTCGCCGGGATCCGACGCGCGCCACACGGGTCGCCATATCGGCGGCGAGAAATAGCCCGTGAAACCTGACGCCGCGTGTCCGCGCGGCGTCGCGCAAGGCGTCGCGCTCCCGCGGCCGAGCGAATACGGCATCGACAATGGCCGAGTGACCCGCGGCGATGACCAGCCCCGCCTTTTCGACGAGCACAGCGTAGACACGCGCCGACTTCGCCGCCGTGTATGCCGGCGTCGCCAGATGCTCGTTTTCGCGGCGTCCTTCCAGCGCCTTGCGCTCCACGTCCGAGCGCAGCACGATCGCGCCCGGCGCGG
>Ga0126376_10000267_pt1 | contig 24375 bp, 25 predicted proteins | sample PanSoiMetPlot_15_FD_92760 | JGI IMG/M metagenome (GOLD analysis project Ga0126376, IMG submission 92760) | Tropical forest soil microbial communities from Panama - MetaG Plot_15 | ecosystem: Environmental > Terrestrial > Soil > Tropical forest > Bulk soil | place: Panama | collected 2016-02-17 | reverse complement strand
CTTGCAGGGAGAAGCAATTCGAATGTCGTAGTTCATGCCGAGGGCACTCTGTTGTAAGGAACGATGCAGAAGTAAATCCAGGAGTTGTATGCCCGATTGAGAATTACGTTTACTTTGGAGTGACTATTTGAAGTCGAGGAGGACGTCTACGGTGCCTTTGGCGGGGTCGGTGCGGAGCCAGTGGCCAACGTTTTCGTAGTGTACGGGGAGATCGCCAAAAATTTGAGCGGGTTTGTTCTGCAAGCGGGAGAGATAGTTTTCGAACTTGGATTTGTCAAAAAGCTCGCCGGGCTGAATAGGGAACGTTTCGTGGATCTTTCGATCGGCGGCGACAGAAATGCCTGTGAGAACGAACGACCCCATTTTGAATTGAGAGCCCTCCGAAATCCTAGCTTTGTAAGAAACGGTGCGGGCTGAATCGTCGAAGGATTCGACGGGCTCGACTTTTGCGTCGAGGTAGCCGCGGCGCCCGTACTCTTCCTGGACACGATCCCAGCCGGAAAGAATTTTTTCACCGTCAGCTACGTCGTTGGATTTGAGGCCAAAGACCGCATTGAGCGCGTCCGTAGGAATAAGCGAGTTGCCGGACCATTGCACGCCGGCGAATTGATAGACCGGTCCCGCCTCGACGGGAATGTATACGGGAATTTTTTCAGGTAGCTTTTCCGTGGGAGGGCCAGTGAGGCGGACCTGCGGCGGGCCGAGTTTAAGGCGGAGATAGCCCTTCTGCAGATAGCCTGGGCGAACTTGCTCGGTGAGAAAAATGTCTATAGCCACGCGGGAGTAGGGCTTGCCACGCAGCTCACCCAAATGGGCTTGGACGGCGCGATCTTCGTCGAGGGAAGGATCGCCGAAGGCTATTGAAGAGATTTGAAGCGAGGCGCCTTCGATGGAAAAACCCTGAACATTGCCATCGCCCAGGGGGTTAGACATGACTTGATGCTCGACGGCGACATCGAGCATGTGGCTGGCAAGGAGAGATTTGATGGCGTCCGCGGCGCCATCCACAAGAGGCCCGGATCCCGGAAGAGTGCCGTCATAGGAAGGGTTTTTCACGCGAATGGCAGCAGCGATTTCCGAATCGTCGAACCAGGGAATGTTGTCGAAGAATACGGGAAGCAGAGAGTTTTCTTCGACGTGGAAATTTACCGTGACCTCGTCGCCGCGGGTGTGGAAGTCGTATTTGACATGAGCAAAAAGGCCGGTGCGGACAAGCTTGTCGGCAGCGGCCTGAAGGGCGGTGCGGTCTACCTGGGAGTTCACCTGGAGTTCGGTGAGAGAGATGATTTGAGATTCCGTGAGCTTTTTTGCGCCGTCGGCGTGAATTTCGTGAAGAGTTGCGGAGCCCGAGGCGGGAGATTGGGCAACCGTTAAGAGAGGAAGGAAGAGAAGCACGCAGCATACGAAGAAGCGCGAGACCTGAGACCAGTGAAGCATGCAGATAGTTTAGCAAAATTGCGGTTGGACGACCGGTCAGCTACTCGACTGTGACGGATTTGGCGAGGTTGCGAGGCTGATCGACGTCGCAGCCGCGGCGTACCGCGATGTGGTAGGAAAGAAGCTGCAGCGGAATGATTTCGAGGAGCGGCGCGAGAAGTTCCGGCGCCGGTGGAAGTGTAATGACGTGAGTGGCGACAGAACGCGCGAGGTGGTCACCAGCGGTGACGACAGCGACGACAATGCCGTCGCGGGCGCGGACTTCCTGCATGTTGGAAACGGATTTTTCGTAGAGAGTGACGGAAGCCGGGTCGGAATCGTCGCGCGTGGCGAGGACAACGACAGGAAGATTTTCGTCGATAAGGGCGTTGGGCCCGTGTTTCATTTCGCCTGCGGGATAGCCTTCCGCGTGAATGTAAGAAATTTCCTTGAGTTTCAGAGCGCCTTCGAGGGCGATGGGGTGGTGAATGCCGCGCCCAAGATAGAGAAAATCCGTGCAGCGGAAAAACTGGCGAGCGAGTGCTTCGTAGAAGCCAGTTTCCTCAGCTTGAAGAACAGTTTCCATTTTGTGAGGAATGCGGGCGAATTCCTGAAGGAGGCATTTTGCAACTTCGCTGGAGAGTGCGCCGCGAGTTTCGCCGAGATGCATCGCGAGAAGAAGCAGCGCGGTAAGTTGTGAAGTGAACGCTTTGGTGGAGGCGACGCCGATTTCGGGACCTGCGTGCGTGATGATGCTGCCGACAGCTTCGCGGGTAATCATGGAGCCGATGACGTTGCAAATGGCGATGGTCGGAGAACCTTTTTGTTTCGCTTCTCGCTGGGCGGCGATAGTGTCGGCGGTTTCACCGGATTGGCTGATGCAGACGGTGAGTGTTCTTGCGTCGAGGATGGGATCCCGATAGCGAAATTCGCTACCGTAGTCGACTTCGACGGGGATGCGCGCGAGGCGCTCAATCATGAATTTGCCGGCAAGACCCGCATGCCAGCTTGTGCCGCAAGCGACGACTCGAACTTTGTCGAAGGTGCGAAATTGCTGATCCGTAAGGCCAAGGTCGCCGAGATAAATTTTGCCCGTGTCGCGGGAGATGCTGCTAAGGAGTGTGTCGCGAACGGCGCGGGGCTGTTCGAAAATTTCCTTCTGCATGAAATGCTTGTAGCCGCCCTTTTCCGCCATGATAGGGTCCCAGGCGACGTGGTGCGGCGTGTGTTCGACGGGATTGCCGTTGTGGTCCATGACGCGGACGCCCGATTTGGTGAGGACGGCAATGTCGCCATCAGCCAGGAAGAAAATACTGCGCGTGTGCTCGAGGAGCGCGGGAATATCGCTCGCGACGAAATACTCGTTTTCGCCAAGACCAATGACGGCCGGCGGGCCCATGCGCGCGGCGACGATTTTGTGGGGATCACGGGCAGACATGAAAACAAGCGCGTAGATGCCGCGAAGCTGATTTAGAGATTTGCGGACGGCGTCTTCGAGGGGGACTCCGCCTTGAGAATTTTTTTCGACCAGATGGGCGACAATCTCGGTATCGGTTTCCGTGACGAACTTGTGGCCTTCGCTCTGGAGCTGCTCTTTTAGCTCAAGATAATTTTCGATGATGCCGTTGTGGACGACGACGATTTCGCCAGTGCAATCGCGATGCGGATGCGCGTTTTCTTCGGTGGGACGGCCGTGCTTGGCCCAGCGGGTATGGCCGATGCCATACGTGCCTTCGAGCGGGGCTTTTTGAATGACCTCTTCAAGATTGCGAAGTTTGCCGGAAGCACGGCGAATGTCTAGCTTGCCGGTGCCATTGACCACAGCGATGCCGGCAGAGTCGTATCCGCGATATTCAAGTTTACGCAGACCCTCAATGACAACCGGCACAATCTTCTTCGGGCCGATGTAGCCCACGATCCCACACATGAAGGCAAACTCCTGAACTAGTAGAAAAATCGTAGCATGCCAAGCAAACGAGACGGCAAATGCAAAAAAATGATGCCTCCAATTGTGTATGACGTGAATCGGTAGAAGACCTGAGGGGAGAGACCCTCAGGATTCAGGCCAGAGTAGGCACAAACACTCTAGTCCACGATTTCGAAGCGAAACTCTTCGATGACCGGGTTGGTAAGGACTTCCTTGGAAATCCGTTCGGTTTGGGATTGAGCGTCTTCGCGGGTGAGGCCGTCCAGATTAAGGACAAAGAATTTGCCCTGGCGGACGGCTTTGACGGCGTTGTAGCCGAGGCCGGTGAGGGCGTGCTGGATGGTTTGACCCTGAGGATCGAGAACGGTGCGCTTCGGCATGACCCATACGTGTGCTTTCATGCGGGAATTATAGCAGAACGGCCCGGCTGTGAAGGTTGCTACAGTGCCCGGGATTTTTGCGCGGGCACGAATGCGAAGGCGTGGTCAAAGCTCATTTGGATGAGGGAAGTGAGTTCAGGTTCGGACAGGCCCATGCAGTGGGCGTTGCGGTATTCGGTGACGAGGTCCGTATGGAACATGGTGGGGTCGTCGGTGGAAAGAACGACCGGAATTCCGTGGCGGAGGAGTTTGGGGAGGGGATGGGACTCGATGGACACGTTTTGTTGGGCGAGCTGACGAGAGAGAGCGCCGGTCAGGACGTTGCTGGCGGGGCAGAGTTCGAGGGGGATGCGGCGGTCGGCAAGGAGGTCCATTAGGGATTGGTCGTGGATAGCGGCAATGCCGTGGCCAATGCGCTCTACACCAAGAAGTTCGATGGCTTCGCGGATTTTCTCAGGTCCGCCGACTTCGCCGGCGTGCATAAGGCGATGGAGACCGAGTGAGGACGCGGAATCGTAGACATGTCGAAAGTCGGCGGTGGGGATGCTGAGTTCATCGCCACCGATACCAAAAGCAACGATTTTTCTCGAAGCGGCGTTGTGTGCTGCGTTTACGACCTGTTGAGCGGCATCGGCGCCGAATTGGCGGACTGCATCGAAGATCCAAAAAAGCTTGAGACCACGCGATTCGAATGGCTCGACGGCGCGAAGGATGACTTCGAAGTTTTTCTCAGGGCGCTGGTTGCGAAGAAGCATGATGCCGATAGAGAGAGTGACTTCGGCGTAGACGACATTTTGCGCGAGGAGTTGCTCGGCGAGATCTTGCGCGATGAGGGCGTAGTCCTCCGGATTGCGGAGAAAGGATGTGACCCACTTGAAGGTGTCGAGGAAGCCGAGAAAATCCGTGTAGGAGTACCGGCGGAGGACTTCGTCTTCGCTGATGGGGATGCCGTGGCGCGCGGTCAGCTGCGAGACGATGGCCGGGCGAATGCTGCCTTCGAGATGAAGGTGCAGCTCAGCCTTTGGGAGAGAAAGAAGGTGCTCGGTGAAAGGGCTTTCGGGCATGGGGGCGAGATTAGTGAGGGAGTTGGGGCTGGCCGGCGTTTTTCCAGGCAGTGAGCCAGAAGGAGCCGACGTCGGTGGAAGCGTCGGAGAGCTGGCGAATGAGAATTGCGGCGGCCTGATTGTAGAAACGGTCGTAATACTCGTCTGTGTAGGAGTTGAGGCCGCGGCGGGAATTGCGGTCAGCAAACAGAATGGTTTCGAGCCAACTGTGGGAACGCAGGCAGGCTTCGAAGGCGTAATCGGTTGGATCCGAGATGAACATGGCGTCGTTTGGGCGCATGGGGAAAAATGATCCGTAGCGATCAATGAGCGTCGTGCCGAAGCGGTCGTTGACGCCGAGCTGGCCCGTAAGTCTTCCGTCGTTATTGTCGGTCGTGTTGAAAGGGTCGTGCGCGGCGGCGACGTAATTCGCGAGGATGGCTGCGTTAACGCGTGCTTCGTCCCATTTTCCAGCGCGCATGGCGTTGGTGAGTTTTTCGCTATACACGCCGATTTGCCAGGGAAGAAGGCCATTGGCTTCGAGTTTGGCGCGGCCGAATTTCAGGACGGCGGATTTGTAGTCGCGGGGAAGCACTTCGAAAGGGAAGCGCCCGTACTTTTCGAGAATGAGATATTGGGTGCGGCGCTCGGTGGGAGTTTTGACCGCAGAATGAGAGGGATCGCTGACATGCTGAAGGAGAGAGTTACGGCTGCTTTCAAAAAAAGGGCGAATGTCGGACGGAAGAGTCTCGATAGCGCGGTTGACGACGAGTTTGTTGGCGTTGTCACCCCAGGCGCGTGCTTGGGAAGGGCAAAAAAGCACAGCGAGACTAGTTGCCGCGAAGAGAGCCGGCGACAGGAGTAATTTGGGGACACGGACGCGGGAGAGCACGCGATAGCCTCGCTCTAGTTTGCCGGAGGCAGATTGAGCGTACTGCGCTTCCGGCTGTACAAGAAATAAATTACAAGTCCGATGGCAAGCCATGTAAAAAATCGGATCCAATTCATGATAGGCAGGCCGGCCATCAGGAGCAAGCAGGTGAGGATTGTAAGTATTGGGGCGAGCGGGCCACCCGGCGCGCGGAAGGCGCGGGGGCGGTTTGGTTCGCGATAGCGAAGAATAAGAACGCCACCGGCGACAAGAGCGAAGGCGAAGAGCGTACCGATGTTCGAGAGGTCGGCGAAAGTGCCGATGTCGAGTAGGCCGGCGGGAATGCCGACGACGAAGCCCGCAACCCAGGTCGAAAAATCGGGCGTGAGAAACCGACGGTGGACGCGGCTAAAGATTTTCGGGAAGAGGCCGTCGCGGGACATTGCGAACCATACGCGCGCCTGGCCAATTTGGAAAACCAGGATGGAGGAGATCATTCCCATAAGCGCGCCGATGAGGACAACGAGGCGCAAGGTAGAAGTGTTGAATTTCTTCAGGGCATTAACCACGGGAGCGGCGTCGTCGAGAAGCGTTTCCCATTTGACGATGCCGGTGAGAACAACGACAACCGCAATATAAAGGAGCGTGCAGATGATGAGCGTGGCGATGATGCCGCGAGGAAGGTCGCGCTGCGCATTGGTACATTCTTCCGCCGCTGTAGAGACGGAATCAAAGCCGATGTAAGTGAAGAAGACGATGGAGCCGCCAGTGAGGATCCCGGGCCAGCCGTTTGGCGCGAAGGGATGCCAGTTTTCGGTGTGAATGAAACGCGAAGCGAAGGTAACGAACGCCAGAATTGCGATGATTTTGACCATCACCATCAAGTTGTTGGTGCTGGCGGATTCGCGGATACCTCGCACAAGGATTACCGTGAGAAGCATGACGATGATAAATGCGGGCCAATTAAAACCGAAATGCCAGCCGGGGATATAGATCACGTTTCCTTGAAGGTCTTTCAATCCTGTCGGCAAGTAAGCGGGAGAGATCCAGCGCGGATCAGGATGTAAGCCAATCAGGTCAAGGAGATTGACAATATGCTGAGAAAAACCGACGCTGACGGCCATGTTGCTGACAGCATACTCGAGGATTAGATCCCAACCGATGATCCACGCGATGATTTCGCCCATGGTGGCGTAAGTGTAAGTGTAGGCGCTTCCGGCGATGGGAATCATCGCGGCAAGCTCGGCATAACAGACCGAAGCGAACCCACAAGCGATAGCGACGAGAATGAATGAGATCGCTATGGCCGGACCGGCACCTGGGCGGCCAAACGATGCGCTGTGATGGACAAGATACTCGAGTAGCGGCGCATTAAGGATGGAGGAGGCTTCGAACTTCTGGCCGGCGATGGCCGTGCCAACGATGGTAAAAATGCCCGAGCCGATGACAGCGCCGATGCCAAGCGACGTAAGACTCAACCAGCCAAGGGATTTCTTGAGGCGGAGTTCGGCGCCTTCGCAATCGGAAATCAGTTTGTCAATGTTTTTGCGACGGAAAAGGGATGAACCCACTCAGGCTCTCCGAGCGCGTCCGGACGATGCGAATGTTTTCCCCCGCGTGCCGGAAGCGGTGTTAGATGCGTGCCACACTTTATCGTGAGAAGAGGCGTGGCGCAACTTTGTGATGCTTTTATGCGGGTTGGAGTTGAGCGTAGCGTTCAATGAATTTCTTAGTGCCGCGGCCAGGGAAACTGACGGAGAGGCGGCGGTCGTCTTCGTCGCCTTCGACGCCGACTATGGTGCCGACGCCGTATTCGGGATGGCGGACTTTGCGGCCGAGCATGGGATTAGCTTCGACATTGCGGCGGCGAATGGAAGAGCCGAATCCGGGAGTCTCTGAGCGTTGCCGGGCTGATGAAGATCGTTGCGTTGGCGTGGGGCCGCCGCGGACGCGACGAACGAATTCTTCAGCAGAGTAGGAATATTCGGGATCTGGTTCGTAGCGGCGAGTCTGGCCGATTTCTGCGAGCGAGCCGCCGACGGTGTCCACAAGTCCGCTGGGAATTTCCGATAGAAAACGTGAAGGTTGCGAAGCGCGAAGCTGCTGTTCGTTGCCAAAGATGCGCCGATAGACGGCGCGTGTGAGCGTGAGGGTCTTGCGCGCTCGCGTCATACCGACGTAAACGAGGCGGCGCTCTTCCTCGATGCCTTTTTCTTCATTGATGGAGCGGCTGTGCGGGCAGATGCCTTCTTCCATGCCGGTGAGAAAGACGTGATCGAATTCGAGGCCTTTGGTGCTGTGCAGCGTGATGAGAGTGACGCCGGGTTTGCCTTCGAAGGAGTCGGCGTCGCTGACGAGAGCCGCGGCATCAAGAAAATCGGTGAAGGATTCGCCCGCGTCCATGCTTTCTGCGACAGCGCGCGTGAGCTCTTCGAGGTTTTCGATGCGGGCGACGTCGTCGGGCGTGTTCCGATCGCGGAGCATGCCCATGTAGCCGGTTTCGTCGAGGACGTAACGAAGGAAGTCGGCCGGCTCGCGATCCTTGAGCGCTTGCTGGAGTCGCAGGACGAGCTCGTAAAAGGCGCGGACGGGGGCTGTGGCGCGGCCCGCGGAACTTCCCGCAAGAAACATTTCTAACGTAGCCCAGAGCGTGGTGTTGTTGGCTTTTGCGAAATCGCGGAGGGCGTCGAGTGTGGTCTTGCCGATTCCTCGCGGCGGGACGTTGAGGACGCGCAAAAGAGAGATGTCGTCCTCAGGATGCATGGCAAGACGGACGTAAGCGAGAGCGTCTTTGACTTCGGCACGATTGTAAAAACTGAAACCTCCGACGAGCTTATAGCGGAGGCCGCGGCGGCGGAACACTTCTTCGAACGCTCGGGATTGGAAGTTGGTGCGGTATTCGACGGCGCAAATCTGGTCGGAATCGTCGTCGAGGATTTTTTGCAGTTCTCCAGCGGCAAATTCGGCTTCGGCTTGCGCATCACGTGCTTCGAAATAGCGTAGATTTTTCCCGGCCGGTGATTCTGCCTTCAGAGTTTTGCCGAGGCGATCGGGGTTGTTTTTTACAACGGCGCCGGCGGCGTCGAGAATGTTTTGCGTGGAGCGATAGTTGCGTTCGAGGCGAATGACCCGTGCGGCGGAGAAATCGCGCGAGAAGCTGAGCAGGATGGAAACGTCGGCACCACGCCAGCGATAGATGGATTGGTCTTCGTCGCCGACGACGCAGATGTTTTGCTTTGGTCCAGTGAGAAAGCGAAGTAGATCGTATTGGACGCGATTGGTGTCCTGATATTCGTCGACGTGGATGTATTGAAAGCGTTGCTGCCAGCGGTCACGGACTGCTGGGGAGTCTCTCAGCAATTTTGCGGAACGGAGCAGGAGGTCGTCGAAGTCGAGAGAGTTACTCTGCGCGAGGAGTTTTTCGTAGGTTTCGAAGATATCGGCGACCTTGCGTGGATCTGGGCCGAAGGCTTCCCCACGAATCTGCGCCGCTGATTTGCCATGATTCTTAGCGTGGCTGATCTGGCTGAGAACATTGCGCGGCGTGAGGATTTCGTCATCGATGTTGAGGCGGGACATCACCAGCTTGACGGCGGCGATTTGGTCATCGTCATCAAAGATCGCGAAATTGTAAGGAAGTCTGGCTGCGGAGGCTTCGCGGCGTAGAAGACGTGCACATAGCGAGTGAAACGTGGAGAGCCAGGGTTTTTCCGGTGGAATTCCGGCGCGCAGAAGAAGATCAGAAACGCGCGTCTGCATCTCCTCTGCGGCTTTGTTGGTGAACGTAACGGCGAGGATGTTTTCCGCGGAAACGCCTTTAGAGATGAGATTGGCCATGCGAAAGGTGATCGCGCGTGTCTTGCCAGTTCCTGCGCCCGCGAGAATGAGGAGGGGCCCTTCGGTTGTTTCGGCGGCGAGACGTTGTTCCGGATTCAGTTGATCGAGGAGAGAGAGCATTGCTTCCGTTCAAGAGATTTCTGTGACGCAATCATGTTAGCCGAGCGAAGAAGGTCGCGCAAATCAGGCTGTGGAAGAAAATTTGTGAGATAAGAAAACTAATCAATGCACGGTCGCGCGGCTTAGATCGATATCGAAGAAGAGGAGCCCTTGATTTTTCTCGAGGGCAACGAGTTCTGGAATATAGAGCCGAGCGTTGCTTAGAAGTTCGACTTGTCCTTGCAGGTCGAAATAAAGAAGTCCCTGTGCAGTGCTGTGCGGAGCGATGACGCCGTCGCGAAAGCCGGCTTCTTCCGCCGCTTGGGCAAGTTCGGTCCAATTTTTGTCATGCCCGATTTTTGGCTTGGACGGAATGGGCAGTCGAGCGCGACGGCTTGGGTCTTTTGCTTTTGAGGCAAAGACTGCATCCGCGACTTCAGCGGAGGCGAGCGAGGGGAGTTCCTGGCGGTCTTGTTCATCGATCGTGAGGGACAATCGAATGCGGCTGAGATTGACGCGGATGCTGTCGGACGTTTCGTTACGGAACATAACGCGAATAGCGAGGATGCCTGAAGAGAAGGGGTTCTTTTTCGGGAAAGCCTGTTTGTATTGATCGGCGCTGGTCCAGGGCTCGGCAGAGATAGTCATACCTTCATGAGAATCGAGCGCAGACGTTCGCATGGGAGTCGCCTTTTGTTGCTGCTGCGCCGTGGAGATGGAAAGCAGGAGCGAGGCTACGTAAAGGAGGGCAAGAGCGGCTTTTCTCATGCGTTTATAATAGACTTTTTCCATCTCGACGCCTTCGATTCGTTGCGTACTTGCAGGGTTGCCCTGCGCGAACGCAGCAGCACGGGAACAAGGCAGACCGGAGCCCTAGTTCGTGTATTTCTTCTACAGCCTAATGATGACGCTTGCCGCGTTGTTGCTCACGCCCTATTGGATTATTAAAGGAATCAGCCAAGGAAAATACCTTTCGAATTTGAGCGAGCGTCTAGGATTTTCGTATCCATCGCTGGAAAAACTGCCGGAGGAGCGGGCGGGAGCAATCTGGTTGCATGCGGTATCTGTGGGCGAGGCGCTTTCGAGCGTGATTCTGGCGAAAAAATTGAGGGAGCAATATCCGGAACGGGTATTGATTGTTTCGACGACGACGATTACAGGCCAGGCCATTGCGCGAGAGCGAATGCCATTTGCGGACGCGCTCATTTATTTTCCGCTGGATTGGGCGTTCTGTGTGAAACGAGCTCTGGCAGCCGTAAAGCCGGCGATTGTGATTGTTCTGGAGACTGAGATTTGGCCGAATTTTCTGCGAGAAAGTGGACGGAGCGGAGTTCCGGTCGTTTTTGTGAGCGGCAGAATTTCGGATCGAAGCTTCGCGCGTTACCTGAACTGGCTGGGGCTAGGGGGATTTTATTTGCGGCCGTTCTTGCGGAGTGCGCTGGGATATGCTTCCACATTTTTGATGCAGAGCGAGAAAGATGCGGAACGAGTGAGATCCCTGGGCGCACCTGCTGAACGAGTCAAGACCAGCGGCAATGTGAAATACGATCAAGAGTTGCCAAAAGCTACCTCTTTAGCAAACTGGCTGGAAAAGGAAGTTGGCGAAAGAGGGCGGCGGCCGCTGATTGTTGCGGGAAGTGTCGTGGCGAACGAGGAGCCGCTGGCGCTCATTGCGTTTGGGGTTGTGCAGGGCGAACACCGCAACGCTTTGCTTGTGCTCGCACCTCGCAAACCGGAGCGGTTCGAAGCCGCTGCGCAATATATCGAAGATTCGCACCAGAAATTCATCCGGCGCTCGCAGCTTGCGGTGGCGTCGCCTTCCGGCGCGTCGAACAACGGAGAATTCTCGCAAATGCCGGATGGAATCGCTGTGATTTTGCTGGACAGCATCGGAGAGTTGGCTTCGCTTTACAGAATTGCAGACGGCGCGTTTGTGGGCGGGTCGCTCGTGGAATCAGGCGGACACAATATCCTAGAGCCGGCTGCGTTTGGAAAAGTACCCGTGTTCGGGCCTTCGATGGAGAATTTTGCCGAGATGTCGCGGCGATTTGTTGCTGCAGAAGCAGCGATCCAGGTGCAAAGTCCGGAGGATGCTGGTGTGACGTGGATAGAATTGCTGCGTGCGCCGGAACGAATGGAACGAATGGGCGAAATGGCGAAGCGATTGGTCGAAGAGAGCCGTGGAGCGACGGATCGCGCGCTGGCGGAAATTGAGAAGTATCTGGCGAAGCAGCCGCGGAACTAAATGTATTTGTCGCTGCCAATTCGAATTCTGCTATGGCCGTTATCAGCGATTTACGGTATTGGGGCGCGCTGTCGTGTTTGGTTGTACGAAAAAGGCGTGCTCCGGAGAAGGCGATTGAAGACTCCTGTGATCAGCGTGGGAAATTTGACCGTGGGTGGTACGGGCAAAACGCCAATGGTGATTTGGCTGGCGAAGAGATTCCTTGCAGAAGGGAAGCGCGTGGCAATTCTTACGCGAGGCTACGCCGGCTCAAGCGGGACAAGCGATGAAGTGGAATTGATGCGCTCACAGCTCGGTAAGAGGGTCGAATTTGGAGTTGGGCCCAACCGTTTTGCGACCGCGAGCCGACTCGAGGCTGAAGCAGCCGTTGATATTTTCTTGCTCGATGATGGATTTCAGCACCTTTCGCTGGCAAGGGATGCAAATGTATTGCTGGTGGATGCGTCGCGTCCCTTGGGGAAAGAATGGCTCCTTCCTGCGGGGAGACTACGCGAGCCCAAGAGCGCAGGTGCGCGAGCTGACGTGGTTGTATTTACGCGGACTAGCGACCAACTACCAATGAAGCAAGCGATCCAGGAATTTCCGCAAATGCCAATTTTTCCGGCTGTGACGCAGTTAAAGGGCTATCGCCTTGTGTCTAGTTCAGGTGAGAATTCAGCGCTCATCCCGCTCCCGCCTCAGCCGATCTTTGCGTTCTGCGGAATTGGGAATCCGGAAGCTTTCTTCTCAGATCTAAGACGCTGGGGAAATTTTCTAGCCGGTAGCGAGGCGTTTCGCGATCACCACTTATATTCAGAAACTGAAGTTAGAGAGATAGAGAAAAAAGCGCAACGCGTATCGGCAAAATCCATTCTGACGACCGCCAAGGACTCCGTGAATTTGAAAAACGTGTGTTTTTCAGCGTTACCTACATACTCTTGTGAAATCGAGTTGAAGGTGGGGGATGAAGCTCAATTTTGGTCTGCCATCCAGTCCAAGCTGGCACACAAGAGTGAAGTGCGAGGATGAAAATCCTGATTCGAGCGACGAATTGGGTGGGTGATGCGATTATGGCGTTGCCAGCGCTGTCCGCAGTGCGAGAGAAGTTTGCGCAGGCGGAAATTAGCGTTCTGGGACGGCCGTACGTACTCGATATTTATCGCGAACAGGAAATTGCCCACGAGTTGATTGCGTATGATTCGGCCGGTGAAGATCAGGGATTTGCGGGACGACAAAGACTGGTCGCGCAACTGCGCGAGAGGAAGTTTGATGTTGCGCTATTACTGCAGAACGCGTTTGATGCTGCTTGGCTAGCGTGGCGGGCGAAAATACCTGAGAGGATCGGGTATGCACGCGACGGGCGGAGCTTGCTTCTGACAAAAGCGATTGAGGTGCCACGAGAGGGAGAAATTCCGCCACACGAGAAGTTTTATTACCTGGAATTGCTACGACGCGCGGGCTGGCTGGGACGATTGCCAGAAGTACCTTGGATCGAGCTTAAGATTTCAGCCGAGAAAAGAGTCAAGGCGGGAGAGTTCCTTGCAGCGTCCGGCGCGCAAAAGGGGCGAGCTCGCATCGCAGTCGGAGCTGGAGCTTCATATGGTTCCGCGAAGTGTTGGCCACCGGAGCGGTTTGCCCAAGCGCTGAACAAGATGGCGGATGCGAACGACGCGGAAATAATCCTGTTCGGGACAGCAGGAGAGGCGGCGGTCTCGACAGCAATCATCGCGGGTTTAAGAAAGAAGCCGGTTGACTTGACCGGCAAAACGCCGATTGCGGATTTGCCAGCGCTACTTTCGCAGTGCAGTCTGTTTATCGGGAATGATTCTGGCGCGATGCATGTTGCTGCAGCGGTGGGACTGCCGGTTGTCGCCGTATTTGGGCCGACGGATCCGAATGGGACAATGCCAGTCACGCCAAAGTGCACGGTCCTGCAGGAAAAACCGTATTGCAGCCCTTGTTTTTTGCGGCGCTGTCCAACGGATCATCGTTGCATGAAGGCTGTGACGCCGGCGATGGTAGAGGAAGCAGCGCAACTTCGTTTAGCGGCGGTGACTTCTGCCTGACAGCAATGCTTTGAGGCCAGCGGTCTTTCTGGACCGAGACGGAACAATTCTGGATGAACTTGGGTACTTGAATCACGTGAGCCGCTTTCGAATGTTGGCCGGTGCAGCGACCGCAATAACGCGATTGAACCGGGCAGGCTATCCGGTCATTGTAGTCAGCAATCAATCGGGAGTAGGGCGAGGGTACTTTCCAGAGAGCGTCGTAACCGAAGTAAACTCCCTGATGGAAAAAGCGCTGGCGATGGAGAATGCGAAATTGACGGCGATCTACTATTGCCCGCACGCTGGCGCGGATGGGTGCGATTGCCGGAAGCCGAAGCCGGGGATGGCATTGCGTGCCGCCAAAGAGCACGGACTCGATTTGGCGCGCTCCTATTTTGTGGGAGATCGGCGCTCGGATATTGAACTTGGACATTGCGTCGGCGCAAGAAGCATTCTCCTGCGTACGGGTTATGGCGAAGGGGAGTTCGAATGGAATATGGCAAATTGGGCGAGAAAACCGGATTTCGTGGCAGCTGATTTGGCCGAGGCTGTGCAGTGGATTCTAGGGAAAGATAAATGAAGCGGGGAAAAGCAAAGACTAATGCAGAAATGGCTGTCGATTTGATGCGGCTGGCGGAGATCGTCGAGCAGTTTGGTGGCAAGAGAGTCGTGCTTTATGGTGACTTTGTCGCCGACGAGTTTCAGTACGGTGATATTTCACGAGTATCGCGCGAGGCTCCAGTTTTGATACTGAGACACCGGGAAACGAAGCTGGTTCCTGGCGGTGGAGCGAACGCGGCAAATAACCTGGTTGCTTTCGGGGCAAAAGCCATTCCCGTCACGGCGGTTGGTGGGGACGCTGCAGGCGAAGCGCTTTTGAGATTTTTCCATGGATTAGGAGCTGATACTTCAGGGATCGCGCGCGTTTCGAATTGGACGACACCAACGAAGACGAGGTTTCTTGCCGGTTGGGCGCACACCACGGCCCAACAGGTATTGCGAGTCGATCGAGAGCCAAGTGAGCCGCTGCCAGAAAAAACGCTAAAGCAACTTGCGGCGAAGCTTTCTGCAAGAATCAGCCGTGCGGACGCGCTAGCAGTTTCTGATTATGGGTTTGGCGTCGCGACGCCCCAAGGATTGAGCGCTGCGTTGAGAAGGACAAAAAAAATTCCGGTGACGCTGGACGCAAGATATGGATTGACGCGCTACGCAGGAACAGGAGTTCTATCTGCGACGCCAAATGAAGCTGAGCTGGAGGCGATTCATCACATTTCCATCGGGAAGAATTCGGCCGAGCTCGAAAGGAGCGGGTTTGTGACGCTAACAACTATGAAAATGGATTCGCTTCTGGTGACGCGCGGGCGAGATGGGATGGCTCTTTTTGAAAAAAATGAGAAGAGATTTACGCAGATTCCCGTACACGGAAGTGACCAGGCTGTGGATGTGACAGGTGCCGGAGACACTGTGCTCGCCGCTTACACGTTGGCCCTTGCCAGCGGCGCCAGCGCATTGGAGGCCGCACACATCGCAAATATCGCGGGGGGACTGGTCGTGATGAAGCGCGGTACTGCGACGGTTTCCCAGGCCGAACTGCTGGAGACGATTCGGCGTGAAAGTTCCGGTTCTTAGCGGCATGTCGGACAGCGCCAGAAAAATTGTGGGCCGCGTAGCTTTGCGGGAAGTTGCCACGGAGTTGCGTCGCTTGGAAAACAGGATTGTTTTTGCAAACGGATGCTTTGATACGCTGCACGTTGGGCACATTCGTTATCTGGAAGGCGCGAAGGCGGAAGGAGATATTTTGATTGTTGGGGTGAACGGGGATACCAGCGTTGGAGGTTTGAAGGGGCCTGGACGTCCCATCCTTGATGAAAAAGCGCGAGCGCGGCTCGTGGCCGCGATTCGCGCAGTGGATTACGTTGTGCTTTTTGACGAGCCGACAGTTGAGAATTTGCTCGAAGAGGTCCGGCCGCATGTTCATGCCAAAGGTACGGACTACACCCAGGAGAGCGTGCCGGAGCGCGCAACCGCGGAGCGCCTGGAAATTCGCATTGCCATTGTCGGCGATCCGAAAGAGCATTCCACGCGGGAATTGATCGAAAGCGTCCGTAAGGCGCAGCATGACTGAGCCAAAGTTTCTCGTGGTGCGGCTCGGGTCACTGGGAGATATCATTCACGCCTTTCCTGCAGTAGCAGCACTGCGAGAATCGTTTCCGAACGGAGAAATTGTCTGGCTAACGCATCCGAGATGGCGGGAACTCGTGGACGCAGCGGGACTCGCGAACGAAATTTGGGAAGTAGAGACGCGATCTCTTTCGTCAGTGCGGGAGATATGGAAAAGAATTCGCGAGGAAAAGTTTGCGACCGCGATTGATTATCAGGGATTGTGGAAATCCGCGGCGCTGCCATTTTTGGCAAGAGTTACGCGCCGAATCGGGTTTTCTGCGGGGAGCGCTCGAGAATTCGGCGTGCCTCTCCTCTACACGGAGCGAGTAGAAATTCAAAGCGCGCATGTCGCTGACACGAATGGGGAACTCTCGTTGCGCGCGGGCGCTGAGAGTCCAACGGCCAAGTTTTTCCTGAGGGTGCGAGCAAATGCGGAAGAAGCAATTCGCGGCATGCTTCAGCCGAGAGGAATCAGAGAGTATGTGGTATTGAGCCCTGGCGGTGGCTGGCTTTCGAAATGTTGGCCTGCCGAACGCTATGGGGAATTGGCGCGGCGCCTGCACGCCGAGCACGGGATGCACGCCGTGGTTAACTACGGCCCGGGCGAAGAGCAGCTTGTGGAACGGGTGAATGCCGCTGCAGGGGACGCGCGTCCGATTCCGCACAGCGGAAGCTTTGGAGAATTGATGGCATTGTTGCAGAACGCGCGTTGCGTCATTGCAGGCGACACCGGGCCCATGCATCTTGCCGACGCATTGGGAACAAACCTTATAGCGATTTTTGGGCCGACCGATCCAAAGAGGAATGGTCCGTATATCGGCCGAAGATCCGGAAAGGGCATTGTGCTACGCACCGAAGACGTGGAAACAACTTACAAGCGCGAGAACGCGCCGCACCCGTCACTCTGGAAAATCAGCGTGGACGACGTACTCACGGCAATGCAAGAGGCGCGAGCACTATGACCAATGACGCAGCAGAGTGGATCGCGCGCTGGCGAGTGCGACTCGGTTATGTGCTGGCGATTGCAGTCCTGTTTTTCGCGCGGCCGAATCCGAAGAGCATAACGATGGGAGCCGCAATTGGTATTGTAGGGTTGTGGTTGCGGGCATATGCCGCAGGCTATCTTAAGAAACAAGAAGTACTGACCACGACAGGCCCTTACGCTTACACACGCAATCCTCTGTATCTAGGCAGTGCGGTTTTGGCGGCGGGAGCGGCATGGGCGACGCAATCGGTCGCCTCGGCTGCGATTCTCCTTATCTATTTTGGAGTTGTGTATTACGTCGTAATGCGAAGAGAAGAGGGGGAACTGCACGGACACTTCGGCGAAGCGTTCGAGCGGTATGCGCGGGCAGTGCCTTTGTTTTTTCCGAGGGCGACTCCTGCACATTTAGACGACAATGGCGGAGCGTTTTCTCTTGCGCAATACTCGAAAAATCATGAATACGAGGCCGCGCTTGGATTTTTTCTCGTTCTGCTTGTTTTATTTGGAATTTGGTTTTTGCGCTTTCGCACCCATTGATTGCAACTGCCGTTGATTGCAAGGCAGAAAGCAGGAAATTTCTATCTTCTCTCCGTCCGTCAATACGTGAATTGCGCCGTCGCGATCCGTACGAAAAATCTTCGCATTTGCATCCTCAAGCCGTTGCAAGAGCTCCGGACTGGGATGGCCGTATGGATTGTCGGCGCCGGCAGAGATAATGGCGAATTGTGGATGGACTGCCGCAAGGAAGTCGGGTATAGAGAGCCATGAAGCGACGGAGCGCAAGTCAAAGCGAAACTGAGTGACGTGTGGCGGGTGAGCAGCATCCCGTGTCACGTCCCTCCAGCCACGTAATCCGCGAAGGTAAGGCTCAAGCGTGCGATCCATCCAGGGAACAGCGATGCCCGCTATACAGCCAATGGAGAGAAGTGAGAGCTGGAAACTTGAGTCGCGAAGCTCGGTGGGCTTCGCAATGAGCCGAAGAAATGCAGCAATGGCGGCGAGTTCAATAGCTCGAGCCTGCGGAAGAAATAGCCGCCAGCGAGGAGAACCACAGCCATAAGCGCGGCGCGCAAAACTGGGGGACGCTGCTCGATCACGGCAACGTAAAACGCAAGCACGACAAGAAGAAAGAGCGTCGTCCAGCCGAATTGACATACGAAATTTACGGCCAAGCCAATAAAGAAAAACTGCGAAGGAACCTACATGAAGTCCTGCAACGACGAGAACGTGGAACGCGACGGTTTCTTGAAATGCGACGGATTCGTCGCGATCGACAAAGGCACGGTCACCCAGAAGCATTGCGCGGAGAACGGCAGCTACGTGCGGGGAATCCGGAAACAAGGCCCCTAGTTCAACTCGCAGACGCGCGCGTAAACACGAAACAGAATTGGCAACAGAAAATGACGCAACTGCAAGGAAACTACATCGCCCGAATGAAGGAGCGGCAATTGGACGGAATCGCCGCGAGGGGAATAAGCGAGCCTCATGCCACCGACGATGGGAATTGGCGTCTCTTCGAATTCGACGGAATCGAGCGCCAGATCGAAGCTGGTGCCCCAGGGAAGTTCGACCAGTTCATCACGCAAGCGGCCGTGCCAGCGCAATGGGGTAGACAGATCGAGGCGCCCAGCGGCCACCATGTTCAAGACATGATTTTGAGACAAGGCGGCGATCCGCACCATGCGGCAACCACGCCCAAAGTAAGCCACGCACTCAGGGAGACACTTCCTACAGCGACTACAAACTTCTTGTAAAGCAAAAGCACACTGGCAGCAAGAAAAGCTAGGGCCAAAAGAAAAGCCCCGCGAGTTGTTGGGACAGAATTGACGAATTTGCTTAAGGGCGTAAACCGGCCGAGCGTGATACCGCCGGCAAAACTAGCGGCGATGCACAAGGCCGGAAGTTTCACGTGCGAAGCCTAAGATGGACGAGAGTTTCAATGTGGTGCGTTTGCGGGAAGAGATCGAATAACTGGATGGAAGTTATCTCGTATTTCGGAGCGTTTGGCTTTGCTCCAGCGGGCATGCGTTCGGTCTGCATTAAGACGGCGAGATCACGCGCAAGTGTTGATGGATCACAAGACAAGTAAACAACCTCGGGTGCGTGAAGTTCGGCGAGTTTAGCTGATGCCGCTTGGCCTAATCCCGAGCGCGGCGGATCGAGAATGATTAAGTCGGGCTTCTCATCGAACTTCTTGAGAAATTCTTCGGCGTGAACATTGTGTGAGGCAATGGATAATCCCGCTACTTCAGCATTGGCGCGTAAGTCGCGGGTCGCAGCGAGGTTTGCATCCACACTGATTACACGCTCAAACATTTTGGCGAGAGGCAAAGAGAAGAAACCCACGCCCGCATAGAGATCGAGCGCGAGCGAACCCTTCTTGCCCGCTACCACGGATTGGAGGAGGTCCTCGATCAGAAACCGATTGACCTGGAAGAACGAGAGATGGCTCACCCGAAAATCGAAACCACCTGCTTTGTGCGTAAGAAAGCCGGGGCCGGAAAGCTCGAGGTGGTTTTTCTTCTGATCGAGCAGTAATAGGCTCTCAAGCTGAGGCAATGCATCTTTGAAGAACTTGTGAAGTACCGCAGGCAATTGAGTGAATTTTTCAAAAGCAACATTCAGCGCAAGCTTTTTGTCGCTTGAATCGGCAAAGGCCTCAATTTCGTTTACATTACCGGGAAGGGAATTGGAACGGGCCAAATCCTGAAGTTTTTGAAAGGTCTCTGCAAGAAGCGGCGAAAGAACAGGGCACTCATCAACGGGCACAATCTTCGAGCTCTCGGGCAGGAAATAGCCGAGCGCTCGCGGCATGGCCGAGCGCACCGCCCATTGCGCACGGTTGCGGTACTCATAAGGGGCGGCGGTATGCTCCCGAATTTCTGCCTCCCACCGAACTCCGCCGAGACGCGACAGCGTTTCTTTAAGAATTCCCGATTTGAGGCGCGCTTGCTCCGTCGCCTCGATATGCTGATACTGGCAACCTCCACAGGTCTTGAAATGTGGGCACCGCGGGCCAATGCGCGAGTCAACCGGCTTCAATATCTCAATAGGATTTGCCCACGCGAGTCTTTTCTTTTGAGCCTTGAGGGCAACGCGGACTTTCTCGCCCGGCAAAACAAAGGGCACAAAAACAGTTCGTTCGCCCTCGTGCGCAAGGCCATCGCCGCCATACACAAGTTTCTCAATTGATACCATAAACTCTTCCGACATTATGCGGACCCCATTCTGCTCTTATTTGTGCTGAAAGTGTAGCGCCGATTGCAATTTGGGAAGCTAGTGCTGCAAGTAATACAAGCTCAGTCGTGGCAAGTGAAATTCCTCAAGTAACCTCTTGTGCAGATATTGCCTTTCGACGAGCGCAATTTGCTCAGCGCGCATCTTGCCGCGATACGCTGCGAGTTGACCGTCCATTTCACGCCGGAGCCGCAGCATCAATTCGTCTCCCGCGTGCTGCAACAGCACCGCCTGAATCTTGTCGTCCAGAACGGTTAGCCGGCGTTCCAAATCTTCCAAATCGAGCGCCGCCGGAGAATCCAGTATCGCAGAACACTGGGCGAGCGAGCGAGCGGTCTCGTTTATGCGCGCCGCGAGTTCTGGCTGTGCACTGGAGAGAGTCGCCGCAGCTTGCGCTAGTTGGCCTGATTTCTTTTCAAAATGTGAATGCAACGACTCTCGTGAAAACGGTTCGAATTTCTTTGGGCTCTCGACTTTCGAATGGCCACCCGCAGCCGCCTCTTGTGCTTCCTCCGCCGCTTCGAGCACCGCGTCCGTGCAATAGGCAAGGCTCTTCATCGGCCGGCTGCCTCTCCGTGATCGCGCGTGACTTTCGAATGCACGATCAATTCCCTTAAGCGCAGCCTCGATCGGAACGCCCGCTTGCTGCCACGCTTCCATGATTGCCCAATCAAGCGGAGAAACCAGTAGATTTGCGCCGCGTTTCTTCCAGAAATATTCTTCAATTTCCGTGAAGTAATTGAAATAGTTCCAGCCGCTCATTAATGCGTTATTGGCCCGCCTTCTTGTCCGACTTTTTGAGAGCCTCTTGAGGCTGGTTTTTCTCCCAAATCAGGCGCAGGCCGGTGAGCGTGAGAAACTCGTCCGTGTGTTCGATATGCTTTGAGCCTTTTGCCACAAGATTCGCCTGTCCCCCCGTCGCCACGACACGCACGTTGCCATCGATCTCCTTTTTCATTCGCTGCAGCATGCCGTCTACCATGTCTACGGCACCGTAATAGAGACCCGCCTGCATATTTGCGACGGTATTCGTGCCGATGACCTTTCCGGGATCCTTGATCTCAACACGTGGCAACTTTGCCGCGCGCGAGAATAGGGCTTCCGATGAAATGCCGAGTCCCGGCGCGATCACTCCGCCCAGATATTCCCCCTTTTCCGAAATCACATCGAACGTAATCGCTGTACCGAAATCAACCACAATGCACGGCCCGCCGTATTGGTGAAACGCTGCAACGCCGTTCACAACGCGGTCCGCGCCGACTTCCATCGGGTTGTCGACAAGAACGGCCATGCCGGTTTTCACGCCCGGCTCGACGAAAAGTGCCCTTTGGCCGAAATATATCTTTGCCATTTCGCCGAGGGTCCAATTCACCGGGGGGACAACGGAACTAATGACGATACCGCGCACGGACTTGGGATCGAGATCCTTCAGCGTAAATAGATTGCGCGTGAGAACGCCGTACTCATCCACAGTTTGCAGCCGTGCCGTTGTCAGCCGCCAATGTGCGATCAATTCCTCGCCGCGAAAAACGCCCAACACGCTGTTTGTGTTTCCGACGTCAATCGTCAGGAGCATCTAGAGCGCCTCTCGCACATCGCCGGCAATCACGGTGGTTACGTTCCCACCTTCGCGCTCAACCCGAAGAAGTCCCTCTGGGCTGAGACCTGCCGTTACGCCCGTATAACTCTCCGCGCCGTTTGAAACATTCACGCGCTTGCCGCGCGCGTAGCTGGAGACTGCTTCGAAGCGTTGCGTTACGCTGGCAGATCCCTCGCGCAAAAAACGATTGTAATCGTTCTCGAATTCGCGCAGCAACCGGACGACTAATTCCATACGCGATTGTGAACGGCCTGTGTGCGCGCGCAGGGAAGTAGCCATTGCCGCTAGCTCAGAAGGGAATTTTTCCTGGTTGGTATTGATTCCGATGCCTACAATCACAAAGCGCACCTGTGTCGGCTCAGCATACATTTCCGTCAAAATGCCGCCGATTTTCTTGCCTTCAAGCATGAGGTCATTCGGCCATTTAAGGTCCACAGTCGTGCCAGACTGAGCCTGGATCGCGGCACGGACAGAAAGACCAGCCATCATCGTTAGGAGGGGAGCTTGGACGGGAGAAATTTTCGGGCGCAGTAACAACGTGACATAAATTCCAGTGCCGCGCTCGGAATACCATTCACGACCAGCGCGGCCACGGCCCGCGGTCTGCTCTTCCGCGAGCACTACCGCACCCTCAGTCTCACCTGCAGTCCCAAGTTCCATCGCAACGCGATTGGTCGAGTCTGTCCTCAGGAAATGATAAATATGTTTGCCGAAAAGGCTGCCCTTCAAACGAGCCTTTAGCATGTCCGGCGCAAGCAGATCAGGAACCTTTTCAAGGTAGTAGCCTGTCCGTGGATGCCCCTTTGCCCTGACACCAAGCTCGCGCAGCCGCTGCACCCACCGCCAGACCGTTGAGCGCGAAACCCCGATCTCTCGTGCAATGCGCGCGCCACTAATGACAATGGTTGCGTTCTCGGCCAGAAGGGTTACAAGAGCGGTGACGCGGCGATCCGTCGTGCCCGGCAGCTCTGGTTTTGCTTTTGGCATGAGGTTGAATGTGCGCGTTCGAGCTTACTTGTCCACGATGGTATCCACAAGCAGACTCAGGTCGGCAGCGGGAGCGGAGTGGGTGAGAGACCCGGAGGAGAGAAAGTCCGCTCCGGTTTCTGCATAAGCGCGCGCGTTCTCAAGTGTGATTCCGCCGGAAATTTCAACGAGCACGCTGGGGCGCAATTGCTTCGCGAGCGCCACCGCTTCGCTCGCCTGGGCAACACTCATGTTGTCCAACAATACAGAATCGGCGCCGGCTTCGACAGCTTGACGCAATTCCTTCAAGTCGCGCACCTCAATTTGGACGGGGAGTGGCGTCCCGAGAGTGCGCGAAGGAGGTTCAACCTCTTCGTAGGCTGTCATTGCGGATGGGCGCGCATGCAGCGCGGTGTAAGCATGTGCCTGGCCAAGTGCCTGCTTGACCCCGCCCGCCAAAGCAATGTGGTTTTCCTTGAGCAGAACAGCGTCATAAAGGCCAATGCGGTGGTTCGTGCCTCCGCCCATTTTGACAGCGTATTTTTCGAGCAAGCGCAGGCCAGGAGTCGTTTTGCGCGTATCGCGGATCCGCGTGTTTGTTCCTGCGAGGCGCTCGACGAATTTGTGCGTTAACGTGGCGATGCCGCTCAAATGCGCAAGGAAATTTAGGGCAGTTCGCTCACCAGTCAGAATCGCGCGGCCGCTACTGTCCAAATGCAGAAGATCGCGTCCTTTGCCTACAGCTTCCGAATCCTTGGCACGGAATTCGATTTGCATTTCTGGATCAAGGGCTCGAAAGACGGCTTCGGCAAGCGGCAAACCCGCACAAATGAGATCCTGCCGCGCCAAAATGTGCGCGCGGCCTTTGGCCGATGCAGGAATTGTTGCTAGGACCGTAGCGTCGCCCGAGCCGACATCCTCCGCCAGCGCGCGCTGGACGAGCTCAGAAACGTATTCGGTGTTCCAGTTCACGATTTTGCTTTGCGGACTATGCCTCAACCTCCCAGTTGAGACAAGCGATAGTTCAGCTTTTGCAGCTCAATCTTCTGCTCTCCCAGCGCAGCTTGCATTTCGTTGATGATTTTCTCAGGCGCTCGGCTGCGGAACGTTTCGTTGGAAAGCTGTTTTTCTTTGGATAGAATTGCCTTGGACAATCCCTCGATTTCCTTTTTCAAGCGCATGGACTCGCCGGCTACGTCCACGGCGTCCGCGTAGGGAATTCTCAGGTCGAACTCCGCTGTAGAGCGCACGGGCCCGTCGGATTGTCCGGAACGATCCGAGGAAATGACCAGTTCCGAAAGGGGCACGAGTCGAAGAATCGCATCTAGATTTGCAGTTGCCGAAGCACGCAACGAAGCATTCGAGCTAGAAAACTCAGCTTTTACTTTTTTCTTCGGATCCACCTTCATTTGCGAACGAAACTCGCGCAGCAACTTGATAACGTCTTGCAAGAGTGCGAACTCTGCGAGCGCCGCCGGATTCCTCCGCCACTCCGAAACCATTGGATATGCGACGACAGCGATGCTTTTTACACCTGGTTTTTGAGGAGGCTAGTGCCAAAGTTCTTCCGTTAGAAATG
>Ga0126376_10000266_pt1 | contig 24404 bp, 24 predicted proteins | sample PanSoiMetPlot_15_FD_92760 | JGI IMG/M metagenome (GOLD analysis project Ga0126376, IMG submission 92760) | Tropical forest soil microbial communities from Panama - MetaG Plot_15 | ecosystem: Environmental > Terrestrial > Soil > Tropical forest > Bulk soil | place: Panama | collected 2016-02-17 | reverse complement strand
CCATGAACGGTCCAGTTTGGAGGTCACACATGCCATTAAGCCTCACGACGTTTTCCCTGGTGGATTCGCCTGTAACTATGGAAGAAGGCCGCAAGATCCTGGAGCGAGACGATTATTGCTGCCAGTATTGCGGGCTGGATGGCAGAGCAAGCTTTGATAACGCTCTGGCCATGCGCGTGGACTTTGTTATTCCCCGGGCTCGCAAAGGCAAGAAGAGCCCGGATAACCTCGTGGCTTGCTGCACGCCATGCAATACGATTAAGGGCACGAAGGTATTTCCGAGCTTCGACGAAGCGAAGAAGTATGTACTCTCACAAAGAGAAGCCCTGCGCAAGACTTGGGAAGCGAAGACCGCGCGGCCGATGGCAAAAGCAGCTAAGGCCTGAGTCGTTGAGATAAGCGCGATCAGAATTCCCATAAAACTACTTGACAATCAAGTTACCTGTTGCAAAGGCTGCCCCCGCGTGGGGGCTGTCGGATGGAGCTGGATTCGTCTCTCTCCTGGCTTGCTCTAACTCTGACTCCGGGAATTGCGGCGCGGCTGTCCACGCGCCTGCTGAAGGAATTTGGTTCGCCGGATCAAGTGTTCCGCGCGCCATTGCGACGGCTCGAAAGTTGTAGTATTCCCGCGCCTTCCGCCCAAGCGATCGTTAAGAAGCAATCGTTCAAGCGCGCAGAAAAGGACCTGACGAACCTGCGCAAGGTCGCGGACGCCCGCGTCATCAACTGGACCGAGCCGGAATACCCGCAAACGCTGCTGCAAATCTACGACCCGCCGGTGATGCTGTACGCGCGGGGCAATGCGCATCCTGAATGCGCCGAGTTTGAGCATCGTGGGATTGATGCCATTGCGCATCAGGGTGCGGTTGCCGTTGGCGGGCGTGCCATAGGAATCCTGGGAACAGGGATCAATGTTTGTTACCCGAAAGGGCACAAAAAGCTTTATGAAAAAGTCCTGGAGAATGGCGCGATCTTAAGCGAATTTCCGATGGGAACGCATCCTGCGCCCGAGAATTTTCCGATTCGAAACCGCATTGTCGCGGGCATGCCGCTCGGCGCAATCATTGTTGAGGGTGCGCAGTATTCGGGCTCCCTTATCACGGCAAGATTGGCCATGGAATTTGGCCGGGAAGTGTTCGGCGTACCCGGCAATGTGACTCAGCCGGTTAGCTTTGCACCGAATCGGCTGATCAAGCAGAGTGCGAAATTGGTGACGAACGCTGAGGACGTGATCGAGGAGCTGCCGACGCCCGTCCGAGCGGCCCTGGTAACTCCAATGCAACCGGACGGAGGCCAGGCGAATCTATTGGTTGCGGCCTCGCTCAATTCCAGCGAAAAGAAGATTTACGACCTGCCCCAATCCGATGAGCCGCAACCAATTGATGACATCGTGGAGCGGTCCGGCTTGAACTCTTCGGAAGTTCTGGCTACGCTTTTTAATCTGGAGATGAAGGGGATCGTCCGGCAGTTGCCGGGAAAACTATTCAGCAAGATTCTTTTGTAGCAGGCGAGCTTCACGAGAGCCGAAGCCGGTTCCCACTTGACAGCTCTGTTATATAAGGTAGCGAGAAGGACACAGCCCGTGGCTGCCGCCCTTCCCTTAGAAGATTCCGGGGTAAAACTGCAACATGGCTCGTTCGTTGGTAATTGTGGAATCGCCTGCGAAGGCGAAAACCATAAACAAGTATTTGGGGAAGAATTATCTCGTCAAAGCGTCGGTCGGCCACGTACTCGACCTGCCGAAGAAGACGATCGGGATCCGTCTGCCCGATGAGGACGATGTTCCGCAAAAGAAGACGCGTTCGAAAAAGGGCAAAAAGGCAAAAGTGAAGCCAGTGCGCAGACCGGTCACGCTGGACGACAGCAAGATTTTCGAGCCGACGCTGCAAATCATTTCGGGCAAGGGCAAAGTCATCGCCGACCTGCGCAAAGCGGCGAACACCGCCGAAGCCGTCTACCTGGCGGGCGACCCGGACCGCGAAGGAGAGGCGATCTCCGCCCACCTGGCGATGGTGCTGTCGAAGCCGAACAAGTTTGAAGAGCAGGAACCGAGCGCGCCGCGATTTGGCCGCAAGCCGAAGCCCGCCGATCCCGAAGAGGAAAAAGCGAAAAAGGAAGCCGCGAAGAACATTCCAGCGACCGACTCCAAGAAGATTTTCCGCGTTACGTTCAATGAGATCACACCAAAGGCGATTCGCGCGGCGTTCGAACATCCGCGCGAAGTGAACGAAAACCTTGTGGACGCACAGCAGGCGCGCCGCGTGCTGGACCGCATTGTGGGTTACAAGGTTTCGCCCCTGCTGTGGGACAAAGTGCGCCGCGGATTGTCCGCTGGACGCGTACAGACTGTTGCGTTGCGTTTGATTGTCGAGCGCGAGCAGCTGATCCGTGCATTCGTTCCGCAGGAATACTGGACGATTCACGCGATGCTCGAAGCCGGCGAACCGCCGGTGTTCGAAGCGAAACTCACCAAATATAAAGGTGAGGACATCGAAGTCGGGAATCAAGAAGCATCGGACAAGGTCCTGGCCGCGCTGAAGAAAGCCAAGTGGCAGGTTGCGAGCGTTACGCAGAAAGAGAAGAAGCGCAATCCGCCACCTCCGTTCACGACTTCAAAGCTGCAGCAAGCCGCGTTCAACAGGTTGCGTTACACAGCGAAGCGCACAATGTCGCTGGCGCAAAAATTGTATGAAGGCGTGGAACTCGGTGAGGAAGGCTCGGTCGCGCTGATTACGTATATGCGCACGGATTCGGTCAACGTTTCGAACGATGCGCTGGCGCAGGTGCGCGAATTCATTCCGGATCATTTCGGTTCGAACTACCTTCCGGAAAAGCCGAATTTTTATAAATCGAAAAAAGATGCGCAGGAGGCGCACGAAGCGGTGCGCCCAACGGATGTTTCGCGGACACCCGAGGACGTTCGTAAATATCTCGACGACGACCTGTTTAAGCTCTATCAGCTGATTTGGCAGCGATTCGTTGCGTCGCAAATGCTGCCGGCAATCTTCGATCAAACAACGATTGATATTTCCGCGGGCGATTACACATTCCGAGCGACGGGTTCCGTGCAGAAATTTGATGGCTACCTGCGCGTGTATCAAATGCCAGCTTCGAACGCCGATCGCGAGGATGACGAGAAGGACGACGAGGGCGAGGGCAAGGCGCTGCCGCGCGTGACCGAAGGGCAGATATTGAAGCTCAACGAGCTGCGGCCAGAGCAGCACTTTACGGAGCCACCGCCACGATTCAACGACGCGACGCTCGTAAAAGAGCTGGAAGAAGACGGCATTGGCCGGCCATCTACGTATGCGTCCATTATTTCGACGCTGGTCGAGCGAGAATACGTGCGTAAAGAGCAGGGGCGTTTCCATCCGACTATGCTCGGCGAGCGCGTTAGCATCTTGCTCGTCAAGAGTTTTGAAGACGTTTTTGATGCCACGTTCACGGCGCGCCTCGAGGAGGAGCTCGACGAAATTGAAGAGGGAAAACTGCACTGGCGCGAGGCGGTGAAAGAGTTCTGGGAGAAATTTATCGTCGATCTCGATAGAGCTGGCGATGAGATGCTTTCCTACAAAGCGGGCATTTCCACCGGCAAGAAATGCGAGAAGTGCGGCCAGGGTGAGCTGCTGGAACGCATCAGCCGACATGGGTTTTTCCTCGGTTGTTCGCGCTATCCCGAGTGCGACTTCATTCAGGATCTTTCGCCGGAACTGCCGGAGCATCCGGAAGGTGAATCGAAAGTCGAGTATTGCGACAACTGTGGCAAGGAAATGGCCATCAAGCGTGGGCGATTCGGTGTGTTCCTCGCTTGCACCGGCTATCCGGATTGCAAGACGACGCGCCGCTTGGTGGAAGGCACGCGGATCGCTCGCCAGCCGGATGAGTCGCTCGACGAAAAGTGCCCGACGTGCGGCGAGGGCCTGGTGAAAAAGCACGGCCGCTTCGGCGAATTCATCGGTTGCTCGAGTTATCCGAAGTGCAAGTACACGCGGCCGATCACGCTCGGCGTCAAATGCCCGAAGTGCCACGAAGGAGAATTTGTGCGCCGGGGCAGCATCGGGCGCGGCGGGCGTGCGCGAATTTTCTACGGTTGCTCGCGTTATCCCGATTGCGACTTTACAACGCCGTTCCAGCCGATTCCCGAACCGTGTCCGAAGTGCGGTGCGCCATTCGTTGTCGAGAAGAAATCCAAAATCGGCACTGTGCGCGCTTGTATTAAAGAAGGTTGCGACTGGGAAAAGCTGGCGCCGGAAGCTCCAGCACCTCAGCCCGAAGAAGCTGCACCGGTCGGCGCGAAAATCTGAATTAGATCGACTTTTTCAGCTGGAAACCTCGGCCCACTCCTCCGGCCTAACTTGCATCGAAGCGACTATACTTTTGGCAGCGGATAAATCGCGGAGCCAATGAAGCAAGCTATCGAGAAATTCCTGACCTACTTGCGATCGGTAAAGAATTCTTCGCCGCACACCATTTCCAACTACGGCAAGGATCTGGCTCAGTTTTTTTCATATTTCACCCCGCCTGAATCAGAGCCACCCGCTCTTTCCGTCGTCGATCACAAGATCATTCGAGAATTTGTCGGGCATCTCCATGACCAGGGACTTGAGAAAAGTTCTGTCGCGCGAAAGTTGGCAGCATTGCGTTCTTTTTTCAAATATTGCGTTCGTGAAGGAATGCTCAAAGACAATCCAGCACGTCTGGTCCCCACGCCGAAATTGCCCAAGCGGATTCCTTCCGTTCTATCGGCGGAAGAGATGAACGGCTTTCTGAATCAGCTTGCGGGAATGGGGCCAGACAGCTGGAGCCAGAAGCCAAAACGAAAGCAAGCGGGCCAAGTTGAGAGGAAAACTCCGCGAGGGAATTTCGACAGCGCAGGTTTGCTCGTCAAGAGAGATCGCGCGATTCTCGAGCTTCTTTACGCCGCGGGGCTTCGCGTGAGCGAATTAACCGGCCTAAATCTCGTCGATATGGACCGCAAAGACCACATCCTGCGTGTGCGCGGCAAGGGCAACAAAGAGCGCATCGTTCCTTATGGCTCGAAGGCCGATCAAGCACTCGAAGCTTATTGGCCTGTGAGGGAGCGGCTTCTCGAGCAAAACGCCACGTCGCGTTCGAAACGCGGCGCACCTCACCCGGAAGCAACCTTCTTGAATTACGCTGGTCGCAGGCTGACGCAACGTTCCGTCGGACGTATCGTAAAAAAATACGTGCGCCTTGTGAATATCAACTGGGATTTGCATCCACACTCTTTGCGCCATGCGTTCGCGACCCACCTTCTTGCCGACGGCGCTGACCTGCGGGCCATTCAGGAATTGCTTGGCCATCAATCGTTGACCACGACGCAGAAATATACGCACGCTTCCATCCGCCAGCTCATGGACATCTACGACAAATCGCATCCGCACGCGTAGAATCTTGTCTGTAACTTTCTTGAGGCGACGCGACATCGAAACCTGCGTGAAATTGAAGCGAATCTTCTGTTTCCTGACGATGGCGCTTGGAATCGCGATCGTGCCGCCTCTCGCCTTGGCCCAGGGCAACTACGAAATCCAGGTTTATCCCTACGAGACCGTTCAGCCGGGACACACTATGGTCGAGCTGCACAGCAATTTCACATTCGAAGGCTCAAAGTTCACGACCGATGGCACCTACCCGACCAATCATCAACTGCACGAAACGATTGAAATCACGCACGGTTTCACCGACTGGTTCGAAACGGGTTTCTACATTTTCACTTCGCTGCACAATGGCCAGGGCTGGGACTACGTTGGAAATCACATCCGTCCTCGCTTCCGCATTCCGCCTAAATGGAATTGGCCCGTTGGGTTGAGCCTTTCGAACGAGATCGGCTATCAGCGAGCAAGGTATTCCGCGGATACCTGGACGTGGGAGATGCGCCCTATCATCGACAAGCAGGTCGGCAAGTGGTATTTCTCGTTCAATCCCACTTTCGACAAATCCTTTCACGGCGCGGGCGTTCATGAAGGCTTTGTATTTTCACCGAACGTCAAATTCAGCTACGACTTCACAAAGAAAGTCGCTGGCGGCCTCGAATATTACGGCTCCGTCGGCCCGGCCACGGATTTCGATCCAATCCGGCAGCAGGAGCACCAGATATTTCCCACCATTGACCTGAATCTTTCCCCGAAATGGGAGATTAACTTTGGCGTCGGTGTGGGCTTAACAGGTGCCACCGACCACCTCATCGCTAAAACGATCATCGGTTATCGTTTCGACTTTTGAAGCTTCGAAGGACCTCTCAATTCTCCTGAATCTTTGGATCTAAGACTAACTTCTAGGCCCTTCACGACGTCCATATCCATAGCAAATCGGGTGCTCAGCTGGCTTGGGAGGCAACCTTTCGGGACCCGGCAAGACTCTGTTTCCTTCGAGGTTCCATGGATTCGCCAGTGCAGACAGCGTCGAGGCGTCTTGCGCCCTTTGCACTAGTGCTCGCCCTGCTTTGGCCTTCCAACGCCTTTGGCGGGCCTCGCCCAAAAGATTCCGCAACTTTCGTCAAACTTCAAATACCACACCTGAACGGCAAGCCGACAATCGAAGACTTTGCATCCATGCAGCCTGCATCTCCTGCCGCCGCGGAGATGTTGAAAATCTCGGGTTTCATGCAGCGTGATCCCAAAGATGGGGCGCCAATCTCGCAAAAGACCGACGTCTATATCGGCTACACAAACGAAAATCTGTATGTCGTCTGCGTGTGTTTCGATTCGGAGCCGAACAAGATTCGCACCCACATGGTCCGGCGCGAGCAGATCAATGACGATGACGAGTTTGGCTTCGTTCTGGATACCTTCAAGGATCGGAAGAACGGCGTTTTTTTCTATACGAATCCATACGGCGTTCAGCAGGACGGCATCTGGAACGATTTCAACGAACCGGACTATTCCTACGACATGCTTTGGAATTCCCAGGGAAGAGTCAATTCGCAAGGCTATGTTCTATGGTTCGAGATTCCGTTTCGCTCCCTTCGTTTTTCTCGCGAATCCGTCCAGAGCTGGGGAATTTTTTTCGAACGCGACATTCGCCGGGACAATGAATTCTCGTTCTATCCCCGTATAACCGCGAATACGCAGGGCTTTCTGACGCAAGAATCGGAGATGGACGGTATGCGAAACATTTCGCCCGGTCGTAACATGCAATTCATCCCTTATGGTTCTCTGCGTTCTTTCCGGGCATTGGATGACCGCCCCGGCGGCGTTCCTCAATTTGTAGGCAAGAGCTTCGAACCACGCGCCGGCCTCGATTCCAAAATTGTTTTCAAAGATTGGCTTGTCTTTGATTCCACCATCAATCCGGATTTTGCGCAGGTGGAGTCGGATGAGCCTCAAACGACGGTTAACCAGCGTTTTGAGGTTTTCTTTCCGGAAAAGCGACCGTTCTTTTTAGAAAACGCCAGCTACTTCGACACGCCAATCAACCTGGTCTTTACTCGCCGCATCGCTGATCCTCAGTACGGGCTGCGTCTAACTGGAAAACGAGGGCCGTGGTCCCTTGGAACGTTTTTTGCCGACGACCAGTCGCCCGGCGGCAGCGTGGATCCGTCCGATCCCCTGCACGATCACCGGGCCTATTTCACCATCGTTCGCGTGAATCGTGACATTGGCAAGCAATCAACCATCGGAATCATTTATACCGACCGGGAATTAAACACACCTGCGGGAACTTTGTGCACGGACGACCCCTGCATCATCAAATCTAATCGCGTCGGCGGCATAGACACAAAAATCACTTTCACCAAAACCTGGTACATGCAATTTCAAGCGCTCGCAAGTTCCACGGATTTTAACGATGGCACACACAAAGGCGGCCCGGCGTTTCACTACTGGCTGGAACACTCCACACGCAAAGTGGAATACAACGCGATGTATCAGGACACGTCCGAAGGTTTTCAAACCGCGACGGGCTTTTTCCGCCGGCCGGATGTGCGCCGCTTCAGCCAGTTTGCGGCCTATACGTTTCGCCCCGAAGGCAAACATCTTGTCGCCCACGGCCCGAGCGTTTTCACCATCAACAATTTTGACCACAAAGGCAATCGGCTCGAATGGTTCGCCAACACGAACTACCGGTTTCGCTTTCAGCGCCAGACTTTTTTTGGCGCCTTCGTCAATGCTGGGCATGAGTTGCTTCGCCCGAACGATTTCAGCACTTTGTCTGCAAACACCGATTACGCGCACCACACTTATGGGTTCTTCTTCAACAATGCATTCTCGAAGCGTATTTCCACGAATGGTGAGATTGGTTGGGGCAGATCCACGAATTTTGATTCGCCCAGCTTGCCCGTTGCGCAGGCTCCGTTCCTTGCAAAATCCGGCTATGTGCAAATCTTCTTGACTATTCGGCCCCTCAGCAAACTCACCATCGACAACACTTATCTACTTTCCCGCCTGCGGACTCTCTCTACCGGTTCGGCAATCTTCAATAACCACATCATTCGTTCCAAATGGAACTACCAGTTCACGCGGGAGTTTTCTGTCCGCTTTATTGGCCAATACAATTCCAATCTTGCGAACCCGACGTTCACTTCGTTGCAAACGACGAAGAATTTCAACGCAGACGTGCTCTTTACCTACCTGCTCCACCCGGGTACAGCCATCTATTTCGGCTACAACAGCAATCTTCAGAATCTCGATCCCAGCCTGACCTTTGATCCCAGCGGCAACTTGAATCGCTTGCGGGACCACTACATCAATGACGGTCGGCAGATCTTTATCAAGGCTTCCTACCTGTTTCGTTTTTAGAGCTTTGCGAAGTAACCATTCCTGTTTTCGCGGCATCTGTGGAACCAATTCAGTCATGTTCCAACTCTGCTTCTGGAGGCTCACAGTGGAATACCACTTGGCTCAAATCAATATCGGGCGACTCGTTGCTCCATTGGACGATCCGCGTATTGCCGATTTTATTGCACAGCTCGATCCCATCAATGCGCTTGCCGAACAAACAACGCGCTTTGTCTGGCGCCTGAAATCGGATTCCGGCAATGCGACGGACATTGCTTACAACGACGATCCTTTTGTGATCGTGAACATGTCGGTTTGGGAGTCGCTCGACGCTTTGCGCGATTACGTCTATCGCTCGCAACACACGGGCGTTCTCAAAGACCGCGCCAAGTGGTTTGAACAGATGGATAAGCCGCACTATTGCTTGTGGTGGATTCCCGCAGGGCACATCCCAACCGTGGCGGAAGGCCGCGAGCGCCTCGAACACTATCAACTGCACGGACCGACACCGCATTCCTTCTGGTTCACGAAGTTCTATCCGCAACCGGAAGGCGACGCAGTTTCGGTCTAAGTTTCTTCTATCGCGATTGCCCTAGAAAGTGCGAGAGATCAGTCCGGCAACGAGACCGAGCGCTGCAACAGTTCCATATGCTGCCGCGGCAACCCGCCAGGAAATCGTCTTACCGATCACAGATGCAGAGAAGACGCTGATGATTCCAAGAGTGCAGAGAATCGTAACGACATACGGCAATGGGCGCCGTGTGAGTACAAGATATAAGCAATGGCCACATCAAACGCCATCGGCGCTGGCAGGAATGCACTTACCAGCGCCACTAGAACGATTCCGCCGACTGTCACTTGTGCTGCGAGCGCATTCTGGGGAAGTAATTCGACGGCCAGTGCACCAAGCACCGCCGCTAGAATCATAAGCGGAAACGCTACTCGGGAAACGTACCAGAAGCCTTTCACATACGACTTCAGAACGCCGAGAATTGCCTGACCCCACGTTTCTGAAACTGGAATTTCGACCGGGCAAACATATCTTTCCGCAGCTTGGTTTTCCTTCGCTGCCATCATCGGAGCAAATACGAAAATCAAGAAAGCAACAGTTGCAATCTTCAAAATCGCAACAGGCATCGGGAATAACGCGAACGTCATCGCCAGCACGACTACATTCAATGCCGGCGAAGCGAACATCGCGGACAGCACCGACTCTGTGCTCATACCGGAGGCATATAATCCGCGTGCAATTGGCGCGACACAGTTCGTGCACACCGCCATCGGAGTTCCGGCCACGGCTCCCAATAGCACATTCAGATAGCGCGATTTTGTCCTCCGCGTTCTTACCATCGCCAAAAAAGTCAGCGCCGCCGGGCCAAACAAAAATGAAAAGGTCATTCCAATTCGATTCGCATCGAGCCAGTTCACGGTCGTCCGATAGACTCGAGTCGTCAGCGGCATTGTCCGGTCAACGGCATATACCGTGCCGAATGTCAGCGCCCCTTTTGCACTGATCTTCTGTCCTGCGCTATAGCGTTTCATCAATGCCGGGTAGCGAGAATCCACCCAAAAGATGCCGCCGGTCACGACCATTAGAAAAATCGCCAGGGATTTGCTGCGCCATGTTCCAACATTCTCGTTAGCCAATCCAATGTTCATTGTGGAAGCTTGTGTCGACACAGAACCCTCCGGTATGTTGGTCTGCTCGACAGGAACAAAAGTTAGTCGTGGACTATAAGGGGCCAAAAAAGTCCCGGCCATAATCTGAAACTACTAGTTGGCGCAAGGGGTTAATTCGCCTGCAAAACGCTGCATTGACGGTTTTTCGCTCTACCCGTATAATTAGCGTTTGTCTTTAGCTCCTGGAGGATCGATGTACGCCGTTATTAAGACCGGTGGAAAGCAGTATCGCGTCGCGCCGGGCGACACCATCCGCATCGAACGGGTGGAAGGGAAAGTGGGCGATAAGGTCAATTTTGGCTCTGTTTTGTCCGTGCACGCAGATAAGAAGCTTTTGACTGGCGAGGAGGCCGCGAAGGCCACTGTTTCGGGCAAGATTGTCGAACAGGGACGCGCCAAAAAGCTCACGGTTCTGAAGTACAAGAAGACCAATCAATACAAGATTCAACGCGGCCACCGGCAAAATTACACTGCCGTTGAGGTCAGCGACATCAAGCTCTAACCGCAGGCTCTGCCTCGGTAGATTTCGAGAAAAAGGGAATTAGTCATGGCACATAAGAAGGGCGGCGGCTCCTCAACAAACGGCCGCGATTCACACGGTCAGAGGCTTGGCGTAAAACGGTTCGGCGGCCAGCTCGTCAACGCGGGCACGATCCTCGTGCGCCAGCGCGGCACGAAGCATCAGGCTGGAGAAAACGTCGGTCAGGGCAAGGACGACACGTTGTTTGCTCTCGTCACCGGCCACGTGAAGTTCGAAGACAAGGGCCGTCGCGGACGCTTCATCAGCATCGTTCCTGCCGCGAACTAAGTTTTCGCGGATAGACGCTTGCGTGCCTCGTTTATCGAGGCACGCTTTTTTTTCGATTGATGAGATCGCTCACCGCGCAACTTGAGCGGTGGCCGACCCTTTTGGCGTAATGGCCCCAAGCGCACAGCTTGCGTTCTTCGGCGCATAGGTAATCGCGTTTTGTGTCGCGCCACTCACCACGCGACCGGCTACGGCTGCGCTTCCAGAAGCCGTCAACGAACCGTTCGGCTGCAGAGTCAACGTGAACGGCGAAGCGCCATTCTTCACGTTGACCAGAATCTGGCTCGGTGCGTTTTCAACGATGTAGAGCTGCTTTACATGGGCATCTCCGCAGTCGAGAGTGACCGCATCGTCTGCAAACTCGAAGGCAAGCCCGCCCTGACTGACATAATGCCCTGACATGCGGAGTCCAGGAGGTCCGGCTGCCATCACGCTATTTATGGCAGTTGTGATGTCGCGGGTTAGCGGGTTCTTATCCGGCGGTGGCGGCGGTGTTTGCGCGAACGATCCGATCGTGCAACGCTCGGTCTTTGGCGCGTAAATCGGCACCGAATCCCAATAGCCACTTCCGGAAATCGCGATGCCGTTTCTATATTCCTGCATCCAAACTCTACGATAGCCCGTGATTATTTCTCCCTTTACGTCTATGGGGCCAGGGCCAGAAAGGCTTCCGTCATTTCCCATCGAAAGGACAAATGGAGTAGGGTCACTTCTTACGTTGATTAAGAGCTGATTTGGCCGCTTGATGATCGTATACGCGTGACCGTTCGGTACCAGCTTGCCGCAGCCATTTAAAGATAGGCTCTGTGGTCCGAAGCTCAGCCACAGGCCCGCCGTGCCTTGATATGATCCGTTCATAATGAGTCCGTTGAATTGCGCGCTACCTAACTCACTCAGCGCGCCGGCATCAAGGCCGGCCATATCCATCAACCCGGTCCAAAACCCTTTGCCCACACATTCGAGGTCGCTGCCGCCCAGCTCCACACAACGCCGCGCTGCGAGTGTGCCCGGATCGTTTCTTACAAACATCCCATTCTGTCCCGCCTTGGCCTGCTCACTCGCGCGCCGCTCTTCATCGAGGTGGGCCTGGTACGCCTGATTTCTCGTTTTATCCGCTCCCCCCAGTTGCTGAAGAAATGTGGGTGAAAAGAGCTTCAAGTGCATCTCTCGGTCGAGCGGCGTATCGAGTTCGTACCGGCCGTGTAGTTGGAAGAACGCCTGAGCCTCAGCCGCGGTGTGCGTTTTCTTGTAGCCTTGTTCCAATTCATACGCCGCCAGGTTGTACTTCGACGTGATCTTCGCCTCGTCGGGAGTAAGGCCGTAGCGCTTGCCGTCGGCCAGCATGAAGCGCGTGATGACCGTTGGCAACTTGTTAAAGACCGCCACCTGTCGCGCCATCGTGTCCGTGGGGTCCTTCCCTTGAATTTCTTGCCTAACGAGATCGATCGAAGGCATTTCGTTTAGATAGGGAGGATTAAACGATTTTCCCGGTTCGGCCATCGTTCGTGGCGAAGAATTGTGAGAATCCGCAGCCTCTGTCCTGCATGATTTGACGCCGGCTTCCACTCGCTCGCGAATGTTGACTGCCTGAAATGCCGGCTTGCCGTTCTGTTCGATTTTGAACTCGCAGTATTCTTTTCCATCCTGCTTCGCGCAACGGATCACAGTCACGGTCATGCCATTGCTGCACTGGTACGTCGAATTTGGTTGCACAGGTTGCTGTGCTTCAGTTACGAGAGCTGTCTGTATGCTTCCGGCAAACAGCGAGATCCAAAACATGCCCCGTCGAATCATTCTCATGTTTTGCTCCGCGAGGCGAGATCAATACTTGATTGTTCCGCCGCGTTTTTTGGCGTCGTTCAATTGCTGTGAGGCTATCTCTTTCCGTACTTGGTTTAGCCACGCATAGGTGGCATTCGTGCCGTTATTGTAGAGCGGATAGTCCGTGATGCTGATAACCAGTTGGACCGCCAAAGGGGATCCCATTTGTACAGGAGCAATGCGCGCTTCAACGATTGTAAAAGGCAAGCATTGGGCACTCCCAACGACGGGCCGGTAGGTGCTTGGAGCCGCCAGTGTGTTCCAGGCCAAATCGGGTCCGCTCGCCCCTTCTTGTGCGTGGCAGTTCGGATTATTTTGAATCTGCTTTGCCTCATTGCCTTGAATCGCATGGCCCTGCTCATCAAAAAACCAGATCAGACGTTCGCCCGCGGCTATCGGATGCGCGCTCTCCGGTCCATAGCGTTTTCTTAGGCCGGCCATGATATTTTCGACAGTTGGCATCCCCTGGGTTGCGAAATCCACTTGCCGGTGAATGTTGAACACAAAAGGCTTGCTGGGGGGTGAAGTGAATTGCACTTGAAATTGTTCGCCACCTTCTCCCCGTGGAGTTTGCGCATCAAGACCAAGCAGCCATCGCTTCTTCGGATCAATCATCGAATCCTGTGTGATCAGGGCTTTGTAATCCCAATTTGCGTCCAGGCGATTGACGGTGATTTTGAAGCTTGCATTAACGGCTTTGAGAGCAGGAAGCGCTTCTTCCGGAGTCATGCCAAGACTCACATTCGCAACACCGATGGTCTTGCTGCTTTCCGCCGCGCGCGCCGTCGCTTCCGGTGTGCAGCAGCCGCTTGGAGGCGGCTGCTGTGCCTCGGAGGCTTCGCACATACAAGTCAAGGGCGCACAAAAAAGAAAAGGCGCAAGAATTGAGGTCAGTAGTCTCGGGGTTTTCATGTCTTCCTCCGTACTCGACTTATTTCTTAGACTTGGTAAGAGTCCCCACAAACACCGGACCCCCGAGTGATCCATCATCGTGCCGGATGAAATCAACAGAATCTTTGTTGCACGTGACCGTCACCTTCTGATCTGTCGCCTTCCACGTGCAGTGTTCGAGTTCGCCCAGCATCGTCAGGTCGGCCTTTCCGCCGGAGCGTATGTCGAGCACTACGGATCCGCCGTTGCTGTACGTGCCTTCCACCCCGCTCGAACCGCAGGACGCTCCAAATGTGCTGATGATGAATGCCGCCGTGGGGACAACAAGTTTGCGCATCATATCGAATTTCATGGCCGTTTCTCCTTAGTTTTTTCTTATTGGTTGGCAGGCTTATTCGGATCTGGCGGTGCTGCTGGCTTCGCTGGTTTCTTCGCAGGCGTGGTCGTTGCTGGCTTAGGAGCTTGCTTCGCATTCGTGGTGGCTGCGTTCGCCGGAGGCGTTTGCCCTGCAGCCGTTGCCGGGCTGGATGTAATGCTGGTTGCTGCCGGCGGTGTCGCAGTTCTCACTGGCACGCCTCTGCGGCGCTTCATCGCTTGTGGGCCGGTCGCCGCTGGCGCAACGTTTGTCTGCGCGGTCTTGCCAGTCGCGGTCGCTCCTGTTGCGGGATTTGGCGCTGGTTGAGCTGCTGCGGGAGTAGCCGCCGCCGGAGCCGCCACTGCTGGCGTCGCGGCTGCTGGCGCAGTCGTAGCGTTCACCACTTGACCCACTACGGCTGGCACGGTGGACGCCCCTGCCGTGATTGGAGTGGTCACACTTGCCAGTGCCGGGACGCAGGGAGCAGCGCCAGCCGTATTCGCTGAAGAGGCTGCGGCCTTCTTCTTTCCGAAAATCGACTTTAGGCTGGAGATTGCGTTGCCCGCATTGCTGGCTGCCGTTGTGGCGTTGCCTGTTTGCTGGCCGCCCACTGAATTTGCAGTGCCAGCAATCGCGTTGATTGCGTCGGATGCCGACCCCGTTGGTCCGCACACAGGCAATCCCGCCGCGCCAGCATTAGCCAGCATCGGATTTGCCGCACCACCTGCGACTCCCTGCGCGCCCACGGCTGAAGGTGCCGCCCCGGTTATTCCGTTCGCGAGGCCCTGGAAGCGCAACGGAAATTCCCCGCCCAGCGTGTGCTGGCCGCCAACGAGCGTGTTGATTTCGCGAATGGTCATGCCTACTTGGAATGTGCTTCCAATTGGATCCTGCGCGCCCGGGCGCCAGTAAAGTTCAAATCGCGCATCGCCAGCGCCGCCCGGCTGCAAAGTGAATTTCGGATCCATGCTGTTGCCGACTACTAGGCCGATCCCTGCGAGGCCCGTGTTGTAGTAGGTGGCGTAGCGATTCCCTTGGTCGTCCAGCCCCATCGCTGATCCGTCCAGATAGCCCAAAATCAGCGGCTGGTTCGTTTTGTTCACGAATCGCAGTGTCGCGTCCATCACTTTTGCGCCGCGGCTCATGCTCATGCGGAAATCCACCACAGCAATGGCAAAGTCCGGCGTGTCGTAGCACAGCGGCTGATTGCCGCACGCCGACGGAGTCGTCGAAACAGCTCCAACAGTTGGTGGCGCGGCCCAAACGCCTTGCGCGGCGCCTTGTTGTTGCTGGGGCTGATTCTGCGCAGGCGGTTGTGCTGCCAATGCAGTCACGCAAGCTATTACTAGGAAGGGGAGAGAGAAAACTCGCAGGCTGGCCTTCATGATACTTGCTCCTTATCAATCAAACTGTCTTGGTCTGCCGCATCCCCGGCAGGCAGAAGGAGCACTTCGGGACTTCATCGCAAAACAGCCCTTCTATCGCCGGCCGTTGCCGAAAGCTGCTTCCGGTGATAGAGTTCCTCGCCAAAGCGGACGTCAGTCCCAGGCTTCGCGTGTTCCCGAGTGATCCGTTTCTTACTTCGCTTTGCGCAAAACACGGGGAAGAACCGTCATGGCCTCCGAAAACTCCCAGCTCAGCCCTGGGGCTGGTGCCGGCGAAGGAGCTGCTTCCTTCTCCAACCGCACAAACTTGGACCATCTTTTCAGCGTGACGTATGAAGAATTGCGGCGGCTCGCCTCGAGCGTTCGCCGTGGAGACCCAAGCGCAACACTTAGTCCCACCGCGTTAGTCAACGAAGCCTGGATCAAGCTCGCCGCCTCCCCGCCGATTGCCGCCGCTTCCGAGCTTCACTTCAAGCGCATCGCGGCGCGAGCAATGCGTCAGCTTTTGGTTGAAGCGGCCCGACGCAGAAACGCTGGCAAGCGCAACAAGGGCGCTCAGCCATTGACCGTCACCTTCGCCGAGAACATTCAGAAAGCGCCAGCCACGAGCGGCGAACTGCTTGCGCTGAATACTGCACTCGATGAACTGGAAAAGATGAATCCTCGCCAGGCGGCAATGGTCGAAAGCCGCTTTTTTGGCGGGCTGGAAATTCCCGAGGTCGCTGAGCTCTTGAACATTTCCGAGGCAACGGTTCTCCGGGATTGGCGTGCTGCGCGAGCCTGGCTCTCCCAGACGTTGCGCGAAGCCTAACGATGTAAGGCCCAGTGGTCCCCACGCATTTGCAAGGAGCGAGGATGGACAGCAATCGCTGGAAGAAAATACAAACACTATTCCATGAAGCGGCGGAGATGCCGCTGGCCGAACAGCGCACGTTTTTGGAACGCCAGTCTTCCGAAGATCCTTCGCTCATCAGTGAAGTCCTGAAGATGCTGGAAGAGGATTCGCGCAATGGAGGATTACTGGATAAGGGAGTTGCGCCACTTGCCGATGGAGTTCTGGAACAGAAAGCTTCCGAAGCTGCGTTTAAGGAGTTTGGTCCTTACCGCATTTCGCGCCCACTCGGCGAAGGCGGCATGGGCATTGTTTATCTTGCGGACCGCGGCGACATTGGCCTGCAAGTAGCAATCAAAATCCTTCGCGATGCATGGCTCTCTCCCGCGCGACGCGACCGCTTTGCGATCGAACAACGCACGCTCGCGCAACTGAACCATCCTTCGATTGCGCGCCTCTATGACGCGAGCAGCTCGCCCGACGGCACACCGTTTTTCGTGATGGAGTATGTCGAAGGCGTTCCGCTCGTCGAATACTGCCAGAGCCATCGGCTTTCTCTCGAGCAGCGTCTCAAGTTATTTCGAACAGTCTGCGAAGCGGTGCACTATGCGCATCAGCACGCCGTCATTCACCGCGACCTGAAGCCATCCAATATTTTGGTCAAGGAAGATGGCTCACTCCGCTTACTCGACTTCGGCATCGCCAAGCACCTCGAAGCGTTGGACGACGCAGCGCAACAAACGCGAACCGGCTTACGCATGATGACTCCCGCTTACGCATCTCCCGAACAAATGCGCGGAGAATCCGCTGGAATCCAATCCGACGTCTATTCGTTGGGCGTCATCTTGTACGAACTGCTTGCCGGAAAATTGCCTTTCGATTTGACTTCGACGAATCCTGCACAAGCAGAGAAAGTTTTGACGGAGCAGGAGGCACAAAAACCATCTGTTGCGGCGCGCACGGCTGGAAATCAGGATTCGCGTGCATCGCTCGGAAAAATCAGCGGCAAAGATTGGGCTGAGCTCGACATCTTATGCCTCACCGCGATGCACAAAGACGCGAAGCGTCGATACGCTTCCGTGGAAGCGCTCATTCGCGATCTCGATCACTATTTGAAAGGCGAACCGCTTGAAGCGCGGCCCGACAGCGCCGCATATCGCCTGAGCAAATTCGTTGGGCGCAATCGCGCCGCAGTGACAGCTGGCGCCTCGGCCTTCATTGCAATCGTGGCCCTCGTCGCGTTCTTCACGTTCCGCCTTGCCCGCGAACGCGACAACGCCAACCGCCAAACCGCCATCGCCAACGACGTCAATCAATTCCTCTCTGACGATCTTCTTGGCCGTGGCAATCCTTTCCAAAGCGGCAAGGCTGCAGAATCTCTGCTCGACGCCATTAAGCAAGCCTCGCCCGCCATTGATCACAAATTCGCCGCCGAACCTCTCGTCGCCGCGCGTCTGCATCTGACGATCGCCCAGGCGCTCGACAACCGCAGCAATTTCCCCGAAGCGCGCCAGGAGTACGAGCGTGCTTACTCGCTTTACAAACTCAAGGACGGCGATCTTTCCCCCGACGCGATCTCTGTTCAATTGCAGCGGGCTTCGATGGAAGCGCGCAGCTTTCAGGCCGGTGGAATTTCCGCTGCCAAAGAAATCGTCTCAGCACAGGAAGCGCTGCTGGCCAAAATTCCTCAGCCGCGCAAAGATCTGAGCGTTTGGCTCTCCACCGCAAAAGGAATGACCGCGCTCGTAGAAAGCGACGCAAAAGGCGCCAATCAATATTTTCGCCAGGCTGTCAAAGCCGCCGCGGCTTTGTCCGAGTTCGACGAAATCGCCCGATTCAATCTTCGCCAGCGCCTTGCGTTCACCTACATTCGCCTCGGCGATGGCGTCGAGGCCGAACGCCTTGCGCGCGATCTCATTTCCGCCTATTCGCTCAAAGGCGGCGCGGACAGCCCCTATGTTCTTCGCGTCCGACTGAATCTTTCCCAAGCCCTCATGATCGAGAAAAAATATGCGGACTCCGTGCAGGAAGCGAACGCCATCTATCCCGCGTTCCTTTCGAACTTCGGCCCGGACCATCAGCTCACTATGCAGCTTCTGACCACGCGCGCACAGTCCGAAGGCAGCCTCGGCAAATTTGATGACTCCACACGCGACGACCTCGCAATCTACGAAAGCGCTGTCAAAAAACAGGGGCCGCTTTCCTTTTACGCCATCGCCACTCTTTCCGATGCTTCCGTCGCACAATGTCGCGCAGGCCATCTCAACGAAGGTTTGCAAAACTCGCGCAAAGCGCATGACTCTGCAACAAAAGCGTTCGGCTCGAAAGCAGCGCTCACCTTTGGCACGGCCCTCCCCATGGCCAATTGCATGATTGCTCTGGGCCAGCTCGACGCCGCCTCAAAGCTTCTTCAAGAGATCGATTCGAAAGCGGTCTCACAACTTTCCGGCGATCCGGACTGGGGCGCTGGTGTTTCCCTCGCGCAGGCAGAAATCAGCGCGCGTCAGCGTCGTTTTGACGAAGCGCAAAAGCTGCTCGAGTCTGTCCGCCTCGTGTTCACACGCGCCGACGCCGAAGCCTACCAGCGCCAAAAACTCGACGAAATCGGCGCGCTAATCCGCCCAGCCGCAATTTCCCGCTGAGTGCAAGCTGCGATATTCTAGAGTTTGGAGCTCACCCGCAGTGTTCGTTGACGAAGCGAAGATTTTTGTGAAAGCCGGCGACGGCGGCAACGGTTGCGTTGCGTTCCGCCGCGAGAAGTACGTTCCGCGTGGTGGCCCCAGCGGCGGCGACGGCGGCAACGGCGGTAGCATCTACGTCGAAGCCAATCCGAATGACAACACCCTTCTGCGCTACCGCTACAATCGCGAATTCAAAGCCGACCGCGGCCGCCACGGCGAAGGTTCGAACTGCACAGGCCATTCCGGCGATGACATGATTCTGCAAGTTCCCGTCGGCACGATGGTTTATGACGGCGAAACGAGCGAAACTCTCGCCGATCTCGCCACGCCCGGCCAGCGCGTTCTCGTCGCCCATGGCGGACGCGGCGGCCGCGGCAATCAGCATTTCGCCAAGCCCTGGCATCAGGCTCCGCGCGAACACGAAGACGGTCATCCCGGCGAAGAGCGGAATCTCCGCCTCGAACTGAAACTCCTCGCTGACGTCGGCCTCGTCGGTTTTCCCAATGCTGGAAAATCCACGCTGATCTCGGTTATTTCTGCCGCGCGTCCGAAAATAGCGAACTATCCTTTCACCACGCTTGAACCGAATCTCGGCGTCGTCAACGCCGACGGGCTGGGTTCAGCAAGCAAAGAGGGCAGGGAACTCGGCCGCACCTTTGTTGTCGCCGATCTTCCTGGTCTCATCGAAGGCGCGCACGAAGGCGCCGGCCTGGGCATTCGCTTTCTGAAACACGTCGAGCGCACGCGCCTGCTCGTTCATCTCATCGATTGCAGCGACGCTACAGACGCCGACCCTGTCAAATCGTTCGAAATCATCAACAGCGAACTCCGCGCCTTCAGCGAATCCCTCGCAGAAAAACCGATGATCGTCGTCGCCTCCAAACTCGACGCCACAACCGACATGACTCGCGTCGAAGAGCTTCGGACCTTCTGCAAGAAAAACAATCTCGAATTTCACTCCATCTCCGCCGCCTCCAGTGTCGGCGTCAAAGACCTCGTCCGCTCCATCGCCGACGCCCTCGACAGAATCCCTCGAATCTCTCCTTCGTCCGAGGAGGTTGAGCGAACTCCCGCAGGAGAACAAGCGGGACCAGATTTGTTGCATTAGTCAGAAAGTGAATTTACTTCAAGGATTGAACTGTAGGTCTGGCAGAAATCAGTCGATCCAGTTCGCGCTGTATCAGGAAGCCGGCGACAATTATCAAAATCAAATGCCCAGGCACCGCAACATATGAGGAGAATGGACCTCTAGGGAACGCCCCCGCCAAGTAGAGTCCGAGGTTAAAGGAAAAGCATGCTGTTAGGAATACAAGCGTAAGGACCTTTCCTCGACCACCTTGTGACCTCTTCTCTTCACTGATGTTCATGGTGACTCCACCAAACTTCTACCGCCAATCCAGCATTCGCATTCTCTCCCTTTCGTGAGAAAATGAACCTACATTCGTTTCCGGAGCTTCATTGACCACAGCTCAAGCGCACCGCACTGCCGCTAGACATCATCCTCGCCGTATCGCACTTTTTGGCGGCTCTTTCGATCCAATCCACAATGGCCATCTTGCCGTGGCTCGCGCCGCGGATCGCCGCTTCAATTTCGACGAAATTCACTTTATCCCCGCGAGCCGCCCGCCGCACAAATTGAAGCAGCACCTCGCGCCATTTCCGCACCGCTTCGCCATGGTCTCTCTCGCCTGTTCCGATCATCCGCATTTTGTGCCATCGCTCGCCGAAGCCGGTGACGATTTCGCCGGCAATCAGCTTCACTATTCCGTGGACACGGTCCGCTATTTTCGCCATGCCTACTCCGGCGACCGCATCTTCTTCATGATCGGTGCCGACGCCTTCCTCGACATCCCCATGTGGAAGGAATACGAAACGCTGCTCGGCCTTTGCGATTTCATCATCGCCAATCGTCCGGGCATTCGTTCCGAAGCGCTCAAACTCGTCATCCCGCCCGACCTCATGGCACCGGCCCATGCCAGGCGCGAAGGCGAGCCGGTTCCCCCCTCGCAACTTGTCGCGCACCTGCGCAAGACTTCGGTCTATCTTCTCGAAACCGTTTCGAGCGACGTCTCTGCCACCGAAACCCGCAAACGCGCCCACCGCGGCCAGTCCATACATGGACTTGTATCCGCGCGCGTCGAGGAATACATTCTTAAGCAGGGCCTTTACAGGTGACGTCCGAGAGGTAAACGACTCCAGGTGAAATTCGAAACCCTTCCCCCAGCCGTACGCCTCGCCGTTGAGGCCGCGCAAAACAAAAAGGCCTCCGCCATAACCATTTTGGATCTTTCCAGCCTTGGCACGTTCACGGAATACTTCGTCATCTGCACTGGCTTCAGCACTCCTCAAGTGCAAGCCATCTGCTCGGAGGTGGAAGAGATTCTTTACAAGGAATTGGAGCGCGAACCGGAGCATCGCGAAGGCCAGCGCTCAACCGATTGGGCTCTGCTCGATTTCGGCGGCTTCATCGTCCACGTCTTTTCCGACCATGCTCGCCGCTTCTACGACCTCGAACGCCTCTGGCGCACCGTCCCCAAACTCGAAATCCCGGATTTGCCCGACTCCGCCTTCTCGAGTACCCGCAGCGAAGCGAGCTAGCGCGAATTTATTCAGGTGAAAATTTGCCTATCCAACCACCAAGCTAAAGCATCAAATGGTTTGGCCTTGTCAGCTTATCGGCCATGAGGAGTACCGTGCCTGCCACGCTTACAGTCAATCGCAACTCTCCGGACGACGCCCAGCAGCGCGAAATCAACATCTATCTCGACGGCGATTCAATCGCCGAACTCATGTACGGTCAAACCATCTCAAAAGAAATCGCGCCGGGCACACATACTCTCGTTGTAGACAACACCTGGAACAAGAAAACTTTCGAATTCACAGCCGCCGACAATGAAGAAGTTTCTTTTCTCGCGCAGAACACTGCGGGCAGTTTCTCTCAATTTCTGCTAGGGATCTTCGGTGCTGGCCCCCTCCGCGTCTCCTTGGCTCGCCAGTAGTTCCAATTCTGTCTTTATACAGTGGCCAATCCCTAGATTGGAGTCCTGCTTTCCGGCTCCCGATCAAAAAACCACTTGACAGCCTATACTGTGTGTAATACAGTGTATGACGTACACTATATGGCAAACAGCCAAGACAATCATAACCTATTCGAAAATCTCAGGTTAGAACTCCGCCGCGGCTCTCTCGTCCTTGCCGTCTTGGCCTGCCTCCGCTCTGAGCAATATGGCTACACGCTCCGCAAAGAACTCGCCGACTGTGGCATGGAGATCGAAGAAGGCACCCTCTACCCCCTCCTTCGTCGTCTCGAATCCCAAGGCCTCCTCCTCAGCGAATGGCGCGAAGCGGACAAGCGTAACAAGCGCTTCTATCGGCTTTCTCCGCTCGGCTCCGAAGTCCTCGAACAGCTTCTCGCCGAATGGAAATCTATCGACTCATCTCTCAACGAAATCGTGAAAGGGTAATGCCATGCAGCTTTTGGATCGCTATCTCAAAAACCTTGCAAAACTTCTCCCCACAGGGCAGCGCGAAGACATCATTCGCGAGCTTTCCGAGGACATCCAGTCGGAAATGGAAGACAAAGAGTCTGAGCTTAGTCGGCCTCTCACGGAAGCCGAACAGCTCGAACTTCTAAAACGCCGTGGCACTCCACTCCAGGTCGCTGCAGGCTATTCTCAGAATAAAGGCACGCTCGCGTTTGGCCCCCAATTGATTGGTCCGGTGCTGTTTCCGTTTTATGCCCGGGTCCTCCTGTTCAATCTTGGACTTACGTTCGTCATTGTTGGGGCGATCTTCGCGGCGATTGCGCTTTCCGGCCAGCCCATTCGCCTTTCTGAACTCTTCTCTAACATCTTGCTTCAGATTGCGGTTCAACTGGCAGTCGTTACGACCATCTTCACCCTTGTCGAGCGCCATTTGGACAGTCACTCCTACAGTTACAAACGAGAAGAGGTGCAGGTGGAATTCGTCGCTCGCATTAAGCAGGACATTCTGGTTCGGAGTACGAAGCCACAAGAAGTCTCTCGCTTCGATTCCATCGCGATCCTGGTGGCTTCTTCTGTCGCCCTGCTTTGGTTGCAATCCCTTTGGGCAAAACCATTTCTTATTTTTGGCCCTGCGGCTTCCCTGATCGCTTTTGCGCCCGTCTGGCACCGTATCTATCTGTCGACCGTTTTCATCATGCTCGCCACAATCGTTCGTGCATGCATCAATCTTGCACAACCCAATTGGGTCCACTTCCGCGACGTAGCTGCGGTCGTTCTTGATGCTGCCGCTCTCGCCGTGATTTACGTGCTGATGTTCGCGCACACCTGGGTCGTCCCCATAGATACAAGTGCGAGCGGGCAGCACATCGCCACCGTTGTCAACCAATGGACCACCATAGGCATCTGGGCGTCCGCAGTCATCTCCCTCGTTCAGGCCATCAAAGATCTCATCCGCCTTTACAAAAACTGGCGATGGAGCGGCTCCAATCCTCTTTGACCAAATGGAAAATTTGTATTCACTTGAGCGCCTGCCGCTTTGCATGCATCCTATGGGCTCCGGGAGGGGCTCATGTCCAGAAAGTCGATCCTCATGCTTGTCGGCGATTATGTCGAAGACTATGAAGTGATGGTCCCGTTCGAAACGCTTCAGATGGTCGGCCACACCGTCCACGTCGTTTGCCCAGGCAAAAAGGCCGGTGAGTTTGTCCCTACCTGCATCCACGACTTCGAAGGCGATCAAACCTACACCGAAAAACGTGGCCACAATTTCGCGCTCAACGCCACCTTCGATGTAGTGCAACCGGAAAATTACGACGCGCTGATGATCCCCGGTGGCCGCTCGCCTGAATACCTTCGCCTCAATCCCAGAGTCATTGAGTTCGTCCACCATTTCACGAAAGCCGGGAAACCCGTTGCCGCGATTTGTCACGCGCCACAACTTCTCGCCGTCGCAGGGGTTTTGAAAGGCAAGAAATGCAGTGCCTATCCGGCTGCCGGTCCTGATGTCACTCTTGCCGGCGGCGAATACGTCAGCGGTCCCATGACCGAGGCCGTGGTTGACGGCAACCTCATCACCGGCCCTGCCTGGCCCGCGCTTCACTCCTGGCTCGCCAAATTCCTCGCCGCCCTTGGAACGAGAATCGAAGCCTAGACACAAGGTTTGGCCAGCCGGAGCGGATCATTCGAATCTGGTTAACTTTACAAAATAGGAATCTTGCGTTACGCTGGTTT
>Ga0126376_10000265_pt1 | contig 24411 bp, 19 predicted proteins | sample PanSoiMetPlot_15_FD_92760 | JGI IMG/M metagenome (GOLD analysis project Ga0126376, IMG submission 92760) | Tropical forest soil microbial communities from Panama - MetaG Plot_15 | ecosystem: Environmental > Terrestrial > Soil > Tropical forest > Bulk soil | place: Panama | collected 2016-02-17 | reverse complement strand
CGAAGCCGAACACTTGTGTACGCAGGCGCGGGGTGTACGGGACCTGGGTTCACGAACTCGGACCATAGTCATGCGCGGTGCTTATGACCAGGACGCACGATTTGGTCAAGAATTCTGGCACATGATTGAGCGGCGCGGAAATTCGACTCGCATCGGAGCCTGACCGGCGATGCGGCATTTACGAACTCTCTTTGATTCCGCCACTGGAGGCGAACCACAGCTGGCGCCCGGCCTCCAGGAACTTTACGACGGTAATCTAAATTTTCCGGATACTCGTACCAATCGGCCGTACGTCATCGCCAACTTCGTCTCAACCCTCGATGGCGTCATCAGCTATCGAATTCCCGGCCAATCCGGTGGTGGAACGATTAGCGGTTCGGATGATACCGACCGTTTCATTATGGGATTACTGCGCTCTTCTGTGGATGCCGTCGTCGTCGGTTCGCGGACGGTCGATGAAGTCAGCCCCAAACATCTTTGGATCGCGGAATTCATTTATCCAGACGCGAAAGAAATGTACATCGATTGGCGAGCAAATGTGTTGCGCAAGTCTACGCATCCACTTGCTGTTGTCGTCACTGGAACGGGAAAGCTCGACTTGCGCAGAGCGGTCTTCCGAACACCGGAGGTGCCGGTGCTGATTGTTACGAGTGAGGCGGGCCAGAGCGAACTCGCGAGGTCTGGTGGAACGAACTTGGAATCGGTTCAAGTGAGTACGCTCGCTGCGGAGCAAGGGAGCGTCAATCCTGCTGACATTCTGCGGCTTCTGTATTCGAAGTTTGGAGTGCGAACAGTCCTTCATGAAGGAGGGCCGAAACTCTTCGGGAAGTTCGTGAGCGCCGCGCTTGTCGACGAGCTCTTTCTAACGATCTCTCCACAGATCGCCGGTCGTGTGCAACAAACAATTCGTCCCGGGCTGGTAGAGGGTATTGAGTTCTTGCCTGAGACTGCGCCATGGCTTAATCTTCTCAGCGCAAAGCAGAAGGCTAATCACCTCTATCTCCGTTATGGTGCGCGTAAGACGGCACAACTGCAGGCCTCTTAGCCCGAGAGACTTCCAAATGAACAAGCTAAATGTGCGTTGACGCTGTTTAGCAGGAAGAAGGCTTCTATGACTACGTCCACGGCCGCTCAATCGCTTGTATTGCAAAAACGCGAAGAGGTTGCGGAAGGCACGATGGCCTTCTACTTCGACAAGCCAGCGGGATTTGAGTTCAAAGCCGGACAGTCGATCGACTTGACGTTGATTAACCCGCCCGAGACCGATGAGGAGGGCAACACGCGAGCGTTCTCGATTGCCAGTGCTCCGTCTGATCCTAATCTGACGATTGCAACGCGAATGCGCGACACCGCCTTTAAGCGTGCCTTGCGCAGCATGCCACTGCAAACGCAAGTGAAAATCGTCGGACCAAGTGGATCGTTCACACTACACAAGAATGCGGGAAAGCCCGCGATTTTCCTTGCTGGCGGCATCGGAATTACGCCGTTCCTGAGCATCATCCGCCAGGCCGAGCACGATCATGCGCCCCATCAAATCTACCTGTTCTATTCCAACCGGCGGCCAGAAGACACCGCGTTTCTGGATCTGCTGTCAGACGCGGCAAAACGGAATCCGAACTTCCACCTGATTGCGACCATGACGGAGATGGATAAGTCGCATAGCGAATGGAAAGGCGAAACCGGGTTCATCAACAAGGACATGCTTACACAGCACATTCCCAGTTTGCAGGGCCCTATCTACTACCTGGCAGGTCCACCAGCGCTCGTAGCCCTAACGCGAAGCCTACTGACCGAAACGGGAATCGACGAGGATGACATTCGCACTGAAGAATTTTCCGGCTACTAGGTACGGGAAAGATCATCAAATGAACTGAGGTTCAACAGAACCTCCATGCTCGACGAACAGGTGACTTCATTAGCCTTAGCATGAAGGAGGTATGCCTCATGAGTAGTCCAAGCGAAGCGAGTGAGAGAGCAACTCTAACGAAGCGTCCACATTCCAAGATCCTGGTTGATGGCGGCGACCCGCAAGATACAACCCGAGTCCGGCAGCTACTCGGTTTTGTGGACGGTCAAACGACAAATCCGTCATTGATCGCCAAGAACCCGGAAGTCATGCAACTGGTTGAGTCCGGACACAGGCTCAACGAATCGGAAGAATTGGCAGAATACAGGAAGATCGTCCAGACGATCTCTCCTCTGGTCGGCGATGCGGGCGTCTCCATCGAAGTGTTCGCAGACCTGAACACGACCACGGATGAAATGCTGAAGCAAGGCAGAGAGATGAACTCGTGGATTCCGAATGCTTACATAAAGTACCCCTGCATCGCTGAAGGATTGAAGGCGGCTCAGCGTTCGGTAGCTGAAGGCATAAGAGTCAACATGACGCTTTGCTTTTCGCAACAGCAAGCGGCTGCGGTTTACGCGGCGACCAAAGGCTCGCGGTCACCAGTTTACGTGTCACCATTTGTCGGGCGGCTGGACGATATCGGCCAAAATGGAGTCGACGTGGTCAAAAATATCAAACGCATGTTCATTCGAAGCGACCGGCACGTGCTCGTATTGGCCGCAAGCATCCGCAGCCTCCAACATCTTCTTTATTCATTTCACGTCGGCGCCGAGCTCGTAACGGTCCCTGCCAAGATTCTGGCGGAGTGGGCCAAGGAAGGAATGCCATTGCCGCCGGAGAACTTCGCGTATGCGCCCGTCGGCGCGGAAATCCCCTACGAAGAACTGGACCTGGAGCAGCCATGGGAGCGCTTCAACATCGAGCATGAACTAACGAGAAAAGGTATTCAGAAATTCGTGTCGGATTACCGAGCAACACTCCGCAAGGTATCTTGAAAAGGTCTGACGGACGAGCAAAACGGGAAACGAGCGGACCACTGTGCCAACCACAGCTAGAGAGTCGCAAAAATAGTACAAGAACAAAACCAAATGAGTAGATAGGATTCGGGCCCTGTAAAAGAACGACAGGAGCCAAAATATGGCGGGAAAAAAGACAGCCATCGTAACCGGTGCCTCACAAGGCATCGGAGCGGCCGTTGTCCAGGCATTTTTGCATCGGGGCTATAACGTCGTCGCGACTTCGCGCAATGTTTCCAAGGCGGGCTTCGCGCCTTCACCACATCTCGCGCTGGTCGACGGAGACATCGGTCAGGCAGCGACCGCCGAGAAGGTGGCACAGACGGCAATCAATAAGTTCGGCTCGATCGATCATGTCGTTAACAATGCGGGCATCTTCTCCGCCAAGCCGTTTACCGACTACACTGTCGACGAGTTTGACGGTTTGGTTTCCACCAATCTGAAAGGGTTCATCTTCATCACGCAGCTCGCAGTCAAGCAGATGCTGTCGCAGGGAACCGGTGGCAGCGTGACGAGCATTACAGCCGCACTGGCCAAGAACCCCATTGCAGGCCTTCCGGCGTCGATCCCAATGATCACCAAAGGCGGACTTGACGCAATTACCGTCAGCCTCGCGAGCGAGTACGCGAAGAACCACATCCGCTTCAACGCGGTTGCGCCTGGAGTTGTTGAGACTCCTCTTATTAAGAACAATCCGAAAGAGTTTCTAAAGACTCTTAACCCGATGGGCACAATCTCTGACGCGAAGGACATCGCCGACGCCGTCGTTTATCTGACGGAAGCCCGTCATGTAACTGGGGAGGTGCTGCATGTGGACGGCGGTGCGCACTCAGGCAAATGGTAACTCGTGGAAGCCATTGGCCTGACGGCGCCGAGCATCGGTTGAAAGAACTTGGCATCAAGCTTCCGGCGCCACCGCAGCCGTTCGGCACCTATGCGGAAGTGGTGCAAACGGGCAATCTGCTTTTCCTCACCGGAATGCTTCCCACAGAAGGTCGCGGAGCGAAATTCATCGGGCGCGTCGGCGCTGAGCTCGATTTGGAAACAGGACGTAACGCGGCTCACCTTGCGGCGCTCAACGCCCTCGCAGTCGCGAGGCAGCACCTGGGATCGCTCGACAAAGTGACGCGAATCGTCCGGCTCGGTGTAATGATCGCGACTGCCGGAGATTTCCGCGACCATCCGAAAGTCGCAGATGGCGCTTCGCAGTTGTTGCAGGACGTTTTTGGGAAAGACAAGAACCCCAGCCGACTGGTGTACGGCGTCGCAAGCCTTCCGCTCGGCACGCCGGTCGAACTGGAAGTCATCTTCGAGGTGCAGGGATGAGGGGATGGTTCTGTGCGACATTTATCACTAGTTTTCCGCGAACGTGTCCTTCCTCCAGATAGCGAATCGCCTGAGGCGTCTCACTCAAGCTGTATCGCTTGTCGATAACTGGCGTTACTTTGCCAGTTTCCATGAGTTCGCGGAGAACCGCGAGATCATCTTTGTTTGACTTGGCGACAAACATACCGAATTTCTGGCTCACGAAGCGTGAAAGCACCAGCGCCTTGAGGGCAAGAATAAGGATGATCCAGAATTTGCTGGGTCCTCCGACGATGATCAATCTGCCGTGGGGATTCAAAATACGCCGGTATGCCAACAGCGAATGGTTGCTGATGCAGTCCAGAATCACATCGTAGCGTTCAGTTCGTTGCGTGAAATCCTCTTGCGTGTAATCAATTACGCGATCTGCGCCGATGGAGCGGACCATCTCCGCATTCCTGGTACTGCAAACGCCTGTCACATTGGCGCCAAACGACCTGGCAATCTGTACGGCGAACGTACCCACGCCGCCAGCTGCTCCGTTGATCAGAACCTTCTGACGCGGCTGAATCTGCCCATGATCTCGAAGTCCCTGCAATGCGGTAAGTCCCGCAATGGGAACAGCAGCCGCCTGGTCAAACGACGTATTGGTTGGCTTCAAGCCGATCTTAGACACGGGAGCACACGCGTACTCCGCAAAGGCTCCACGACATGTGCCAAACACCTCGTCGCCTGGCTTGAGCTGAGTTACATTCTTGCCTGCCGCCTCCACCTCACCAGCCACATCCGTGCCGACCCTTGGGTCCTTTGGCTTGAGCAGCCCGGTCATGATGCGAACCAGGTAGGACGATCCCTGGAACAGTCGGTCAACCGGATTCACCGAAGCCGCGTGGACTCTTATCAGAACCTCATTGTCCCCAGGGATCGGCTTTTCAACCTCTTCACACTTAAGAACGTCAGGCGAACCGTAGTTGTGACAGACGATTGCTTTCATTTTGACCCACAGTCAAATCTCAACTGCTGAGTCTGGAATACTCCATCTTTGCTTGTTTCAGGATAAGAATATCGGGCCTGCATCCTTCCAGAGCGTTATCTTCCGAGCGCACGCTTGCGGAAGCGAGATATTGAGCTAACGGCTTTCACCGGCCATCGCAGTGCTCTGCTGTTGCGGTAGCAGCAGAGTCTAGCACTCCTCTCCAGGATCGCAACCGCTCATAAAGTCCGAGTCAAGTACATGAATCCGCTTGCGTTAGCGGTTTAGAAGGAATTAAGCGTTAGTTAACTCTGAATCCATTGAGCTAGTCATGTATCAAAAGTAAGTTCGACTCGACATACGCAGGAAGTGAAAGATGAAGTTCGAATCTTTGCGGTTCTGGCACTTTGGGCAACTCGGCCAGAGGCTTAGCACCGCGTCGATTTTCGTTCTCTTCAAACGTTCTATTGGTGAGACGAATTTCGGCGGGACAGAGGAGTCTGAAAGTGGGATGGATGGGAGAAGCACACGTAAATAGGACCAGAGCGTTGTCCGGAGCCGCGCCCGTTTACACGACTGAGGGCGACTTTTGCCGGCTCTTTAAAGAGGAAATGCGTGGACTGTACACACTATCGCTGCTGCTCACGGCAGATACCGAGCTGGCGGAGCGATGCTTCGTTGGCGGGCTGGACGATTGCGTCAATGGCAACCCGGTCTTCAGAGACTGGGCACATGCCTGGAGCCGTCGGGCGATCATCATGAACGCGATTCGGATTGTTTTCGTTGCAGGCGCGAATCCGCCAGCTTCGACCGATGCCGCAAGAGGGGAGCGAGGCTGGGATGCAACTGGTCCGCTTGCATCGGTTGTTCGACTTCGATCGCTTGAGCGGTTTGTCTTTGTTATGTCGCTCCTCGAAGGCTACTCCGACCATGAGTGCTCCGTCCTGCTCAACAGGTCCCGGAAGGAAGTAGTGGCCGCACGAACCGCGGCTTCACGGCATATGGCAGAATGGAACGCGTCTTTTGAAATGCACGACACAAAAGGAAAAGTGCGTGAAATTTCTGCCGCTGATCTTTGAACCGAAGTGTGTGTTTCACTAACCGATCGGTTTGTGCTGAACTCGCCTCGGATGATGGTGAACTTGTCGCTTCCGCTGGTGTTGCAGGGACGCGACGTATAAATCTGTCCGAATTCTTTTGTCTTCATGTGCTTCGGGAGGATGATTGATTCCCAACACAGACTGCGCCCACCTGCTGCCGCAGGTGGTTCCGTTTGGTAGTCCACTTGCTCTCGTGGAGAGCGTTAAGGAGAGCGACATTAGTTCGCGTACTGATTATGGATGGGTCCGGTTTCATACAAGGGGTTTGGTGCGGCGCGATTTTTGGCGCGGCAATCATGATGTTGATCGTCTCACTGATCTTCGAGAGTTCCCAGCGGAGGCAGGAACGGCAAGCACGCGGGGTTCATAAGATTTGGGGTGAAGGTTTGAGTGTCGCGTCTGCGCTGGGAGAGACGCATGAGAAAAGGGTGTCGGAGAAAGAGCAATCCTTCGACTACGCTCAGGACCTGATCGCATGAGGGGGGAGGGGCTAGACAGGAGCGAACACTGATATCCTTCGCGTTTGCTGAGGTTCATAGGCTTGGTCAACGGCCCGCGTAGCGTGTTTGCACGGCGTAGAGTGAACTTCGCGCTGCAATGAGTAAAGTCCGGCGATCGGGTCCAGCGAAGACCAATTGCGACGGCCGCTCAGGAACGTTGATCGTGTCGATCAGTTTTCCGGAGTTGCTGTAGACGAACACTTGTCCTGCGGCGATATAGACGTTGCCTTGGGCATCGAGAGCCAATCCTTCTCCGCCCTGCTCTGCAAACAGCTTGAGGCCGGAAAGAGTGCCATCAGCGCCGACGCTTGCTGAATACGTCTTTTCTTCTTCCTCGTCGGAAACGTAGAAGCGTTGGCCTCGAACCGCCGGCGCCATGCCGAAGGCTCTCAATACGTCGTGCATCTTTGAGCCGTAGTAGAGTTGGCCGCTGACGAAATCTTCGCCGGCGGGAACAAACGTCGTTCTATCAGGTGATATGAAGTGGTAAGGCTTCGCGGCTGTGACGGCTTCGGTGAAGTCGTTTGCGTTTCTCCAGTAGTCGACTGGAAGAACGGCCGTCATCTCTGGGTGTGGCATCGACGGTTCGGGTTTGAGCAGCGTAATATCGCTTTCGAGTGAGTCGGGCTTGAAGCTGTAGACAGTTCCCTTCCCGGCATAGGAAATCACAATCAGATCGCCTGCTTTGTCGAAAAGCAGTTGAACGGGATCCAATGGATGATCCCGGACCTTCGTTACCTCGTGGGTTGTTGCAGACCAGCGATAAATCGTTTGCCATTTTGGATCAACGAAATAAAAGTTGCCGCCGTTGTCGACGGCTCCGCCCGAGATATTGAAAAACCCTCCAGCCACTTTCTCCAGCTTGGCTCCTTCTGCGAACAGGGGCGAAGAATTCTTGGAAGGAACATTAGGCGTGTTGCCGGATATCGTCAGCCAGGCAAATTCGCGTTGCCGAAGTTCGACGTTGTGAGTCTGGTCATAAACAGCATTGTCGAAGGAAACCTTGTTGTCGCCATAACAGTGGACATTGCGAAGCCGGATATCTTTGGAGTTTGCGACTTTGATTGCGTAAGGAAACGGCTGGGAGCTGCTTACGACGCGGTACATATGCAGGTTCGCTACCGTTATGTTGCTCGAATTGTCGATCTCCAGTGGAAGAGCGAAGCCGCTCTCTCCTCTCTCTTCTTCCATCTGGAGCGCGTAGATTTCCCAGTTTGATGTATCGCGCAGTATGGCTTCGTTGCGGACGTGGTGCTCGCTGGAGAGCTGGTAAATGCGTCCAGATGTGGTGGTATTCGAGATGTAGAGTCCCGCCTGCGCGAATGTGCTTGGCGTCCAGATATCAAGGAAGGTGCCGCCGCCACCGTCAGTAATCCAGAGGCTCGGATACTGCCCATCCCAACGGCGATTCAAGTCAGAGTCGGCGGTATGAGTGTTGTTGTAAATCTGCTGCCACACCTTCGAAGCCTCTTCCGCGGTGCTGCCTGGCTCGACGGTGCCGTGTCCGCCGAGGAAGCGGACATCGTTCATCAGCGAGTTGCTGCCCGACATCCATTTCGCGGCAACGGCGCGTGGATTGATTCCATTTGTGTACAGACCAATCCCGATCACGATGTTCGTGCCGCCCTTTGGAGTTTCGAGTAGCGGCTTCGGACTGCCAACGCCCTGAAACGCGGGCGTTGAGTCGGCGAGCATGATGCGTGTGACACTTGGGTGCAGGCCAATTAGCACTGTGTCGGGACGGAGAGTAATCGTGTCACTTACCAGGTACTGACCAGATGGGAAATAAATGGCCCTATGAGTGGCTATCGCTTTCTTCAGCACTTCGGTGTCGTCTGAAACGCCATCGCCGCGAGCACCGAGACTTCGAACGTTGACCCAAGTTTTCATCGGCGGCGGAGATGGAATGTCAGACTTGGTCGGCTCGGGCAACGCGTTCAGAGGCCATATCTTATAAACATCCTGGATCACAGGATTGGCGCCGATGTCGTCAAGGTGAAGACCGTGAGAGAAGGTCCGAACACTGTACATTGCGCCGCGACCGGCAACCTGCTTCCCACTCTCGCGGTACGATGCAAAAATGGGAACGTTTCCGCAGACCACGTTCTCCATATTGATTTCTGTGCGCGCGTTGTTCTCGTTGCTGATGATCAGCGCTGGGCCAGAGACATTCTCCATGCGCCCATCTTTGATCCATAGTTCATCGGCATACCGCGGATCAATCGAGATCGCAGTAGGGACATTCCTGAATTGGGGGCGGATTAGAGTGAGGCCTGCCTCGTGTTCCCTGATCGCAGCTTCGCGCTGCCCTTCGAATGTGGAGTCAACGATGGTGAACTGCCAGCCGGGGGAAGGCTTCCGCGTCCAGATGCCGTACTGTCCTCCAAAAAAATGTACGTCCTCAGCTACATTGCCGCCGTCGTGAATTCCAGCAAGCCCCGAACCGATGCGGAAATCCATGTGCGCCAGGAAGCAATGCTGGGCATATCGGGCGCGCACTCCGACAGCGCCTGGATTCCCATCTTGAATCTCAATATCGACGTTGCTGACGGCCGAATAAAACGTTCCGGGATTCGCGTCTGGCGGCTTCGCACTGGCAGGTGGGAATTGTCGGCCTCCCGCCGAGTTCGAATTCCGAATCGAGGCTGGGCGAAATCCAGCAAAAAAGAGCATGTAGGCTGGACCCTGTTGAAAGCCTTGCGTGTTTGCTCCTAAGATGAATACTGGCCTCGTTTCACCGAAGCCAATTAGCCGAATTCCCGGCCAGATGTAAACCGTCTTGCTCAACCTGTAGCGGCCCGAAGGAATAAAGAGAATGCCTTGATTCGTAATCTCCTGCACTTTGTTGATTGCTTGCTGAAGTGCCTCTGTATCGTCGGCGACTCCGTCGCCATGAACCTGAAAGTTTTCCCGCGTTAAATAGACAGCTTTAGCATCGTCCAATTTGGCCGAGTAATAAGAGGATCCGAACAGCAAAGCGGGTAGTGAAAGCAGGACTCCGACAAGAAGGTTTTTCATGCAAGGTTTGTAAGTAGTCTCATAACGTCGTGTTTCACACTAATGCTCCTTTGGCGCTTCCGTCTCATCTTGCTCGGACTTCGAAGGAGTAAGCCGCATCTCGTGATAGATATCCTTCAGCTTGTCTTTCATTGCTTTGTACTTCCGGTATTGCTCGAGCTCGCGCTTGGCATCGTCAGTGCGACCCGCCTGCCTGTACAGCACGCTCAGACGAAAGTGGGCAACTGCACTCGTGGGATCCACAGCTACCGCGTGTTCCAGAAGGGGCTGCGCTTTTTGCGGCTGGTTCATCGATAACAATGTCTTCGCGAGCCCGAGCGCAGCCTCCGCATCGTTCGGCTGAACCTGCAGCGCACGCGAGTAGTGTGAGGAACCTGCCTGCAAATCGTCTCGAAGAGGGGCGAGATCACCCAATCGGCATTCCGATTTTTCGTCGAGACTGTTCACGGCCAGGGCTGCTTGATATTCCCTTTCTGCTTCTTCCCGCCCCTCCGCGCTCATTGAGCTGTTGAGCATTTCCGCCAGTTCGAAATGGAGTCCGGGAGTACCTGGATCGATTTTCAGAGCCTCGCGGTAGTTTCTGATCGCCCCTGCCGTATCGCCCTGTTTGGCCAGCTCGTGTGCCATGAGCTGACGCATGAGGGCGGAGTTCGGAGCCACCATTATGAGGCTCAACATCGCTTGCGTACCGAGGTCGGAGTGAATGCGGTAGGCAGCGTAAAGCACTTCGGGATTCGTCGGAGATTGGGCGCTGAGTTGATCAACAATCGTCGTGGCCTTGTCCAGATCGCCGGTACCAGAGAAAAGCTCGACCAGTTCCATTCCTGCCTGGATCTTGATTTTCTCCTCTTGTATGCGGGGAAAAGCTTTTTCCAAATGGATGCGAGCGTTGCTGTAATCGCCCATACGTTTTTCTGCCATGCCAAGCAGGGCCTGGATCTTTGACAGTCCCGGCTGAAGTTTCAGCGCTTCCCGAAGCGGAGAAATCGCGTTAGCGTAGTCGCCTTGAAAGAACAGCAGTACACCCAGATTTCCCAAGGCATCTACATTCTTCGAATCGAGGGCGACGATGGCACGAAATTCAGGTATCGCCAGATCGGGCCTGTTCTCTCCAAGAAACTTCTTTGCCTGCTGACTGTGCAACTCAATCTCATGGCGATGGCTGGCAACATTTTGAGCGAAAGAGAGAAACGAGAAGGAGAGTACAAATATTCCAACGAGTCCACTGGACCTTTTATTACCCATGGCTACTTATAATAGTTCCAGCATTTTTCGTGCGGCTTAGGAAACGAAAGGACGGCGGTTTGCCGCCGTCCTTTCGTCTGGGGAAGAGCTCTTGCTAGAAGGAGACTCGCGCATTCAGCTGGAATGATCGAGGTCCTATCGTCGTACTGGTGATAGTGGGAATCGTCGTTGGCTTCCCAGTTGAATCAAACGAGATCTGCGGTCCCTGATTGCTATTGCAGTTGGCACCGCCGCAATTAGGAAGTCCGAACGAAGGATGATTCAAGATGTTCGCAGCGTCTACTCGAAGCTGCACACCAATTAACTCTGTGACCTTGAAATTCTTGCCCAGAGAAAAGTTGATTACATTGAGTCCTGGCCCAACCAGTTGGTTTCTGCGTTCGTTGCCAAACGTTCCAACAGCTGGGAGAGCGAATGCCGCGGTGTTATACCAGGCTTGGATTCCCTGATTGCTGAGGTGCCAATCACCCACTATATTCGGAAATTGCTGGCCACCCAGCGCCTTGGAATTACTCGACGCCATCACCACCGTAAATGGCTGACCGCTGTGTGCGACAATCGTCGCCGCGGTTTGAAAACCACCGACTAGCGCGTCCAAAATCGAATTGTTGTTCAGGAACTTTCTTCCTCTTCCAAACGGTAGATCATAGATCACGCTTCCCTTGACCGCATGGCGCTGATCAAAGTTGGAGTTCCCATAATTGGCTCCGGGATCAAACGCATTCTGATATGGCTGCGTGCCCCCTCGGCTTCCCCAACCTGCAGAGTCCTGCTCGTCGAGGAAGTGCGACCAAGTGTAATTAGCATTGAAGCTCAGACCGGCATTGAAGCGTCGTTTAAACTCTGCTTGAAACGCATTGTAGTTGGAAATTGCATTGTTAGTGCTTCCGTTCAGGTCCTTGAATTGTGGGTATGGACGGTCAGCTTGACCAGCAGTTGCCGACAATCTGCTCAACGGTATTTGGTTGATATTGACTGGAAATGGCAGGTTGGTTCCATGACTTCCGATGTACGCTAGCGAGGCTGCCATGTTGGTTCCCAACTGCCGCTCGACGCTGACGGACCACTGCTTCATCGTTCCTACAGGCGTGTGATACGGATTGTAATTTACGTTTTGTCCGTTGTAGGCAGTTGGAGATTTCGACGCCGCAAGATAAGGCAGAGGCGCACCGGTCTGCGCATTGGTTCCCGGGCCGGATAGAATAGTGATTGGATTTATGTTGTCCGGGTCACTTGCATTGCCGGTGTTGTTGGAACCGAATCCATTACCGTTGCCATATGTGTCCAGACTCCAGGTGAAGGCGTAAACACCGAAACCTCCTCGAACTACCGTAGCCCCTCCTGGATTCCAGGCAAAACCGATCCGCGGCAAAAAGATGTCATTTAGCGGCGCTTGCAGACTGTTGTCTCGATTGCCCAGTCCTTGACCGGCAAACCAAACTGCGCCGAGCGAATTGGAAACTGAGTTAAAGAGAGTTGGGTCGAACGTCCCGAGGTGATTCTTGACCTCGCTCCACCCGCCTTGACGTTCATATCGAAGTCCGACGTTGACCGTTAAATTCGGACGAAGCTTGTAGTCGTCCTGAATAAACACTTGCGGGCTCTTCATCCTCATACCCGCCTCAGGCTGGTTGTTGGCGCTCCAGTTGTTCCCGTAGCCAAGCAAGAAGTCTGCATAACCCGCTCCAGTCGTAACGTCATTTGGCGACTGCCGCGTATATGCTCCAGTGAAACCGAAAACGCCAGACTGCACATTCCCCCACGGTGTCCAGTTGGCCTGATAAGCCATTAGTTCTCCGCCGAAGTGCAGGATGTGCTTGCCGCGGATCATGGTGACGATATCCGACGGTTCAAATTGGTTCTCGATGTACACGGCGTTCGTTCCTGGCGTGAGGAGACCGCCAATACCGGTAATATTCATCTGCGGAAACACGTCCGCTTTTGCGAACTGCAGGCCTACTTTTTGCGGAAAGCCTTTGCCGATTGTCTGGGGAATAAACCAGTTTCCCTGACGCGTGAATCCAAAACGGGCTTCGTTTATAGTTCGCGAGCTGATTGCCCATACGTGCGAAATCTGAGTGTTGTAACGATCCACGTCTCCCGAATAGCAGTTCACCGGACAGTTGTTCTGATTGGTGATAATTCCGGGGTTGTCGCCTTCGGTAACCGACACATTGATCCTGTGCTTGTCAGATAGGTTGTAATCAATCCTTCCGAAGAACTTCAGGAACGGATTGGTTGTCGGCGAGAGGAAGAAATAGTTATTCGTGACCAATCCAGGAAAGGTTGGGGAGACGGTTCCAGCTACGTTCGGCTTGGGGAAGTATTGCTGAAGCGCGTTAGCCACCGGATCAATCTTCAAGATGTGGTTATTCGACACGAGACTTCCACTTGCTGACCGGCATGGCGTTGTTATTTTCGGCGTGCAGGTTGAAGTAGAAGGATCGTAGATCGTCGGAAGTCCGGTGAAATCGCCGCTTCTCATCGCGAGGGTGGGTACAGTCGCAGTGCCCGTACTGGTCCCGTGATTGATGATTTTGTCGACGTTGAAATAAAAGAAGAGCTTGTCTTTGAGGACTGGCCCGCCCACCGATCCACCAAAGTTGTGATAGCGCTCGAATGGTTTCGGCTGGAATTTGCTTGTGAAGTTATAGGGATAGGCATTCAACCAATCAGCACCTAGATACTCATAAGCTGCGCCGTGCCATTTATTTGTACCGCTCTTGGTGATTTGATTGAAAACCGCTCCGCCAATCCCGTATTGGGCCGAGAATGTAGACGTGCTGATCTGCAGCTCAGAGATGGTTTCAAAGGTTCCAATATCCACATTGGCGCTGATGGGCAAGTTGGTAGAAGCGCCGTCCTGAAGGAAGTTGTTATAGAACGGCAGATTGCCATTGACTGCAATTGCGATTCCGGGGTCTCCAGACTTGCCTGAAGCTGTAGGCTGCGACGGAGCACCGGCGGCACCCGGAAGAAGGTTTGCGAAGCTGCCCCAATTCTGTCCAGTCGTGCTGACCTGGGGGAGGTTCACCAGCGTCTCCGCAGTAAAGGTGGTGGATTGCTCTGCATTCTCAGTCTTAAGAAGCGGGACATTCTCTGTAACCGTAACCTGTTGGCTGGTTGAGCCTATGCGCAGTTCCGCATTCACAGTGATGATTCCTACGGAGACGGTAATCGGACCTCGCACAAGTTTGTCGAAACCATCTCTCACGAACGAAACTTGATACTTTCCCGGCAAGATCGAGGCCGTATCGTAGATACCGTCATTGTTCGTGACGAGCTGCTTCGTCACACTGGTGTCAAGGTTAGTGACAGTAACAGCCACTCCGGGCACGACGGCTCCCGACGAATCCGTTACCGTGCCGCGAATGTCTCCAGAATTTGTATTTTGGGCGAGAATTAAACCGACAGTGCACATCAGAAGGCTGAAAGTAAGGGTAAAGCGCGCTCTTCTTGCCATGAAACTGCCCTCCACCATCGAAAATGGTTTCTTCTGTTCTGCTGTCCTGAACTTCTTAAGGCGATTGCGGGTTTGTTCTTTAGGGCTTTGGTTCTCCTGCAATCAATTCGAGTTTGCCTAAGACAAACCGATTGTCTTGAGTATTTATCGGCGGGACGATATTCCCTTTAGCAGTACACTGTCAAGAAGAAAAGTGTTACGCTCTGATCGCAAATAAATCGTTTTATTGAATGAGACTAACCGAATTGTGTCACTGCGCGTGTATTGTGGTTGGGGGGCGATCATGAATCCGCCGGAGATTGTGTACTCTCGGGCAAATCGTTTGTCTTGTTTAAACGTTTAACCAGTTTTTCGCGCCCAAACCATACTCTTCTTTCAGGAAGACCGGACCAAGGATGGAGATCGATGCTACAAGGCAGTCGTCGTAGTTTCTTGAGACTTTTTGCTGCCGCAACTGCTGCCTTCGCGATGCCACGAAGCTCTCTGCTCTGGGGCAGTTCCCAACATGGGACCAGGCTGTGGACCACCTCGAAGAACAGACGGTTTGAGGCGATCGCGTCCCCAGAGTGGCGGAATGTGCGCAAGGGGTCCGGAGCGGAGATTCGCATCGATGCCGACAAGCGCTACCAGGAGATCCTTGGTTTCGGGGCAGCCTTCACTGACGCTTCCTGTTATTTATTCGATCGCCTGGGTCCACATGATCGCGAGGTACTGCTTGACGAGTTGTTCGGTCCGAAGGGACTTCGATTCTCGGTAGGACGAACGTGTATTGGAGCAAGCGACTATTCCACGAAAGCCTACAGTTTCGACGATAGTCAGGAGCCCGATCCGGGGTTGACTCAATTCAGCATCGAGCACGATCGAGCTTACATCTTGCCTTCGCTGCGGGCGGCCCGCCAGGTCAATCCCGATTTGTTTCTCTTCTCCTCTCCGTGGAGTCCTCCTGGTTGGATGAAAGCCGGTGGATCGATGCTGGGTGGATCGATGCGCAAGAAATACTTCGGTCCCTATGCCGATTATTTTGTGAAGTTTCTGCGTGCCTACTTGGCTGACGGAGTAAGGATCGACGCAGTAACCATTCAGAATGAAGTAGACACCGATCAGGACGGCCGCATGCCCGCGGCTCTGTGGGGACAGGAGTATGAGGTGGAATTCGTCAAGCGACACCTCGGTCCCGCTTTGGAACGCGCCTCTCTCGGCACCAAGATTTGGATCCTCGATCATAATTACAACCTTTGGGGTCGGGCCATCGATGAGCTTAGCGATCCGGCGGTGAACAAGTTTGTGGATGGAGTTGCGTGGCATGCATATGCCGGCAATCCTGATGCCATCACTCGTGTCCATGAAGCTTTCCCAACCAAACACAGCTATTGGACAGAAGGCGGACCAGATATCAACCACCCAGACTACGAGACCGACTGGACAAAGTGGTCGCATACTTTCACTGGCGCTCTGCGAAACTGGGCGCGATGCGTGGTGGGATGGAACCTCTTGCTGGATGAAAAGGGCAAACCTAACATCGGGCCCTTCTCCTGTGGAGGGCTAGTTACTGTCGATTCCACAACGGGAAAGCTGACCCGCAGCGGACAGTATTGGGCATTCGCACACTATTCCAAGGTGATCGATCGGGGCGCACGTGTGATTGCCTCTCAGGGAGAGTTGGAGGGAGTCGATCACGTGGCGTTCGAAAATCCCGGTGGTGGCCACGTGCTGGTGGTCACCAATCGAGGCGAAGAGCGGCAGGTTAAGTGCAGCTTCGGCGCCCAGGCGGTGGACCTGGTCCTGGATGGGGATTCCGTCTCAACCCTGTCATGGTGACCGGAGAGTGTTTTGTCTGGAGCTTAGTGGGAAGGTTCATGTTAGAGTCCGTGGCGATGCATGGCTCGGATACATAAGGAAGCTAATCGGGGAATGAGACGCAAGAAACCTGAAATAGACGGTCCTATCAGCTTAAAGAAGTTGGCGGAACATCTTGGCTTGAATGCCGCCACGGTTTCCGTCGTGCTGAATGATGTTCCGGGCCGCTCTATTCCTGACTCCACGCGCGAACGTATCAAGGCGGCAGCGAAGCAATTCAATTATCAGCCGAGCCTCCTGGCGCGTTCTCTTCGCAATCGTCGCACACTGACCGTCGGAATTCTCGTGCCCGAACTAGGCGATGGATATCACACGCAAGTGATGAGCGGTATCGGCGATCAATTGATGGAGGCAGGTTACTTCTACTTCAGCGCCCATCACCGGCATCGCAAAGATCTGATTGAACGATACAGCCAAATGCTTCTCAGCCGAGGTTCTGAGGCGCTCATTACCATCGATACGGCGCTGGAACATTCGTTTTCTGTACCGGTGGTTGCGGTTGCTGGGCATCGGCCAATGAATGGAATCACCAATGTAGTGCTCGATCACCGGCGAGCCGCAGAACTTACTCTGACGCACTTGCACTCGCTGGGACATCAGCGCATCGCATTCATGCGCGGGCAACCCTTCAGTTCAGACTCCGATGACCGCTGGCGCAGTCTCGCACAGGTTGCCCGTGAAATGGGAATCACAATAGATCCGAAACTCGTCGTACAACTCGAGCGCGACATCAGCTCTCCGGAGTTGGGCTACCCGGTAATGCAGAAGCTGCTCGCCGATCATCAGCGATTCACCGCAGTCGTCGCCTTCAACGATATGTCAGCCATCGGCGCCATACGCGCTCTTCAGGATTTTGGTCTGCGAGTGCCGGCCGATGTTTCCGTGATTGGTTTCGACGACATCAATGCTGCTGCATTTAACAATCCCAGGCTCACGACAATTCGCCAGCCCTTAACGCAGATGGGGAGAATGGCGGCACAATACGCTCTAAATCGGATCCATGGTTCAGAATCCTTCCGAGACCAGATCACGATAGAACCTGAGTTGGTCGTACGTGAATCTACTGAGCGAATTAAGTCCTCAGGACAGACGAAACGCGGCAGTAGAGGAATGGCAGAGCGCAAGCTGGGTGGCATTGACCGAGACTGATCATAGAGGTGGGCGAGCTCCCTTCGTATGGCTACATGTCGGATTCGCCCTGACCGGCGTGAGCACCACTCTACTTGGCTGCATTCTTCCTACTCTTAACAATCTCTGGCATCTGGGCGATCGACGTGCCGGTCTCCTCTTTGCGGCCCAATTCACTGGCTCAGCCTCAGGTGCACTTCTAGTCAGGAACAATTTCTTTCGCAGCCTCGTGAATGGCTACCTTCTGCTGATCGTGAGTGCCATTTCGGTAGCATTCTTTACCGGTTTTGCAGAAGTCCTGCTCTTTCTCGCATTCGGATTGGGCATCGGCTTGACGATGACATCCACAAGCCTGCTGATCGGTACCAGATTTTCCGCTAATCGCGGATCCGCTCTTTCGGTTTTGAATGCAGTCTGGGGGCTCGGTGCGGTTCTCACTCCCGCAGCTGTGTCGTTGTGGATTGGACGATGGAAGCCCACTTCCCTTTTTCTGGTTCTAGCTTTTGGGCTGACTGTTGTCCTGGTTTCCATCGGCATGCACCCGACGCTTTCCGCCCCTTCCACGCGGAGAGCGATAGAAAGCGCTCCAGAAAATGGTCGACTGAAAATAATTTCCATTTTCGCAGTCCTGAGCTTTTTGTATGTCGGTACCGAGGTATCAGTTAGTGGATGGATGATGAGCTACGTTCATCGGCTCACTGCATCCAGCAGATCTTGGGCTCCCATGGCAACCTCGTGCTTCTGGGTGGCGCTTCTTTGCGGTCGGACGCTTGTGCCTGTATTAGAACGGTGGTTGTCGGAAGCACGCCTACTCACAACATCATTAATCATTGCGTTGATTAGTGTCCTGCTTTTAATTGCGAGTCACATACCTCTTGCAATCGTCTTCAGTGCCACCTGCGCCGGATTCGCGCTTGCGCCAATTTTTCCTCTTTGTTTGGCTAGGGCGCTAGAGCAGATGCATGATTCACCCGAATCAAAATGGATCTTCGCCATTTCGGGATTTGGAGGAGCAATTCTCCCATGGGTCACCGGGGAATTCTCTGCTCATACCGGCTCGTTGCGTCTCGGACTATTGGTTCCGGCTTTTGCTCTGGGTGTGATGATTCTGCTTGATCGACTCAGCAATAGCGGAACGCCTGCTAGCCAAGATGTCCGGGGCGCAATCGCACAAGCTTGAAACTATCGACGGACCCGAGATGAGTTCGTCCCGGCTTCGGATCAGGGCGGTCGCTAGCCCATTGGAAATCAATGTGCCATGACTCCGATCGCCTGGCTCAACTCATCGTGCGCTTGGGCGTAGTCGAGTTGTGATTGCAGGAACAGCGTTTGGGCCTCAAATTCCTGTGCGGTGGCTGCCTCGGCCTGCGAGCGTAGATACGCTCCTCGCTCCAGTTGCTGCGCTGAGACTCTACGCGCTTCCTTGCGTGCTGCCAGTAATTCCTCAGAGACAGCGACCATCTGCTGCGTGCGCTCCAGCTTGTTCCAGGCGGTTTGGACTCGCAGCTCGACTTCGTCGTTGATGCGGGCGAGGTTTTCTTTTGCCTGAGCCAGTTGGGCCTCGCGTTCCTTGAGCGTCGCGCGTTTCTTTCCTCCGTCGAAGATGTCGTAGCTGGCGTGAACGCCGAAGGTTCCAAAATTGGGAGCCAGAAACGGGACATTGTTGTTCTGGTGGCTGTAGCGAGCAAAGGCCTCGACGTCGGGGATGTACTCGCGTTTAGCGGCGCGGACTCCGGCTTCAGCCTTGTCCACCACGGCGCGAGCTTCAGCGATTTCGGGATGCGACTCCAGGGCAAGCTTGATGCATTCCTCGCGCTCGCAGCTGGTGGGCGGCGTCGGAATATTCGGATCGAGAGCAACGTCGGTCTTGATTGGGAGTCCCAGGACGTCGTTGAATTGCATGCGCAGGTCTGAGAGTTGAAGGTCGGTTGTCAGCAGGTCCTGTTTGGCTTGCAGCGACTGCGCGCGGGTCTCGATGAGATCGGCTTCCAGTGTGCTGCCGTATTTGACTTGCTGCACGCGCTCGCCCTGTAGTGCTTCGACGGCGCGAATCTTGGTCTCGATGGCTCGGTGCTGAGATTGAGTAACGAGAATCCGATAATAGAGCTGGCGGACTTTCAGCTCGACTTGGTTTTCAAGGTCCTGGGCTTTGCCGCGGCTGGCGTCTACCTCGGCGCGGGCGGCATCGTTTGCCGCTCTGATCTTGAAGAGCTCCGTGAGCGGTTGGGTCAGGCCGGTGCCGCTGGTAAAGATGTCTCGTCCTCCCTGATTGAGGACGTGGTTTTGTGGAGGGATCGGAGTGGACCCGGCTGTGCCGAGAGAGCCGGCAGCGATCTCGATGAGTTGTGTGTCGGTCACGTGGAAGAAAGTGGTGTCGTTCCGGAGGGTTGGCAAGTACGCGCTGCGGGCGACGTCCTTTGCGTGCTGCTGCTCTTCAACGTGCATGGATGCAATTCGAACCACGTGATTGTGCTTGAGCGCCAAGTCTATTGCTTCGTGCAGATCCAGCGTGCGTGGCGAGGCCGAAGTAGTTGACTGCGCGGTCGAGTTTGTCTGCTGAGCTTGCACGCAAGCGTGCCCCGCGAAGAGTACGGTTGTTATCAAAATAGGACGCAGATTCATAGTTAGTTCTCCTTCGCTGTCGTCGACCGTTCCTGTAATGAACCCAGTTCTCTAAAGTTCATAGGCGCTTTGCGCAGCAGCACGGTCACAAGGAGCATGAGTGCGCAGCCCCACGCAACGAGATGAAACCCGTCGATGAAGGTGAGACTGTAAGCTTGCAGGCGAAGCTTGCTGTCGATGATGCCCACGGCACGGCCGGTGGCGGCCATAGCTCCGCTCGACTTGGCTGCGAGGCCGGCCGCGAGACCTCGTATGGAGCTGTCGGTAATCCAGGAACCTGATTGCACGTGCAGCCCGAGAAGAAATGAGTGCAGTTTTTCTTGCTCCGCGATGTAGTGGCCCATCAGGACCGCTCCTGTCTGTCCGCCGAACAGACGAATGACGTGAAAGAAGGCGGAAAAAGTGAGCGCGCGCTGCGGCGCATCGAATGCCCCGGCAAAAACACCCTGAAGGATGATCGACGAGACCAACCCCAGCATCGCAAATGACTGGCCGACTGCCATGAGTACTTCAGTGCGGAAATAATTTTCGGCGGCCCAGGCGCTGGTGAAATCTGCGTTGATGAGACATGCAAAAGCAATTGCAGCAAAGCCGATTGCCATCAGCAGGCGTGAATCGATTCCGCGGTACAGGAAGAAAACGCCCACGAATGCCAGAATGAACTCGAAGATAGCGGACCACACAACTGCCGGTCCGTATTGCCCCGCATCAAGCCCACGCACCGCCAGCGACTGGGGAATAATCACGATGGTTGCGAGCAGTACGAATCGGAATGAGAAAAGCGCAACTCCCAGCAGGAGAGTGTTCCATTTCCGGAGATAAGGCAGGTCCACAAGAAAGTTGGGAGCACGCCAGCGCCTTACCAAAGAGCACAAGAGAAAGAACGTGCCCCCGACGAACAAGCTTATAAATAATCCTGATCTCCACCAGTCGAGACGTTGTCCCTGGTCGAGAGCGGCGAACAGCAAGGCAAGACCCACGCTGGCGTAGAGAAATCCCACAAAGCTCGGTGGCTCTTTCTTAGTTTGCGGCTTTGGCGCTGGAGGTATCCCGAAGTAGATACACGCCATCATCACTGGAGTTAAGAGTGCTGGGATCCAGAACATCCATTGCCACGTCAGATGATCGCGGCAAAATCCGTACATCGACGGCGCAAAATTAACCGCGCCTTCGATAGAAGTCACGTAGAAGGCAACGACGAGGGCCAGATAACGCAGAGGAATATTGCGCAGCGCAAAGGTCAGTGTCAGCGGATAAAACGTGCCGGAGGTCAGGCCGGCAATCGTCAATAGAGCAATCAACAAACTGTAGCTGTGGACCAGTGGAAGATATGCACAGATCAGAGTGAACACACCTGCGCCGGCTAGAAGAACTCGACGCGGCCCTAGTAGTCCCCCTAAAAAGACTGAGAATGGCCCAATGAATATAAGGGCGGTGTTGTAGAGGGTTGAGATCCAGGCGCCGTCATCAAATGAAATTCCTACATTCCCCTTAAGGTCAGCCAAGCCCAGAGTAAGTAATCGACCAGTAAGAGTTACGATTCCGGCGCCGAGTATCACGCCGACGATTCCGAGCAGTGGACTGTGAGACAGGTCACGAGGAAACGACGCTACAAGCGCGGGAGCAAGGCTCGGCGCACGATTTCCCGGAACCGCAATGGAGGTGGCGCTCATCGGCTTCTCTTACTTCTTGGTGCGCACGGTGACTACCGCGGAAAGTCCTGGACGTAGACGCGACGTGAGGTCGGAATTGTCGAGCGCAATCTTGACTGGCACTCGCTGCACGACTTTGGTGAAATTGCCCGTGGCATTATCCGGCGGCAGCAATGCAAAACTTGATCCGCTCGCGGGCGCGATCTCGAGGACTCTTCCCTTTACGACCTGGCCTGGATAAATATCAACGCGAACCTCTGCCGGATCCCCGACCTTAACATTGGTCAACTGCGTTTCGCGGAAGTTCGCCTGTACCCAGCGAATGTTCTCTACAAATGTCATGACCTGGGTTCCCGGAGCTACCAGTTGTCCGGGGCGGACCTGTCGCTCACCGACGGTGCCCTCGGCAGGAGCCTCAATGCGCGTGTATCCCAGGTTGACCTGTGCAACTGCGAGTGCTGCTTCCTTTGCGTGGAGGTCGGCGATGAGTTGTAACTCCTGGGACTCGAGTACCTTTTTGGTCCGCCGCTCAGCCTCCGCGCCGGATTCGTTACTACGCAGCAACGTACGGGCTTGTGCCAAATCGGCACCGCGACTGGTATACTGCGCGGCATAGCGTTCCTGATCGGCTACTGCAGATTCGACCTTCTGTTGAGTTGCAGAGTTGGTTTTCAGGAGTGCTTCCTGGCGAAAGCGCTCTAGGCGTGTGCGGTCCACATCAGCCTGAACCGCTTCCTTGCCGGCTTGCGCGGCTGCGATCTGCGCGTTCGCTTGATCGATTCCCGCAAGAGCGCGGTCGATGCGCGCGTCCTGAAGCTCACGCTGCCGCCGATTGTTTTCGAGAGCAGCTTTGGCGGCCTCAACTCCGGCCACAGCCTGGGCGACCTGCGCCTTATAGTCGTCGTCGTCTAACTGCACTAGAAGCTCACCTTTGCGCACGGCCTGATAATCGTTGACTTTTACTTCACGAACCAAACCCGGAACCTTTGTACTTAGCGGAGTAAGATCGCCGCGAACGTAGGCATCATTCGTGACTTGCTCCACATGGCCGCCTTCCCATGCGTTCCAATTGCGCGTTATTGTCGCAATGACAGCCAGCGCCAACAAAAGAACGATTAGCGGCGTTCCATATTTTTGCCAGGCGGGTTTAATGCGCGCCGGGGCGTGTTCAACCACCTTGGGCGATGGCGCAGCCGGCGCAGGTGCCGATATGGGCGAGGTAGCCATGTTCAATGCACTCCTGTAGAGGGCCTTAGTTTCACAAATTGCTTTTGGCGAGCACATCCCAAGATTCAGGGTTTTTGGTCTACCCCAAAGCGCTACCGAGCGCCTACCACGTTAGGGTTATGGCGGCGGGGGTTTTTATCCCCGCTGCTCCCTAGCCACGCGCGGCGTATAGACATGCTTTCGAGTGAATAGTCGAACTTCTTACCGCATTTGCAACACACCCGATACGTTCTTCGGTCTATCGTGAAGACACGAGTCAGCTGCCGGTGGCGGCAACCGAAGAACAAATTGAGGACAGCTCCCAATTTCTTCAGGGCTGCTCCGGCTACGGATCGATTACCGGCGCTTGCGCCAACTGCAGGTTGATCAACAAATCAAGACGCCATTCGATTTGAAAGAACAGTGCTGTTTGACGGCCGGACAAAACCTTGCGGAATGCCGGCACGTACTTCAGTCGAAGCTGCATGATTTGTTCCTCTATGGCTGCGCGCCGGCGGATATAACCCTCTGCTTCGTCGCCGTTCATGTTCGTGTAATTATCGAGATACTCGCCAACGAGCTCCATTTTGGTGTCGTAGATCGCAGCGAGATCCGTAGCATACCGGTCATATACAGGCCAGAACTTTTCGGCCTCCGTGTCAGTCAGCTGCATGTTTGCCGCAACGATCTGCTTCTTTTGCGACCGAAGGTCTCTTTTCAGCAATTCCCTGTCCTGATCGGGAGTCGACGAGTCGTCTGCAGATTGTTTAGGAGCCGTAAAGCGTTTAGGTGGATGCGAAACTGGTTCCTGGGCGAAAGACACACAACTTGTCGATAGCACCGAAGCGAGAATTGCGAACCTCAAAAACATCGTTGATACCTTTCTTCCAACTTATCCCTTGTAGTCGGCGGGTCTCGGAAAGTCTTGCTTCAAACACACTCCGAACCGCCAACTCACGTGGTGCATCTTTGCTTCCAGTTGGGCTATCTGTAAGAAATACGAGCAGGTGGCGATAGGCCAGACACTTAGCAAAGTGTCGCGGGGTGAAGAAATCCTCGTGCCGGTACAAGGATGTGGAAATAATGACGAGAATCTGGCATGTGACGGTCATCCACGCGCCTTCGCGGGCGCTAACAGGATGCTAGAGACCCAGCATGCTGCGTCTCTCTTCAGGCAGAAGCGTTCATGATGCCATCTCTACATCCAATTCGGTTTTGGAAGGAAGAATGCTCTCACCAGATGTCACTTCGGCTCTTGATGCAAGCGAAAGGATTCGATGGGATTTGCCCGTCAAGCCACGGCTACAGTCATTCTCGTCGCGATGACGCTTTGGCTACAAGGCGCAGGAATGGCTGTCGTCATCCGTCGGGTAAGAATCTGCCTTGCACGGGAGATGAAGGGGGCAAGCGTGTGGCATTCCGCCGTGCTTGTGATCCGCTTCACAGCCGTGCTGATTGTCTTGCATGTCTTGCAAAT
>Ga0126376_10000264_pt1 | contig 24453 bp, 22 predicted proteins | sample PanSoiMetPlot_15_FD_92760 | JGI IMG/M metagenome (GOLD analysis project Ga0126376, IMG submission 92760) | Tropical forest soil microbial communities from Panama - MetaG Plot_15 | ecosystem: Environmental > Terrestrial > Soil > Tropical forest > Bulk soil | place: Panama | collected 2016-02-17 | reverse complement strand
GTCCAACTACAATACGGGCTCTGCGCACCAATGCGGGGCCGACCTCGGTGCCGACGCCTCGTGCGGACTCTACCTCATTTCATCCGCCGTGGGTCCGCCACACGGGTGGGCAACTCCAATGAAACGCCTCTTTATCGTCGACGGACACTCGCATCTCTTCCGGGCCTACCACGCGGTCGGCTATCTCTCGACCTCGCGCGGGGTGCCGAGCCACGCCGTGCTGATCCTCAGCACGATGTTGTGGAAGCTGATCCGCGAGGAGCAGCCCGACTATCTGGCGATCGCGTGGGATCCGCCGGGGCCGACGTTTCGCGACGCGCTGTCGGCCGACTACAAGGCGACGCGCACGTCGATGCCGGACGACCTGGTGCGCCAGCTGCCATACGTGCGCCGCCTCTTCGAGGCCTTGCGCACGCCCGTGCTCGAGGTCCGAGGGTTCGAGGCGGACGACGTGCTGGCGACCATCGTCGACAGGGCGCTCGCGCAGCCCGAACTCGAGATCGTCGTGGTGAGCGGCGACAAGGACCTGCTCCAGCTCGTGGGGCCGCGGGTTCGTGTCCTGAGCGTCGCCGGACGTACCGGCGAGCCCGTGCTCTACGACGAGGCGAAGGTCCGGGAGCGCTGGGGGGTGGAGCCGGGCCAGATCGCCGACGTCCTGGCGCTGATGGGCGACACCATCGACAACATCAAGGGCGTCAAAGGGGTCGGTGAGAAGACCGCGGTGAAGCTGATCGGCCAGTACGGCTCTGTCGATCGCCTCTACGAGAACCTCACCCTGATCCCGGGCAAGCTGCGCGAGACCCTGGCCGCCGGCCGCAAGGACGCGCTCCTCTCGCGCGAGCTGGCGATGCTGAACCGCGAGGTCCCGGTTGCCCTCGATCTCGACGCGTTCCGCCGCGTCGAGCCCGACTGGGCCAAGCTCCGCCAGCTCTGGATGGAGATGGAGTTCACCCGCCTCGTGAAGGAGCTTCCGCCGCCGGCGCCCCAGGCGCCGCCCGAGCCGGCGCAGCGTCTGGAAGGGAAGGACGCGATCGCCGCATGGCTCGGCGCGGTCCCGGCGGGCGCCCCGCTGGCGGTCGACTGGGCCGGGGAGTCGACGCCGCCGGAGCCGCGCATCGCCGGCCTCGCCGCTTTCCATCCCGCGGCCGGCGCGGCCGAGCTCTCCGCCGACGTGCCGCCGGCCTCGATCGGCGATCGTGAGCTGATCGTCCACGACGCGAAGCCCCTGATCGAGACGTGGCTCGCCCGAGGCCTCACGCCGCCCGCGATCCACGATTCGGCGGTCGCCGCGTACCTGCTGAACTCGGCGCGGCTCACCTACAAGCTCGAGCAGGTCTGCCTGGACGCGCTCAACGAATATCCGCCCGAGGCCGATCCCGCGCGCGCGTTCGGCGTGCGGGCCGAGTTCGCCTGGCGCTACTGGGAGCACGCCGCCGCCGAGCTGCGGACGCGCGAGCTCTGGTCGATCTACGAGGAGATCGAGCGCCCGCTCGTGCCGGTGCTGGCCTTGATGGAGCGCCACGGCATCCGCGTCGACCCGGCGCGGCTGGAAGCGTTCGCCAAGGAGCTCGAGCGCGACCTCGACAACCTGACGCGCGAGATTTATCAGCTGGCCGGCGGCGAGTTCACGATCGCCTCGCCCAAGCAGCTCGCGCAGATCCTCTTCGAGAAGCTGAAGCTGCCGCCGATCCGGAAGACGAAGACGGGCTACTCGACCGACGCCGACGTACTGACCGAGCTGGCGCTGGGCCACCCGCTGCCGGGGAAGATCCTCGAGCACCGGAGCCTCGCGAAGCTCAAGGGCACGTACGCCGACACCCTGCCCGGGCTCATCAACCCGCGGACCGGGCGCATCCACACGACATTCAACCAGCTCGTGGCGGCGACCGGACGGCTGAGCTCGCAGGACCCGAACCTCATGAACATCCCGATCCGGACCGAGCTCGGCCGGCGGATCCGCCAGGCATTCATCCCCGAGGAAGGGTGGCGCTTCGTCGCGGCCGACTACTCCCAGATCGAGCTGCGCATCCTCGCGCATCTGTCCGAGGAGCCGGCGCTGATCGAATCGTTCGGGCGCGGCGAGGACATCCACACGCGGACGGCATCGGAGGTGTTCAAGGTGGCGGCGGCATCGGTCACGTCCCTGCAGCGCACGATCGCCAAGAGCGCCAACTACGCCATCCTCTACGGCGTGTCGGCCTTCGGGCTGTCGCAGGCCACGAAGATCGATCAGAAGGAGGCGCAGCGCTACATCAACGACTACTTCGCGAGCCACCCGCGCGTGCGGGCTTTCATCGATCGCACGCTGGCCGAGGGCCGCGAGCGCGGCTACGTGAGCACGCTGCTGGGGCGGCGCCGCTATCTGCCCGATCTGGCGAGCGGCAATCCGGTGGCCCGCAATGCCGCCGAGCGCATGGCCATGAACGCGCCCGTCCAGGGCACCGCCAGCGACATGATCAAGATCGCGATGGTCCGCGCGCAGACGGCGCTGACGGCGCGCGGCCTGCGCGCGCGGATGCTCCTGCAGGTGCACGACGAGCTTTTGTTCGAGGCACCGCCGGACGAGGTGCCCGCCATCGAGGCGCTGGCGCGCGAGATCATGGCCGCGGCGCTGCCGCTCAAGGTGCCGGTGGTGGTCGACGTGAAGACTGGAGCCGACTGGGCGGAGGTATGAGCGCGCCGCGCAAATTCCTGCTGGTCGGTCTCACCGGCGGCATCGCGACGGGGAAGAGCACGGTCTCGGCGCTCCTGCGCCAGCTCGGGTGCGAGATCATCGACGCCGATTTGCTCGCGCGCGACGTGGTCGAGCCGGGCCAGCCGGCGCTGGCCCAGATCGCAGGAGAGTTCGGCCGGGACGTCCTCACCGCCGGCGGGGCGCTCGACAGAAAGAAGCTCGGCGCGATCGTCTTCGCCAATCCGGAGCGCCGGCTGCGGCTCGAGGCGATCACCCATCCGGCGATCCGCGACCGCTTTCTGGCGCGCCTGGACGACCTGGCCGAGAAAGGCTTCGTGGGTCTCGTGGTGTTCGACGCCGCGGTGATGATCGAGAGCGGCAACTACAAGAACATGGACCGACTGGTCGTCGTGGTCACCGACGAGCCGACCCAGCTGGCGCGCCTGCACGGACGCGACGGCACCGACGACGCCGAGAACCGCTGCAAGATTGCGAGCCAGATGCCGCTCGCCGAGAAGGCGAAGCTGGCGGACTACGTAATCGACAACTCCGGCACGTGCGAGGCCACCGCCGCGCAGGTGCGACGGGTCTACGCGGCGCTGATGTCCGAGCTCGAGTCGCGCTCCGCGGTGTAGGCGGCGTCAACGGCCGCCGAGCGGGCAGGACGCCAGCTGTTTCACCGGGCGGAACTCCACGATGCCGACCTCGATCAGCCGGGCCGCGAGCGGCAGCGGCATGCGCGCCGCGATCGTGAGCGCGTCGCCGAATCGATCCGCCTCGAGGTCCATGGCGAGCGTGCAGTGAGGCACCCAGGCTCCGGGCCAGTAATGCTCCCACGGCGCCTCGCCGAGGTGTTCGAATCGACGATGAAAGCGCGCGTGCAGCTCGAGCAGCTCCGCCGTGACCGTCGGCGCGAGAAACACCGCGACGCGCGGAAAGAGCCCCACGCTCGCGAGCGTCACCTCGAGGGGCGGCGTCTGCGCGGCGAACCGCGCAAGCTCGGCCTCGGCGCCCTCGCGGTCGATCGTCTCCCAGATGCCGAGGCTGACGTGTGGGCTCGCGCCCGACCGCGCCATATATCGGATGCCCGCGTCGTCCAGCTCTCGCCAGACCCGGCGAACTGCGGCGGCGGAAGCGGGGTCGAGCGCGAGCTCGAACGCGTACGGCATCGGCACGGATCATGACGAAGTGGCGCGCGCTCGGCCAGCACTTTCTCCGTGACCAGGCGACCGCCCGCGCGATCGTCGATCTCGTCGCGCCGACCGAGCGCGACCTGGTCGTCGAGATCGGCCCGGGCGACGGGGCGCTGACCGGGCTTCTGGCCGGCCGCGCCGGACGGGTGATCGCGCTCGAGATCGATCGAGCCCTGAGCGCGGCGCTCCGGGCACGGTTGCCCGCAGTCGAGGTCCTCGACGCGGACGCGCGCAGCTGGAATTACGCCGGGCTCGTGGGCCAGGCCGGCGGGCGCGTGCTGATCCTCGGCAATCTGCCCTACAGCGTCGGCAAGCCGATTCTCATGGCGCTGATCGAGGCGCGGGCCGCGATCCATGAGATGGCTTTGATGCTTCAGCGCGAGGTCGCCGAGCGCATCGCCGCGCCGCCGGGTGGCAAGAGCTACGGAAGCCTGTCCGTCTTCACCCAGCTCCACTGCGACGTGCGGCTCGCGCTCCGCGTCCCGCCGGGCGCGTTCCGCCCGCCGCCGAAGGTGGACTCGGCGGTGCTCCACCTGCGCGTGCTGCGCGAGCCGCGCGTGCCGCTGGCCGATCCGCGGCGCTTCGAGAGCGTCGTGCGGGCGGCCTTCGCCCAGCGGCGAAAGATGCTGGCGAATGCGCTCGGCGCCGGGCTCGGCCTGCCGCTCGACTCTGTGCGTCGCGGAGCGGCCGCCGCCGGCGTCGACCCGACGCGCCGCGCCGAGACGCTCTCGCTGTCGGAGTTCGCGGCGCTCGCGACCGCCCTGCCCTGACTGGGGCTCTTCGCCCGCGTTTTCCGGCCATTCGCCCCAGCTTGAGTCCGCGCGCAATCGCGGCTACCAGTGCTAGTGTGAACGCTGACAGCCATCCGGAAACTCGCGTGGTTGCTGATTTCTTCGGGCGACGTCGGCGCAACTGCCTTTATGATGGACGTGATGCAGAAGCGCTCCATGGCCGCGACGGCCCTCCTGGCGGCGAGCGTCCTCGGGCTCGCCGTCTCGGTCTATCGATACGTGTGGCCCGGCGAGGCGCTGGCGCCGCACTGGCTCCCCGAGGCCAAGGTCGAGGCCCTCTCCGTGGAGGCGTTTCCCATCACGACGAGCAGCGTCGAGATGCGCCGCGGCGACTCGCTCGTTCAAGCGCTCGCGCGGGGCGGCCTGTCGTCGCGCAGCGCCACGTTGCTCGCCATCCAGTTCGGGAAAAACGGCGCCGATCTCAGGAAGATCCGCGCCGGGGCCACGATCGAGATTACCTGGAACGCCCGCCACGAGCCCCTGGAAGTCCGTTACGCGGCGAGCCCCTGGCTCACGTTCGCGGCCCGTCCCGCGAGCCGGAGCTGGCGCGTCGGCCGCGCCGAGACGATTCCCGACACGCGGGTCGAGGCCGTGAGCGGCGTCGTGGAGCGCTCGCTCTTCGACGCGGTCGAGCAGTCGGGCGAGTCGGCGCGACTGGTGATCGGGCTCGTCGACATCTTCTCCTCGGACTTCGATTTCACCGCCGATACGCGCGCCGGCGACCGCTTCCGCCTGCTGGTCGAGAAGCGCTACGCCGGCGACACCTTCGTCGACTACGGCCGGATCCTCGTCGCGCAGTACAAGAGCGGGGGCAAGACGCTCTCCGGCGTCGGGTTCGACAAGGGCGTCTCGCGCTTCGCCCACTACGACCTGAACGGCAATTCGCTGCGCAAGAGCTTCCTGAAGTCGCCGCTCGAGTTCACGCGCATCACCTCGGGCTTCACCTACGCGCGCCCGCATCCGATCCTCGGCGGCGTGCGGCCGCACCTCGCGATCGACTACGCCGCGCCCATCGGCACGCCGGTGCGCGCGGTCGCCGACGGTGTCGTGGTCTCCGCCGGCTGGAACGGCGGCAACGGAATCCAGGTGCACCTGCGCCATCGCTCCGGTTACGAGACCCAGTACAACCACTTGTCGAAGATCCCGGCCGACATCCGCGCCGGCACCCGCGTCCATCAGAAGCAGATCATCGGCAACGTCGGCGCCACCGGGCTGGCGACCGGACCGCACCTCGACTACCGCATCGTGCACAACGGAACGTACGTGAATCCGCTCAGCGAGAAGTTCATCCCCGGCGAGCCGATCCCGGCCGCCGTGCGCCCCGACTTCACGCACTACTCGCGCGAGCTCGTCGCGCGCCTCGAGACCGCCGCGCCGTTTTGATTCCGCCCGGGCGAGCGAGGCCGCTCCGCCCGGCATTCGTCGCGTATCCCGCTCGCTCCCGATGCGGTCACCCGTCGTCCCCAGAACTCCGCCGCGTGTCGACAGCAGACCGCGCGATGGCAGAAAAAGAGCGGACGGCGCGGATAGCATTGCCGAGGAGGCATCACGGCATCGTCACGCCAGTCGTTGATCGCTGGCGCAAGAGCGGCGTTATCGGCGACCAGACCACCACGACGCTCACGCACGGGTGCTCATGGACATCGAAAGGATCCCAGGCACACAGAGCTCGCGTGAGCTCATCGGATCCGCACCGCGGTGTACGCCAAAGGGTTTTTTGATCTCCAGGTCGGATTCGCCGAGCGGGTGTCAGCCCTGTCGGGTTTACCCTTCGCTCACACCGTGCTGGAGTACACAAATCTCTATATCCGGTTTGGCTGCGGCCGCGCCTTCGATCCAACCCACCCGAGATGGCAGGAGTACCTGGCCGGCCTGCCGAACACGGACGATCGTCACGACTGGACATATCAGTTCTTCGTGACCCGATCCGAGCCCGTCGTCCCTCCGGGCCACGTGGCAACGTTCGGGTGCTTCTCCTACTCGCGGCTCGACGGCGACCGTATTCGACTTCACTTCCAGGACGGCGACCGAGATGGTCGGTCCCCCCTGGCGGCGGAATGCTGCGAGCGGCGAAAGGCCGAGCTGGCCGCGCTCTTCGCGGATGTGAAACGTACGGCGCAGAATCCCGCGCGCGTGGTCGGAGCATCGTGGCTGTACAACCTCGCCGCATACCGCCGTCTGTTTCCCGAGTCGTACCTTGCGACCGCTCACGCGATCCAGCGTCGGTTTCGGCACATGCCGCTGTGGGGGCAATTCGTGAAGCGGGACGGAGCGGTCAGGGAGGACAGAGCGCGCCAGTTTCGAGAGCGCCTCGGGCGGCATTCGAGTCTTGAGGGCCTCGATGACTGCTTTCCGTTCCAGGTGCTCGCGCTGGAGGCGCCCGTCGCCGACTTCTACCGCTCCTACGGCGTCTGACGGCTAGTTTTCGACGGGCAGCCCCGACGCTGAAGCTCAGCCATTCCGCGTAGTTGACTGCTCGGACGCCTCCCGCCTGGCGTGCCGCGAAATTACGGTCAATTTGGGGCTGGATGGTACGATCAAGCCGCTTTCGGAAAGGAGTCCAGTGGAACCCGTCGTCCGCTTGATCCCCCTCGGAGGTCTCGGCGAGATCGGCCTCAACATGATGCTGATCGAGTCCGGCGAGGATTTGATTGCCGTCGACTGCGGCCTCATGTTCCCGGACGACGAGCTGCCCGGGATCGACCACGTCATCCCCGATTTCTCGTACGCGCTCGGCCGGCGCGAGGGGTTTCGCGCGGTGGTCCTGACCCACGGTCACGAGGACCACATCGGCGCCTTGCCCTATCTGCTGCGCGAGCTTCCGGTGCCCGTGTACGGTACGCCCTTGACCCTGGCGTTGGTCGCGGAGCGGCTGCGCGAGCACGGGCTCGTCGAGACCGCCGACCTCAGAGTGATCCGCCCTCGCGATCGCATCACCGTCGGCTCGCTCGGCGTCGAGGCGATCCGCGTGACGCACTCGATCGTCGACGGTATCGGCCTGGCCGTCGAGACGCCCGTCGGCACGATCGTGCACACCGGCGATTTCAAGCTCGACCCCAGCCCGCTGGACGGCGAGCCACCGGACTATCGGCGCTTCGCCGAGCTCGGCGAGCAGGGCGTGACGGTGCTCTGCTCCGACTCCACGAACGTGGATCGGCCGGGGCATACGCGATCGGAGATGGACGTGGGCCAGGCGCTCGGCGCGCGCTTCGACGCCGCGACCGGGCGCATCATCATCGCCACCTTCGCCTCGCACATCCACCGTATCCAGCACGTGCTCACCCTTGCCGCGCGCACCGGCCGGCGCGTCGCTCTTCTCGGGATGAGCATGCAGCGCAACGTGGCGATCGCCGCGGAGCTTGGCTACCTGCGCGTGCCCGAGAACGTCCTGGTCGAGCTCGAGGCGCTCGCCGAGCTGCCGGCGCATCGGCAGGTGATCCTGTCGACGGGGAGCCAGGGCGAGCCGCACTCGGCGCTGGCGCTGATGGCCTCGTCGGAGCACAAGTACGTGCGTGTCGAGCGCGGCGACCTCGTGATCATCTCGGCCCGCGTGATCCCGGGCAACGAGCGCACGATCGGCCGCGTAGTCAACGCGCTCTACCGGCTGGGCGCCGAGGTCCTCTACGAGGACAACGCGTTCGTCCACGTCTCGGGCCATGCGAGCCAGGAAGATCTGAAGATGATGTTCAACCTGACCCGGCCGCGCTACTTCATCCCGGTGCACGGCGAGTACCGGCATCTGCTGAGCCACGCACGCCTGGCCGAGTCGGTCGGCATCGGCTCCGAGCGCGTCTTCCTGGTCGAGGACGGGATGGCGGTCGAGGTCTCGAAGACCGCGGCGCACGTGGCCGAGCGCGTGACCGCCGGTCGCGTCCTCGTCGACGGCAAGTCGGTCGGCGACATCGGCGCCGTGGTCCTCCGCGACCGCCAGCTGCTCGCGGAGGACGGCGTGATCACCGTCTCGCTCGCCGTCGATCGGGGCGGGACGGTCCTCGCGGGGCCGGAGATCGCCTCGCGCGGCTTCGTCTACGTGAAAGAGAACGAGCTCCTGCTCGAGGAGCTCAAGAAGGCCGTCCTCGCCGCGCTCGCCGAGCGCGGCCCCGACGAGCCGTACGATCGCGAATTGATGAGCGCGACGGTGCGCACGGCGGTTCGCCAGTTCGCCAACCAGCGGTTCCGCCGGCGACCGGTCGTGCTCCCGACCATTCTGGAGGTCTGATGGCCACCGTCATCTCGACGGAAGCGAAAACGACGGAAGCGAAATCGACGAACGGAAAGTCGGAGAGCAAGCCCCGGCGCCGCCGCAAGCGCGGCAGCGACCGCTGGGTCAGCGAGGTGAAGGGCATCGCGGCGCTCCTGGCCGCGGGCTTCGGGCTCATCGCGCTCGCAACCTTCGATCCCACCGTGACCCCGGCCGAGCAGCAGGGGCTGACCGGGCCGGTCGGCGTCTGGCTCGGCTGGGCGACGTTCCAGTCGTTCGGCTACGCCGGCTTTATGCTGCCGCTCCTGCTCGGGGCCTGGGGCGCATCGGCGTTCCTGCGCCCGATCGTCGTGCGCGGCTGGGTGCCGCTGGTCGGGCTGGCGGCGCTCCTGGTGAGCGCGGCCGGGATCCTCACGCAGGCGACGCGCGTTCGCGGCGCGATCGGCGGCGGCCTGGTCGGCTACGCAGCGACCGGCGCGCTGCACGCGGGCTTCGGCGACCTTGGCACCTGGCTGATGCTCCTCGCCGCGATTCCCATCGGCGTGCTCTGCGTCACGCGCGTGTCCTACGCCGCGGTCGTTCGGGTCACCACGTCGCGGCTGACGAAGCTGCGAAAGCGGCGAACCCAGTCGGCGCCGGCCCTTCGCGTGCCGGTCGAGGCGGCGGTGTCGATCGTCGAGTCGGAAACGCCGGAGATCGTGGCGCCGCCGGTCGTCGTCGAACCCTCGCGCCCGCGCGGGCGGCTGGCCGAGCAGGGCCTGGCGTGGCAGGAGAACTTCGACTTCGGCGGCGGCGGCGCCGCGGCCTTCCAGCTTCCGCCGGTCGGCCTGCTCAAGGTGCCGCCGCCGAGCGAGCTCAGGCGGACGCGGGAGGAGCTGCAGGAGAACGCCGAGACGATCCGCCGAAAGCTGCAGGACTTCGAGGTCGAGGGCCGCATCGTCCAGGTGAGCCCGGGACCGATCATCACCTCGTACGAGTTCGAGCCCGCGGCGGGCGTCAAGATCAGCCAGGTCGTGAACCTTGGCGACGATCTGGCGCTGGCGCTGAAGTCGGCGTCGGTCAGGATCGTCGGGCCGATCCCCGGCCGCGGCACGGTCGCGATCGAGGTACCGAACTCAGAGGCCGCGACCGTCTACCTGCGCGAGATCTTCGTCTCGGCGGAGTTCGCGGAGTCGAGGGGCAAGCTGCCGCTGGCCCTCGGCAAGGACGTGACCGGGACGCCCGTCGTCTCCGACCTGACGTCGATGCCCCATCTGCTCGTGGCCGGCGCCACCGGCAGCGGCAAGTCGGTCGGGCTCAACTCGATGATCTGCTCGATCCTCTACAAGGCTTCGCCGGCCGACGTGCGCTTCCTGCTCATCGATCCCAAGCGCCTGGAGCTCAGCGTCTACGAGGGCATCCCGCACCTGCTGGCGCCGGTCGTCACCGACGCGAAGGAGGCCGCGGCGCGGCTGCGCTGGATCGTCGGCAAGATGGACGAGCGCTATCGCACCCTGCAGCTCAAACAGGTCCGCAACATCGAGGGCTACAACAAGGTGGTCGACCCCGAGGAGAAGCTTCCGTACTGGGTCGTGGTCGTCGACGAGCTCGCGGACCTCATGATGGTCTCGGCCGGCGAGGTGCAGACCTCGCTGGTGCGGCTGGCGCAGATCGCGCGCGCCGTCGGGATCCATCTGATCATCGCGACGCAGCGTCCGTCGGTCGACGTCGTCACGGGCTTGATCAAGGCGAACTTCCCGACGCGCATCGCGTTTCAGGTGGCCTCGAAGGTCGACTCGCGCACGGTGCTCGACGGCAACGGGGCCGAGCAGCTCCTGGGCCGTGGCGACATGATCTTCGTCCCGCCCGGCGCCAACAAGCAGACGCGCGTGCACGGCGCGTGGGTCAGCGACGACGAGGTGCGCGCGGTCTGCGACTTCCTGCGCAAGCAGGGTACAGCCGTCTACGAGGAGGTCGTGCTGGCGACCGAAGAGGAAGTCGCCGCCGGCGCCGAAGCCGACCGCGACGACCTCTACTGGGACGCGGTGCACCTGGTGATCGGCCAGCGCCAGGCCTCGATCTCGTTCCTGCAGCGGCGCATGCGCCTGGGCTATCCGAAGGCGGCGCGCTTCATCGACATGATGGAGCAGGATCGGGTCATCGGCCCCGGCGACGGCGCCAAGCCGCGCGAGGTGCTGGTCGGTCCCGAATACCTCGCCAAGCGCGGCAAGTAGCGCGCCGCACGCCGCCGGGCGCGGGATGACAATCCGGCGCGAGATGACACACGCGCGCGTGGCCGCGCTCGTCCTGGTCGTGATCGTGGGCTCGTTCGCCTGGCGGCCGAGCGACCGCGCCGACGCCGTCGACGACCCGCGCGAGGCGCTTCGCCCGTGTACGCGCGCCGATCTCATCGGGACGTGGGCGATGATCCGCCTGGGTTTTCCGCCCTCGGCGCGGGTGGACGCGACGGATCCGAGTTTCTATCCCTACCAGCGGTACGCGTTCTCGGCCGACCGGCGCATGCGACATCTGGCAGCGCCGGCACCCGTCGGCCCCGAGGAGCAGCGTGTGATCTTGTCGGCGCCGGCGACGATCACGTGGACCGTCGACGACCGGGGGCGGCTCTTGACGAAGAAGGACGGGGCCACCGCGTCGGAGGTCGACGCATGTCAGATCCTATTGGCGAAGATCAGCGACCCGCGGAGCCCGGTACCGGGGTACCCCGGCGACTTGCTGCTGACCCATTACGATGGCGAGGGAAAGCCGGTCGCGCGTCGACTCCTGAGAAAGATGTCGGGGCCCGCCGAGTAGACGGGCCCCGCGCCTAGAACCGGATCCGGACTCGGTAGGCGAGCTTGGTCGAGCTCTCCTTGGCGACTGGGATCTGGTACTTCAGCGTGTGGGCCTCGATCTTCTCGTACGCGCGGCTCGAGGCAAGGACCTGCCAGTCGCCCGGCACGGGCTCGATGACGGTGACCGTCTGCGCCTCGGCCTTGTGGTTACGCAGCGCGATCTCCCACTCGACCTCGTAGAGGTTCGAGGCGATCTTCCTGAAGTCCTTCTGGGTGCGCTCGCCGACCAGATCGAACGCGTTGCCGAGCTTGATCTTCACGCGCTCGTCCTTGGGCGTGTGATCGATCCAGTCTTCGCCGATGAACTGCTGGCTGCCCGACGCGTCGGCCTTGTAGACGCGCACCTTGCCCTTCGGCAGCGGCAGGCCCAGCCGGTTCTCCTTGCTGTTTTTCACCTCGAGATAGACCGCGATCTTCTGATTCGAGACCGGCACGCCGTAGGCATTGCGGTAGTAGTCGGCGGCGCCGTAGTAGATCAGCTCCTTCGTGATGGGCACCTCGCTCGACGACAGGAGCGACAGCTGCTTGGTCTGGTTGTCCTTGATCGTCGTGCGGCCGTCGAGCGTGTAGAGGTGGTACTCAAAGAAGCCCTCCGACGCGAAGTCGTGGCTCGCGGCCGGCGCGGACGCCGCCTTGGCCGCCAGCTCCATCATCCGCTGATCGCGCCGCGCATCTGCCGCGCGATTGACGTCGCCGGCCACCAGCTTGAGCGCCGCATTGCCGTAGGTGGCGCCGCTCTTGTTGTCGATCGTCACCCAGCCCGTCAGATCCGAGAGCGTGTCGGCGGCGTTGAGCACCAGGACGTAGTCCGCCTTCCACGTGATCCCGCTCGTGAGATACGACGCCTCCACACGCTGCGGCCTCGGCGTCTGGCTGCGGAGAAGCCACACGAGGGTCGGCTTGGCGACAAGGTTGTCCGGGAGCGAGGGCAGGACCAGGCGGCCGTAGTGACCCATGTGGATCTGCCCGTTGATCTCGAAGACCGGCCCGTTGGTCGAGAGCAGGGTGGCGTCGTGATACGTGCCGTCGTTCTGATAGAGCCGCACCTTGCGGCCCACGTATTTCTCCATCAGCTTCTGGCTCGTCAGAAGGTCGTACTCGTAATTCTGCTCGAGGATCTTGAGCCCCGGCGCATCGGTGATCGACTTGAGATGGACCGTCGTGGGGTCGATCAGCGCGGCCACGTCCATGAACTGCACCTCCGTCTGCCCAGCCGGGAACCGCACTTCCCGGAGGTCCTTCACCAGGCCGAGGTTGCCGTTGTAGATGGTCACCATGACCTCGCGCTGATCGTCGCGCGTGACGCTGACGGGCGCCGCGGCGGCGGGCTGTCCGGCCGCGAGCGCGACGATCAGCAGCGTGGCGATTACGGGCGTTCTCATGACGTCGTTCCTCCGGTCTTCCGGATATCGGCTGCTATCGAGTTAGACCGGAGAGAGCGTCGAAAGTTCCGGCGCCGACGCCGCGGGGATCCGCGCGTGATCTGCAGGACGACGCGGAGCTGAGCCGGCAGCTCGGCCGGCTCCTTGCTCGGCTGCCACCGACCGAGGCGCGCGAGCTCGCGGGTGAGCTCTGGGTAGGCGTCGCGCGAAACCGACAGCTCGACGATCTGGCCGCCCGAGGCGTCGGCCCGACCGTTCTCGACGACGCCGAGCCGCGTGACGACCTCGGCGAGGCCCCGAAGCGCGGCGTCGACGTCGCTCACGATGAGCCGGCCCGAAACCGTGGGCGGCGCGAAGCGGAGCGCCGCGACCGGTGGCGCCGACCGTGCGCCGGGCGGCGCGTCCGCTTGCGACCTTGGCGCGGCGGGGGCCGGCCGGGACCGCAGACTCTCGGCCTCGCCCGATGTGCGCGCGCGCTCGAGCGCCGCGCGAGTCGCGTCGGCCGCGTCGGTTTTCGCCGCCTGCTTGGCTGCTTGCGTCTCTCCGCGCTCTTCGTGCTTCTTCTCGACGGCGGCGTCGAGCGAGCGCGGGGCGATCGTGGCGGGGCTCTTGGGCGGCTCGGGCGCCTCTTTGGCCTGGTACGTCTCGGCGAGGCCCGGCGCTTGATCCTTCAGCTTGCTCTGCTCGCCCGGCTTGTCCTGCTCGCCGGTTGGGGGCAGATCCCTCCGCGCGGAGAGCTCGCGCGCCGGCGCAGCGGCTCGCCGCCCAAGGCTTTCGGTCACAGGGCTTTCGGCCGCGGGACGTTCGCCGGAAAGACCGCCGGCGAACTGTCGCGTGTCGAGCGTCGCCCGGTACACCAAAGCGACGCCGATGCCGACCAGCACGATCGCGGCCGCTTCCATCGGTAGCTTGATCGGCCAGGGGAGGAAGAGCCCGCGGAGGAGGCGCCGATACCAGGGGTCGGGCCGCGTCGCCTCGAGCAGGTGATCGACGAAGCCAGCCGGCGCTCGGAGCGGCTCGACCGCGCGCAGCAGCGCGACCGTGTCGCGGAACCGCTGCAGCTCGCGCCGACAGTCGGCGCACGTCGCCAGATGCGCGTCCAGGGCCGCGCGCTCGCTCGGAGTGAGCGCATCGTCCACCAGCGCCGAGAACTGCTCGCGCGCGTCGTGGCAGGTCATGGCAAGAACCGTTCGAGCTTTTCCCGCAGGTCCATTCGCGCCCGATGGAGCCGCGACCGCACCGTGCCGAGCTCGAGCTCGAGCGCCGTCGCGATCTCCTCGTACGAAAGGCCTTCGAGGTCGCGGAGGACGACGACGATGCGGCGCTCCTCGCCGAGCTCGGCGATCGCGCGGTGAAGCGCCGTCTCCAGCTCGTTCCGCTCCATCTCCTCGGCCGGGCCGACCTCGCGCGAGGCCAGGCGGGTCAGGGTCTCCTCGCCCTGGCGGGCCATGCGCCGCTCACCCGTGGCCAGCCGATTCAGGCACAGGCGCGAGGCGATGGCGTAGAGCCACGTCGAGAGCTTCGCCTCACCGCGGAACTCGCCGATCGCGCGGTGGACGCGCAAAAAGACTTCCTGGGCGAGCTCCTCGGCCTCGGCGCGACTACCCAGCATGCGCAGGGCGACGCCGAAAACGCGGTGCTGGTAGGCGATCACCAAATCCTCGAAGGCTCGGGGATCGCCGCGCCGGAGCCGGTCCACCAGGGAGGCATCATCGCCGGTCAGTCCTTCCATCCAGTTAGACCATACCGCTCGCGCGGGGTTCCCCCGGCGTTCAATTTCGGGGCGGCGCGTTGCGCCGGTGCGCGACCGGGCCCATACTGCGGAGACCGTCGCGGCTGCCAAGCGGCGGAAATTCGAGAGGGAAGTGTGATGCTCAAAGAGGATCAGGCGCGCGAGCTGGCCGAGCATTGGGTGGAGGCGTGGAACAGCCACGACCTCGATCGCATCATGGCGCACTACGCGGACGACGTCGTGCTGATCTCGCCGGTCGCGGCCACGATGCTCGGCGATCCGTCCGGCCGCGTGTCCGGCAAGCCGGCGCTGCGCGCGTACTTCGAGCGCGCGCTCGGCGTGTACCCGAGCCTGAAATTCGAGCTGGTCGATCTCATGTGGGGGCTTCAGAGCGTCGTGCTCTATTACGTGAACCAGAAGGGTTCGAAGACCGGCGAGTACATGGAGATCGGCCCCACCGGCAAGGTCGCGAAGGTGGTGGCGAACTACAGCGCATGATGCCGCACCCTCTCGTCACGCAGCTCAGGTTCACGCGCGACGAGTTCGTCCGCGGCTTGACCGGCCTCACGGACGAGGAAGCACGGCGTCGCTTCCAGCCGATCAACTCGATCGGCTGGATGATCGGCCATCTGGCCTGGCAGGAGCAGCGCAACTGGCTGACGCGCGCGCAGGGCCAGATTTTGCGCGCCGACCTCAACGAGCGCGTCGCCAACGGCAAGCCGGCCAGCACGCCGCCGCTCGAGGAGATGTGGACCGCCTGGCGGGCGGTCGTGAAGGCGAGCGATCCCTGGCTCGACGCGCTCACGACCGAAGGAATGCAAAGGCCGATCGCCGAGGGATTGTCGAGCGTCGGGACCTTTCTACGCCGGACGACGTACCACTACTGGTATCACCTCGGCGAGGCGCTGGCGGTCCGCCAGATGTTGGGCCATCGCAACCTCCCGGACTTCGTCGGCGACATCGACGCGCAGGCGCCGTACCGGCCGGAGTGATAGCGTGAGCCCGGAGACGATGATCGGGTCGCTGGGCGTGGCCCTCTTGCTGCTGGCGTTTTTGCTCAACCTGGTGCGCGTGCTGAGCACCGAGAGCTATCCGTACACGGCGCTCAACTTCGCGGGCGCCGCGCTGGCCGGCTACGCCTCGTATCTGATCGGCTTCGTGCCCTTCGTGATCCTCGAGGGCACCTGGGCGGTCGTCGCGGCGGTCGCGCTGGGCCGACGCCTGCTCGGTGTCGGCCGCACCGCGTGAGCGTCGGCCGGTGAACGCCGAGGCCGTTCGCACGCTCTATCGCTACAGCGCCTGGGCCACGGCGCGCCTCCTCGATCACGCGGCGCGCTTGCGTCCGGACGAGCTCGCGAAGCCGAGCGGCGCCAGCTTCAGCACGGTGCGCGAGACCCTCGTGCACATCATGGCCGCGCAGTGGATCTGGCTCTCGCGCTGGCAGGGCACCTCGCCGACGTCGCTGCTGGACGCGCGCGAGTTTCCCGACGTGGCGTCCCTGCGCGCGCGCTGGAGCCAGATCGAGGCGGACACGCAGCGCTTCGTGGCCGGCCTCACCGACGCCGATCTCGCCAAGGTCGTCCCATACCACAATACGCGCGGCGAGCGCTGGGCCTACCCGCTCTGGCAGCAGGTCGTCCACCAGGTGAACCACGCGACCCACCATCGCGGCGAGGTCGCCGCGGCGCTGACCGAGCTCGGCCACTCGCCGGGCGACCTCGACCTGCTGATCTTCGTCGATGAGACCGAGCCGCGCCGGTAGCGTGCCCTGGCCACGGCGCGCGCCGCCCGCTAGGGCTGCGGCTCGTCGGGGGCCCGGGCGCCGAGCTCGGCGAGCGTCGCCGCCGCGACCGGCCCGTCGATCGGGTCGAAGGCCGGATTCAGGCTGAGCGCCTGGGCCAGCTGGCGCTGCGCGGTCGCGCGGTCGCCGAGCCTGGCGTGGATCATCCCGGCGTGGAAGAGAAGGCTCGCGTCGGGCGTGTGGTGCGCCAGAGCCTTGGCGGCCAGGCGCCGCGCATCGGCATAGCGGCCGTTCTTGTAGTAGGCCCAGGCTAACGCGTCGGCGGCGAAGACACTGGGCCGGCGCTTGAACTCCCGCTCGGCGATCGCCACCGCCTCGGGCAGGCGGCGGTCGCGATCGGCGAGAAACCGCGCGATCTGGACGTCGCCGGTCACTCCGTTGGCGCGGTTGAGCCGGTCGATGGTCTCGACGAGCGTCCACTGTTGCTCGGCGCGCGTGGGGTCGCCGGTGACGGTATAGAGCCGCCCGAGCGCCACGATCACCTCGTGCTGCGGCGCGATCGCGCCCGCCCGCCGGTAGGACTCGATTGCGCCCGCGTAGCTCCCCCGCGCGGCTCGCACGCGCCCCTGGGCGAAGAGCACGTGGTAGTTGTTCGGCGTGCGCGTCATCGCCGCATCGACGATCTGCTCGGCGGCGACGAGGTTGCCGGTGGCCAGGTGCATCAGGGCCAGCTGCGCGCGGCACCATGCAGCGTTCTCCGGGTACGGCCCGCCGGCCGTGATCGCGCGGTCCATGAGCCAGGTGGCGCGCCGCACGTCGCCGATCACGAACAGGAAATGCGCCGTCCGGCTGTAGGCCGAGATGTCCGGCCGCAGATCGAGCATCTTCTGATAGTGCTCGGCCGCCAGGTCGTAGTCGCCCATCTCGAGCGCGGCGTCGCCGAGCAACGCGTAGGCGGCCGCGTTCGCGGGGTCGAGCGCCAGGGCCTTTTCGGCCCATTCGATCGACTTCTCGAACTCGTGCCGCGCGCTCTGCACCCACGCCAGGCCCACGAGCGCATCGCCGTGGCCCGGATCCAGACTCCGCGCCCTCTCGAACGCCTCCTCGGCGCGGCCGTAGTAGCTGGCGTCCGCCGTCTCGCGCGCCTTCTGCATGAAGGCGTCGCCGAGCGCGGCCCAGGCCGCGCGGTCCTGCCCCTCTCGCCGGGTCTTGCCGGTCAGGCGATCGATGGTCTGGTCGACCGAGGGCCGCTCCGGTGCGGCCGCACCGGAGCCGCGGCCCGCCGCCCTGGCGCCCGGCGTCGCGCCGAGCACCAGGAGGACGGCCGCGGCAGCGGCCAGCACGATTCGCGGTGTCACTGGGGGTCCTTGCGGTTCGTCGGCCCGGCGTGCGGCGTGGCCGAGTACGGAAAGACCTGGTTGTAGACCTGATCGTTGGCGTTGATGTTGTCGCCCACCACCGTGATCGTGGTGTAGGTCGGACCGCTCGCCACGGCCGTGAGCGCGATGTCCACGACGTCGTCACCCAGGCGGCGTCCGTTCGGCCAGCCGCCGGACACCCCGCTGGCCGTGTCGCCGCCGAGGAATCCGAGCCGGCTGAAGCCCGCCTGACCCGCCAGCCGCACCGGCCCCGTCGCCGTGTTCACGCGGAGCACATCGGGGATGAAGACCGCGACGAGATCCTCGCGGTTCGTCGTCGCGAAGCTCGTGTTGAATACCGTGTTGAGGAGCACGGCCACCTCGGGATTGCGCGCGTAGGTCGCGAAGGCCGCGTCCTCGGTCGGGGTCCGTCGGTTGTAGTTGTCCTTATCGCGAAGCGCGACCAGGACCTCGTTGAACAGCGGATTGCCCATGCGGTTGACCTGCACGAACGGCCCTTCGCTCCGTGCTTCCGTGCTCGCCAGTCGGATCGTCACGCTCGGACGCGAGACCGACGCGTACACGCCGACGCCCGTCTGGGGCCCGAAGAACGGGCTCTGGTAGTCGAAGCTCGGCAGGTGATGCAGCGGGATCTGGATCGCATAAGCCAGCACGTTGAAACCCTTGAAGCCGTCCACGCCCGTGCCGGCCTGGCCGAGCCCGCCGCCGAGGATCCGGGGATCGAGCAGGTCAAAGATGGCTGGCGTGTCGGCGAAGAAGCCGTCCTCCCGGGGGCCGGCGAAGACCGCCTCGCCCGACGCCAGCCCGAACACCGTCTGCCGGGTGTAGCGATCGAGCGCGGCGAACGAGGTCGCGCCCGACACGGCCTTGCCGGTGGCGTCGTTATACGCGGGCGTCGTGCGCGCGCCGACGTTCGGCGGCGGCGTCAGAAGGTCGTTCGCGATGCGGCTGATTGCTCCGCGCGGCCCCTTGTCGTCCGCCACCACGACCTTGGTGACGTCGTAGGTCTGCGTGAAGTTCTGGCGCGCGTCGCCGACGTTGTTGATCGGCCCGAGCTCGGCGCCGAGCCCGTACGACAGGATCGTGTTCGGGTTCTTCAGGCCCGGAGCCGATTGTGGATTCACGTTGGAGAACTTGAAATCGTAGCGGAGCACGTCGGCGCCGGTTGCCGGATCAGCGATGTGGATGCTGTAGCGCGCGTCATCGGCGAACCGGTCGTAGATCACGCCGTCGCCGGGCTCCGAGAATGGCCGCACGTGCACGACGACGTTCAGGACCTTCTCGCGCGGGTCGTTGTACTTCGTCCCGACGAATGCGTAGACGTCGGTCAGGTTCACCTGGGGGTCTTGCTTGATCAGTGGGGCGTCGCTGTGGCTTGCGGCGCCGGCCGTTCCGCCGACGAACGCGAGCAGAGTCAGCAGGGCCACGAGGGCCATGCCGCGGGGTGCGTGTCTCATGTTCGACCTCCCTTGTTCTGTCGCTTCTGCATTGCCATCGGTCACGTGAGCTTCCAGGGGACGAGCCCGCTCGCGACCGCCTGCAGGGCAATCGACGCGCCCAGGAGCGTCATCACGGCGGAGGACGTCAACGGCAGCCAGCGCGTGACGAGCGGGCCGCTCTCGTCCAAGCGCGCCACCAGGCGCCGCGCGTACACCATGAGCATCCCGATCGCGACGAGCACGAGCGCCAGGCCCACGCTGAAGGCCACGATCAGCAAGAGCCCGAAGCCGACCCGGCGCAGCGAGAGCGCGCTCAGGAGCACGACGAGCGCGGCGGGGCAGGGCACGATCCCGCCCGTGATGCCGAGGGCCCAGAGCTGGCGCAGGGTGACCCGACCCGGCTCGTCGTGGTGCCGCATCGGCGGGCCGGCGACAGCGTGATGGCCATCGTCGTGAGCGTGACTGTGGGCCGCGTGATCGTGCGCCGTCGCGCCGTGCGCGTGAGCGAGTCCGCCTTCGTGATGATGCGGGCCGCGATCGTGCCCGCCGTGATCGTGCGCGCCGTGATCATGGTGGCCGTGGGTGTCCGCGCGGCCGTTGAGGCGGCGAACGAACAGGGACAGGCCGAGCGCCGCGATCTTCAGCCCCGAGCCGAGCGCGACCCAGGGATAGAGGCGCTCCGGGACGACGTGCTGCGAGGCATAGAAGGTGATGCCGCCCAGCAGATAGACGCCCGCGGTGTGCGACGCGGTGACCATCAGCCCGAGGATCAGCGCGTGCCGCGGCGTGCCCCGCGAGCCCACGAGGTACGCGGCGACGACGGTCTTGCCGTGCCCGGGCTCGAGGGCGTGGAACGCGCCGAGCGCGGCGGCGACGGCCAGCGCGACCGCAACCACGCTCAGGGTGAGCTCGCGCGTCGCGATCAAGTCGGCGAAGCCACCACGCGAGACCGACTGCGCATTCGTCCTGGCGACCACCGATGCCGCGAGCGCCGCCGGGATCTGCGCTCGCTCGGGAGCCGTCTCTGCCCGTGGCGTAGCCGGCGGCGCACTCGGCGCCGCACCGGCCGGTGAAGGGCCGGGCGCTGCTGGCGCCATCGGCGCCTCCGCGAGCGGCGGTGGGACTCGAGAGAAGCGCACGCGCGCCGCGCGCACCTGCGGCGGCGCGTCGAGGAGATCGGTCGGGTAGTCGCTGAGCTCGCGGCTCCGGTCGCGATCGGGCACGGAGCTCTCGACGATCGCGCTCCCGGCGCGTCCGATCGCGATCACTTCCTTCCAGCCGGCGCGCGCGGCGAAGTTCTCGTCGCGGTAGCGCAGATCCTGTACGGCACCGCGCGACTTCTCGAGCGGCGCCGTCATGAGCATGGCCAGCTTCATCGTCGGCAAATCGGCGGCCCCGGGCGGGAAGATCACGTCCGCGGACTTCACGTCGAGCGGCAGGCGGCGACCGTCGACCTCGAGGACAAGACCCTTCGCCAGCGCGCCGGCCGTCTCCCGGAGGTACGGCGCCACGCGCGCGTCGGTGGGATCGGCGGGTATCTCGCGCGTTTGCAGCTCCTGGAACGTCGGAATCTCGGCCATGTCGATGAAGTAGCGAAGGGCGACCGCGTTCTCATCGATCTGGAGGGCCGTGTACTGACTGATGCTGAAGCTGCCGAGAGGATGCGCCTCGACCGGTGCGGCGCTTTCCAGGGCGAGCGCCGCGAAGAGCCAGAGTGCCCGGACGATCCGTGGGTTGCCCATGATCTTCTGCAGACCCTACGGACCGCGGCGCGGTTCGGATTCACCGCGAAGGAACCGGCCGGCCTCACCGCGCGCTGGCGGACTACGAATCAGCGAGCGATGCCGACCTCCCGGAGGTAGCGGAGCACGCCCGGGTGGATCAGATCGACGCGCGGCGCCGCGCCGAGGGTGTTGGCGGCGGTCGTTTCCTCGGCTTGCGGCAGGCGTCGCGCGAGGGCGGCTTCGCCCCGGTGCAGCGCGCTGGCCAGCCGGTACGCCACATCGTCGGGAAGATCCGGCCGGGCCAGGACGAAGCTCCACGAGCCCACCGAGGGCAGCGGGGCGGCCAGACCCTGATAGGCACCGGCGGGGACCGTCATCGGCTTGAGGAACGCGTGCTTCGCGAGAATCCGCGCGATCTCGTCGCCGGCCGGCGCGATGAATCGAGCGCCGGCGGGCCCCTTGGCCACCGCGCCGAAGCCGGGCCAGCCCTGGCCGCCGCCCCACAGCGCCGCGGCGCGGCCATCGAGGACCATCGCCGGCCCGTCGCCGGCGCGGTCGAGGTAGATCGCCTGAAAGTCGCGCTCCTGGTCGAGGCCGAGCCCGTCGAGCACGTACCGGGCCAGGATGACGAGCCCCGAGCCGCGGGCCCCGAAGGCCACCGGCCGGCCGCGGAGATCTCCGATCCGCCGGTGCGGCGTATCGGCGCGAACGACGAACATCCCCGGCGTCGAGTACATCGCGGCGACGATGCGGAGATTCGCCGGCGCCCGGCCGATTCCGTTGAACGCCTCGTGCGCGACCTCGCCCTGGACGAGTGCTACGTCGAGGCGGCCGGCCTCGAGCAGCGGCACGTTCTCAGTGCTGCCCTTGGTGTTGCGCTGCTCGATGGCGAGACTCGAATCGACCTCGTGAATCGTGTCGGCCACCGCGGCGCCGTAGACAGGAAATCCGCCGCCGGGGGTGGCGGTGCCCAGGATCACGGCCGTCTTTGCCGCGCCGCCCGCCGCCGTCGACATGGCGGATACCCTACCACGTCCGCGCGCTGTACTCGCCGCCATGAAGCTCGTCGCCGCCGTCCTAATCCTGCTCGCCGCGCCTGCCGTGTACGTGTGAGCCGACGCGTGGCGTTCAAGCCCCGGGCCGACTACCGGCTGATCATCGCGGAGATAGCGCCGAGCCGCTAGCCCATCATTCGCGCTTCGAGGCGCAGCAGACGACGGTCGACGCGCTGAAACTCCTCGCCGACCTCGGAGCGGAAGCGATCGAGCTTCTGATCGACCGTGATGACGCCTTCACCAACGAAGCGGATCTTGTCCATCAGCCGGTCGGCCACCACGTCGAAGTGCCGCCGCGTCTCGGCGGCGCTCGCGGCGATCTCGGCGCGGAGCTCTGACCTAAGAGCCGCGGCGCTCGAAGCGATCTCCGCGCGGATCTCGGGCATGAGCTCTAGTTTCAGCTCGGATTTCAGCTCCGATTTCAGCTCGGACTTGAACTCCGAGAAGCGCCGGTCGAATAGGCGACGAGCTCCTGGTCCACTCCGACACTTTGATCCGCGGCGCCCCGGCGCGTCAACTGTGCCGCGGCCGAGACAGCGGTCCACGGTCGCTGACGGGTCGCGGGATGATGCTGACTGTAGTGTAGAGTGAGGACATGATCCGAGCGTTCGCGGCGCTGATGCTTGCCCTCCTCGCGATGGCGAGGCCGGCTCCGGCCTCTGCGCAGTCACTCGATGACGTCGTTCGCGAGATCGAGGCGGTCTACAGCCGCATGACCGATCTGCGCGCCGACTTCACCCAGACCGCGTTCAACAAGAGCCTCAACCAGACGATTCCGGCGCGCGGCACCGTCTATCTGAAGAAGGGCGGCAAGCTACGCTGGGAGTACACCGAGCCGACGCCGCAGGAGATCGTCTCGGACGGCAAGAAGCTCTGGGTCTACACGCCCACACTGAATCAGGCCAACGTGGCCGACGCGCCGGAAGCGCTGGCCGGGCCGGCGGGCAGCTTCCTGGCCGGCCTGGGTCGCCTGCGGAGCGAGTTCCAGGTGCGCTTCCTGAATCCGGCCCAGCCGAAGGACGCCGACGGCAACTGGGCGCTCGATCTGACGCCCAAGCAGCCACTGCCGACCCTGACGCGACTGATCCTGGCGGTCGATCCCAAGAGCTGGGAGATCCGCAAGGCCGTGGTCCACGACCAGTTCGAGAACACGGTGACGATGCGCTTCACGAAGATGGCGGTGAACAGCGGGCTGCCGGATCGGACCTTCACGTTCGTCGCGCCAAAGGGTGTCGTGATCGTCCCGCTCAAGTAAGCGGAGGGGCCATGGCCGCCGAGAACTCGTTCGACATCGCGTGCAAGATCGACATGCAAGAGGTCACGAACGCGCTCGACCAAGCGCGGCGAGAGATCGATACCCGCTACGATCTGAAGGGCACCAAGTGCGGCGTGACCATCGAGAAATCCGACATCACCGCCACGGCGCCCGATGACATGAAGCTCAAGGCGGTCGTCGACATCCTCCAGTCGCGCCTGCACAAGCGCGGCGTGCCACTGAAGGCGCTCACCTACGGCGAGGTCGAGCAGGCCTCGGGCGGCACGCTCCGCCAGAAGATCGCGCTCCAGCAGGGCATCCCGATCGAGCGCGCCAAGGAGATCGTGCGCCTCATCAAGGACTCGAAGGTCCGCGTGCAGGCCTCGATCCAGGAGGACCAGGTCCGCGTGTCGGGCAAGAACCGGGATGATCTCCAGAAGATCATCGCGATGCTCAAAGAGAAGGACCTCGGCATCGCGCTCCAGTTCACGAACTACCGCAGCGTTTGATCACATGGGGGCCTCGAGGGCCCCCCAAACCGAGCTCCGTAGCCTCGAGTAGGCCCCACGGTATACTGGCTCCCGGAATGAAGATCCACTTGACGACGCTCGGCTGTCCGAAGAACCAGGTCGACTCCGAGCTGATGCTCGGCATGCTGACCGAGGCCGGCTTCCCGCTCGCCGAGCGGCCCGAGGACGCCGAGTGCCTCGTCGTTAACACCTGCGCCTTCATCGACCGAGCGCGCGAGGAATCGATTGAGACGATCCTCGAGCTCGCGAAGCTAAAGAAGCAGGGCTCCTGCCGGGCGCTCATCGTCACGGGCTGCCTCACCCAGCGCTACGGCGGCGACATCCTGAAGGAGATGCCCGAGGTCGACGGGATCCTCGGCACCTCGAACCTCTCGCGCATCGTCGAGCTGGTGCGGCAGGCCGCGGGACGTCAGGACTGGGCGAGCTCGGCGCCGCCGGGCTATCTCTACGACGCGACCACGCCGCGTCTTCTGACGGCCCGGGTGCCGTACGCATACGTGAAGATCGCCGAAGGCTGCGACATGGG
>Ga0126376_10000263_pt1 | contig 24462 bp, 16 predicted proteins | sample PanSoiMetPlot_15_FD_92760 | JGI IMG/M metagenome (GOLD analysis project Ga0126376, IMG submission 92760) | Tropical forest soil microbial communities from Panama - MetaG Plot_15 | ecosystem: Environmental > Terrestrial > Soil > Tropical forest > Bulk soil | place: Panama | collected 2016-02-17 | reverse complement strand
TGAAGTCGGTGGAGGCGGTGGCGGCGGAGGCGGCGGAGGCGGAGGCGGCGGATCTGCGGTAATCGTCACTGTCGCCGTCCCAGCGCTATTGGAAGCCTTGGTACTTACAGCAGCAATGGTGACCGTGCCAGAGGGGGCGACGTGAGGGGCAGTGTAAAGGCCGGATCCAGAAATTATTCCCGAAACAGAATTTCCACCTCGAATGCCGTTGACGAGCCAATTCACGGAATTGACGCCGGCGGTGACAGTTGCCGTGAATTGTTTCGATTCATCCGGTTTCATTGTTGCTGAACCTGGAGAAACTACAACCGCTAGCCGTGCAGAGCTGGCTACTACTGTGCCGCACCCTGCTAGAAAAGTAATGATCACAGCGAGAATTACTGGAATTAGTTGAACTCGTAAGGTGCGCCGAGACAAACTGTTGCCTCCTGGAATGTGGGTCTGAAGTAATCGGCCAGAGCATCAATCCAACTGCTGAACTGTTTTATTGTCGAAGTGACATGGTCACTGTTCCTTTTGGCCGAGGCTTGGCCAAAGGAAAGTGCGTTCCAGGCGGGGAAAATGGGGTTCTCGACCCGCAACTTGTCTGGAACCAAGGCTTGGTAATAGGACAAGCACCAACACCCAGCGCCTTTTTTGCCCGTTCTTAATGCTGGATTCTGAGACTTTTCTCAAGGCCCGACAAGGTCACTTGGGTTCAGTGCCCCGTAGATTTGGGATGGTTAAAGGTCCGTTGTATGACTCTCGGTTTCTGGCCTCCTCATGGTTCGGCAGGAAACTCTTTTCTGATTTTCAGGGAGCTGAGTACTGCATTGGTGGTTGCAGTGGGGAAGAGCGGGGATGATCAGTCCTCCGCACTGGAGGAAACCATAATCTCGTCTGTGCCCAAAAGCCTGGGGTAATTCATGGATTGCCTGCAACATCTTCCGCGTAGTCTGTTCCGCATATTCAACTTTTGGAGAACTTTATGGAAACTCAAATAGCCGTATGTCCAAAAGAAATCCTAACAGAAGGCAAGCTCCATACCAGAGATTACCTTCACAAGATTGGTGTAAGAGAGCTTCTGCCAAGCACCAGTCCGTTTGATCCTGGTTATGATCCGGTGACAGTGCAAAGCCATCTCGCTCAGAGCTCGCACCTGATGTCGTTTCTCAAAATTTCGATGGCTTGCTGGATGATTGCTGATGAACAGGCCACGCGGATGAAGATTGCTGCGGCCAGGCATCACAATGTCCCCACTGTCACCGGGGGTGGACCTTTTGAGATAGCAGTTGCCCAGGGCCAGCTGCAAGCTTATTTGGACCTTTGCGCCGATATCGGTGTAACGCGCATTGAATGCGGCGAAGGATTTACCGACATGCCTCTATCCCCGAAAGAGGTAGTAAATATGGCATGCGCGCGCGGACTTGAAGCGCAGTTTGAATTAGGAAAGAAACACGGGGGGGCGTTCCGCAGTGATGTTGTCACGCAGCTCATCGACCAGGGCCACAGATGGCTGGATGCCGGCGCATTGCAACTGGTGGTCGAAGCAAGAGAGAGCGCGAGCGGAGTAGGACTCTTTGATGATGCAGGGAAACTTAATCCTGAATTTGCCGACAGATTTGCCAAGGCTTTCGGGCTCGAAACGGTCCTGTTTGAAGCCCCCAATAAACCGAGCCAATTCGCGCTGCTCGACCACTTTGGTAACGGTGTGCATCTCTGCAATATTCGTTTAGAAGAAGTCTTGCGGGTTGAAATTTATCGTCGCGGACTGCATTCAGATGCGTTTGCTAATCCCAACCTGCGCCCAGTTAAGCAGCAAGCGGTCACGCACGTTGCCCAGGTGTAGCCATGAGAGGAACCGTAATTATTGACTGCTTTCCTTCATCTGTCAGCCGCTATCACCACGGGTATGCGGTAGTAGCGGTTGATGTGATCCGGGCTACCACCACCGCAGTTACAGCCGTCTCGGCTGGCGCTAGGTGTTTTCCAGTATCTTCTCTCAACCAGGCATACAACTTGAAAGAGAAGTTGGCTGACGCTCTGTTGATCGGAGAAGTAGCGGGAGAGCTGCCCGAAGGCTTCGATATGAACAACAGTCCAGCGAAATTGCTGCTCCGCAATGACGATCTCCGGCCTGTCATTATGCTTTCTTCCTCCGGCACGCAATTGATGCACGAGTGCCACGCCTGTGACGCTGCCTATATCGGATGTCTGCGAAACTACAATTTTCTCGCCCATCACCTGGCAGGCCTCTTTCGTAAGATTGCAGTTATCGGCGCCGGTAGCCGTGGTGAGTTCAGGGAAGAAGATCAGATGTGCTGTGCGTGGATAGCCGAGAAGTTGCTAAACGCGGGCTATACCGCTGAGGGTGACAAAACTATGGAACTCATCCGGAGGTGGAGTGGATCGCCGGTTGAGGCATGCTTCACGGGCAAGAGCGCATCATACCTAAGAAGCAGCAATCAACTCGATGACCTTGAGTTTATTCTTGCCCACGTAAGTGATGTCCCTTCGGCCTTCATGCTTGTTGATGGTGAAGTCGTTCCTTCCTGTGTTTTGCCGAATGTCGGTGCCGGAAGCTCACTTGATCCTGTAGCGGCTTAATCATCGACCATAAATAATATTCAAAGTTGCGCGAGTGGCCGACATGGTTACGAATGCATTGGGGCTTGGCTCAGATGAAATCATCTTTTCATTAAGGGACCCTTCCGGGCGTGTCTTCAGTGTTGATCGACGAATAATTCGGAGCGTCACAGGAGCAGCCGTACCAGCCTTAACTGCTTTTCTCGAATCCTCGGCGGCAAAGGCGCTCGTTCAGGAACGGAGCATGGTTAGCACGCGCATCCTTACCAAAACCGAGACTGCAGAATGGTTATCGAAACTCGACTCCGTAGCCGCGAAGCAGTGCAAAGAGGGCGGCATTCTGCTAGAGCACGAACGAATCCCATTCGTTTCGTTTCCCTATGAATGGTGCGTGGAGATGCTCTGGGCAGCTGCCGACCTGACCTTGCGGATTCCCGAACGGCTGTGGCCGGAAGGTTTCGCAATGAAAGACGCAAACACTTACAACGTCGCCTTTCGGGGACCTGATCCGGTCTTTCTTGATCTTCTCTCTTTTGAAATGCGCGCTCCTCAAACACCGAACTCGTTACCGGAGGGCGAATTTGCCGAAGCCTTCCTCATTCCTCTCATGATGAATAAGTATTATGGAGTGCCATTGGACTGCCTTCTTTTTGCCAGACCGAAATTGCGGCCGAGAGAAGTCTATGGGTGGTGTCGAGGCCCACGTAAATTGCTTTTTCCTTTCCTTCAGTTGGTCTCCATTCCAGCATGGTATGGCGCGCGCAAGAGGAGGCACCAACTGGCAGCTCCACTGCAAAAGCTGGTAAGAGAACCTTCGCGCAGGGACGCGCTAATTCGCTGGTTGATCGGAGATCTGCGAAGCAAGCTGGATGGCTTGCTCCCCTCGCCCAAAAAACCGGAGCAGAATCAGTTCTACTCGCCCGAAGAACTCACGAAGAAAAGACACTTCCTGGAACGTACACTTCAGGATTTTGATCCCAAACGAGTCTTGAACATCGGAGGCAGTCCCGAATGGATTCCTGTACTGGCGGCCGCAGGCAGGGATGTTGTGGCCATCGACCGAGATCCAGCCGTGGTTGGAGAATTCTGGCGAATCGCGCGCGCGAAAAAACTCAATGTACTTCCTCTTGTCGTGAACTTTTGCCGTCCCACTCCCAGCATGGGCTGGAGAAATCAGGAGCGTCCAGGATTTCTGCAACGCGCTCGGGGTGCGTTCGATACCCTGATAATGCTCGGAGTAGTGCATCATCTTCTAATGCATGAACGCATTCCTGTAGAAGAAGTCGTTGACCTTGCAGCAGAACTTACAAACGATCTGTTGTTGATTGAAGACATTGACTGTAATGAGCCTATATTCCATGCAATATCTCAGGGGCGCGATTACCTTTTCACCGCTTTAAGTCCAGAAAATTTTCGCAAGCAGTTCCTCAGAAAATTCTTTCTATCCAGTTCGGAAGAGCTGCCCGGCACCAACCGCCGGCTTTACGTCTTTCGTAAGAGATAGGGTTCATTCAGATGCAGGTACATATAAGAGATACTTCAACGCCGGTTCTCGTACTGAATGTTGCGTCCCATGGCAGCCTGGGGATTTTGCGAAGTTTGGGCCGACTCGGAGTGCCGATACATGTCGTCGACGCTGAGCCGCACCGACCGGCAATGTTTTCCAAATACTGCCGTAGAGCATTTGCCTGGAACTTCGATTCTGCTTCCGCCGATCATTCGATAAATTTCCTGCTCTCCGTGAGCAATCAAATTGGCAGGCGCTCGATTCTGCTGCCAACCTGTGATCATACGACAACATTTGTTGCTGAAAATCTGCATAGATTGCAGTCCAGCTTCATCTACCCGAAGCAGCCAGCTGGCCTTACTCCCGCTCTTTGTAGTAAGAAAGAGATGTACTTACTCGCCAAACGATTTGGAGTTCCAACACCCGAAGTGGTCTTGGTGAATTCCAGGCGGGAGGTTGCGGAGTTTGCGCAAACAGTAAAGTTCCCTGTCATGCTCAAGGGAATTGATGGCGCCCGGTTAGTGCGACGGACTGGGAAAACCATGGAGATCGTGCAAAACGCCCGAGAGCTTCTCGATTCATACACACGGATGGAAGACCCCGACGCACGCAATCTGATTCTTCAGGAATATATTCCCGGCGATGACGGCACAGTTTGGATGTTCAACGGTTATTTTGATGACAATTCAGACTGCCTCATAGGACTTACTGGAAGAAAAATTCGCCAAACCCCTATTCATACCGGCATGACCAGCTTGGGAATTTGTGTAACCAATCCCATTGTGGAGCAGACGACAAAATATTTCATGAAGGCACTGGGCTACAGAGGGATCCTCGATATTGGCTACAGGCATGATGCACGCGATGGACTATACAAGGTTCTCGATATCAATCCTCGCATCGGGGCCGCATTTAGGTTATTCGTGGATGAGACTGGGCTGGATGTCGCACGCGCTATGTATTTGGATTTGACCGGCCAACCCGTACTGGCGTCCAAGCCACGAGAAGGGCGTAAGTGGATTGTGGAATTTAACGACTTCAGCTCCTCAATGAAATACCGCCGGGAAGGAAGCCTTACTCTACGAGAGTGGATAGCTTCCTTCAAAGGCATTGAGGAAGGTGCGTATTTTGCCTGGGAGGATTTGCTCCCATTCTGGAAAGAATTAGCCAACACTATTTCAGGCAAATTTGGCAACCTCCGCCATAGGTGGTCTACAAAATTAGCTAGGAGAATGCGATTTGCCAGGGCGAACTCTAATGCGAGCGTATCCCCGACTCTCGATCAAACGGTCCAATAATTTAGTTTGCAAATCGAGAGTACGTCTCACATTTTTGAACTGTGCCAGCAAACTCGGCAAGCTGGTTCTCTTCAGTTGGTGTTTACTCGTAATGTCTTCGCGTCAATTGCCGGCAACTGGGAGCTTTAATGCCGGCAAGTTGCACTTCTATGTGTCCCCGCAAGGCAATGATGCTAATGATGGATCAGCCCGGCAACCCTGGCGCACCATGCAGCATGCAGCGACCGCCGCAGGTCCAGGCGCAACTGTGCACGTGGCTCCCGGTTCTTATTTCGGACAAATCATTACCCGCTCGAGTGGAACTGCACAATCTCGAATTCGCTTTCTCTCAGAAGTGAAATGGGGGGCCAAGTTGAAAAGTATTAACGCTTACAGTACCTGGAGAACTGTCGGCAATTACCTGGACATAATCGGATTCGATATCAGCGGTGATGGATGCCTGGGCATCTTAAACGAAGGCGCGCACGTCCGTTTGATTGCGAATCATGTTCACGATATCCGCGCTTCGCCTGCGCTTTGCAAGGAGAATGGAGGAGCGGGGATTGATAACGCCGATTTCTCCGCCGTTGATAACGATGTGGTCGGGAACGTCGTTCACGATATCGGAGATTACAAGGCCACCGGATCGCTGGTGCATGGTATCTATCATTCCAATTCTGGCGGCCATATCTGGAACAATATTGTCTACCGTACCGCGGGCTGGGGAATCCACCTATGGCACGCAGCCACTGATGTCCAGATTGCCAACAATCTGCTCTTTAACAATGCCGCTGGCGGAATCTTGATCGGGGCAGGCGATTCTCCGGGCGGGATCATCAATGATCGCACTGTCGTTACCAACAACATCGTGATCTATAACAAGTTCGGCATTCAAGAATATGGACAAACGGGCCGCAAGAACCAGTATCTCAACAATCTGGTTTACAGGAATGCCGGCGGAGCCATAAAGCTCCTCACTGGCGTCGCCAGAATGACTCTTGAGCTGGATCCACGGTTTGTTAACTTCCAGCCGGATGGAACGGGAGATTATCGGCTTTCCGCAAGCAGTCCTGCGGTTAGTGCGGGTACCGACACAGCAGCACCCTCAGAGGATGTCAATGGTCTACAAAGATCCCACGTGCGTCCGCACGATCTGGGCCCATACGCCTGGTCCTCTCAATCCCAGCCAGTCGTGCCGTGGCCCCCAGCTCTTCCCTAGAGATTCTTGATACAGATATTCTTGCGTCGGGCAGCACAGCAACTCGCGCCGCTGGATCAACTTAGCTTTGGAGGTTACCCCATGTTATCGCGATTACCCAATTTTTCTCCAAGACTCCGCCTGCTTTTAGCACTTCTAATTGTCAGTTTTTCGGGCAATGGCTTGGCACAAAACCAATCATTGCCCTCTCCAGATACTGGCGCAGCAACTACAAAGGCTCAACCCAACACTGCGACTCCCGACGCATCAGGTTCACAAATCAAAACCGACATTTTGATCGGGACCGGTGACTTGATTGAAGTAAGCGTGTATGGTGCTCCGGATTTTGACAAGCAAGTGCGTGTGGATTCCTCTGGCATGATCTCCCTGCCCATGGTGGGAGAGGTGAAAGTAGCAGGGCTCTCGGTGCACCATGCTGAAATACTGCTGGAAAAGAAGCTTTCTGATGGAGGCTACTTTGTAGACCCACGTGTCACTATCTTTGAGAAGGAATATGCCACTCAGGGAATTTCAGTCCTCGGCGAGGTACAAAAACCGGGTATTTATCCACTTCTGGGTGAGCGGAAGCTGTTTGATGTAATCTCAGCTGCCGGTGGAACCACGCTCAAGGCTGGAAAGATCGTCACAATAACCCATCGCGATCGCCCTCAACAACCTGAGACAGTCACCATCTCCTATGACGGCGATCGCTCTGTAGGCAGCAATGTCGTGGTACTTCCTGGAGATACCGTCGTGGTTTCAAAGGCGGGAATCGTTTACGTAGTGGGAGATGTTCACCAGCCCTCGGGATTCGTTCTGGACAAAGATGGGCTGACAATATTACAGGCCATTGCCATGGCGCAGGGGACAAATTCAACTGCTTCCCTAAGCTCGCTGCGGCTTATTCGCAAGACATCCGACGGGCACCAGGAGATCCCTGTGGACTTAAAGAAAATTCTGGAAGCCAAGGTGCCGGATCCGGTGTTGCAGGCCGACGACATTATTTTTGTCCCAACCAGCAAATCCAAATCGGCCGTAAAGAGAGGGTTCGAGGCAGTCATACAGACAGCTACCGGAGTAGCAATCTATCGTCGGTGACTTCAAAAGATATTTGGAAGTTATCCTGAAAGGCCCGGCACTATTTGTGCCGGGCTTTTTTATTATGGGCAATCGAGGGTGAGGTAAGCGATTGCAGCCTCTTCGCTCGATCGAGTAACTCTTGACTTTGATTAACTGATTTTCTGCAGTCAGTTACCCCGAATCACCAATGTCTTTCGTGTACTGTCCGTGCTGTGTAGGTAGCTCGTTTACGTTTTCACGCTATTGCTCGCGCTCGAGAGGAAAATTACCGCGCAACAGCGGCGGACTTGGTCGTATCACTTTCCCAATAAATTTCTGAGGCCGAGGCCGGGACTGGGGAGCGCCGTCCAGAGCCTCTCTCGCTGGATCGTTCGAAGATTGAAGGTTATGTTTCAAGGAGATTCAAGACTCGCCTCGACCCTGGCGGCAGAACCTCCGAGCCCGTCTCCATCCCCATTAGTTCCCCAAAGCCGTATAATTCGTAAGGCATTCTCGAGTCCGCAACTCAGGACTTAGGTTTGAGTTCATAAGAGAGACGACCTGGGGGCTGTGAGCTCCATCTAAAAAAGGGGCGCTGCTCCGTCTGAGAAGAGCTTCTCTCTGAAAGGCCATCTTTATGACCGCGTCCATCAGTCCGGACGAGAACTCTTACAGTCCGAAGGACTCCTCGGAGTCGACTGGCTTTACATACGGCGACCCAAACGCGCCAGTGCAGACCGAATCGACCTACGTTCCCGAACGCGAGTTCGTGCTGATGCCGCTGTTCCGTCGGATTGGCGAGCTGCTTGGTATTTGGCGGCAGACCGACCGCGAGTACATCTATATTCTAGACCCCACGATGCTCACGGCGCCAACTGCGCAACCTGCTCGAGAGCTTCCGCAAGCCGAACCACTGCCCGACCAGGAAATCACCTTTGCCCACGAATCAGTGGCCGCCGATCATGAGGAGGCAGGCCTGGCCGGAGTTACGAAGGAAGAGCGCATAGACCAGTGGGCTGAGCCGGCAGAATTACCGCCAAATGTTTCCCCAGTCGTTCCCGAACCTGTAGCCCTCGAAGCGGCCGCTACACAACCGGAATTGGAGGCTTGCGAGCCAGTTGAGATTGAATCCCCAATCTCGCATTTCGCGCCCTTAACTTCGGAAGCTGTCATGCAGCTGTCGGTTCCCTCTGAGCCAGAGGTGCAAGCTCCCAGTTACGAACCACGACTGGAAGAGATCGAAGCTCAAACCGCTCACTTCGACCAGGATCACGTAGATGGGGCTGCGGCGGAGGTTCAAGCCCGGGAGACACCGTTGCCGGCCGCTGAAGTTATCCAGCCAAAATCAGCTCAGGCAGCAGTGCCGCAACCGAGGCGCCGTCGAGACGAACTCGACGAGGCCATTGCGATCTTGCGGGAAGCAGGTTCGAAGATCTCTGCGGCGATCTCAGCAGCCGACGAATGGCTGAGCACCAAGGAAAGCGAACTCGTCCGCAAGGCAGAAAGGGTACTCGCCCCGGCTCCAAAGCCGAGATGCCTACAGTCGTCCATCCCTGCTCGGCGTAGCAATGCAGGCCTTCCCGTTCAAGGATTAACCGCGAGCAGCGAGCCTACAGTTGCGGAGTTTAAACGCGAGACAATCTCTGAGCCCGCATCTTCCCCGAAATCGGAACCTTTGCCCTTCCCAAGTCTGCAGCGCGAAGTCGCGTGGCAGGAACAAGGCGGGCCTGCTTTGGCGGAACATACGCAAGTTCGGCCAGTGCCTACGGTCACGGTGTCGGCTGTAGTTCCGCGCAGACCGATGCTGGCTCGATCTCGTCGTCGAGTTCCATTTTGGAAACGCATTGATTGGGTGGCACAATTCGTTCCTGAGCCTGTCGAGGTCCTGGGCGGAGTCGCGGTGGCGATACTGCTGGTGTTGGGCATCTCGCTCGTGGGTAGGCCGGCTTCCGACGTACTGCCGCAGCAAGCGCGCCCAAGGCAGGCGGGTGGCGTAACCGTTACCACACATCCTGGCCCTGCGACGACTCCACGAACTTCCCGGCCCCACCGAACGGTGGCCCCCGAACAGCGTGGAGTTGCGCCAGCGACTCATCGGGCTCCAGGGGCAATCGAAAATGATGCGGAGAAGGATGTGGTAACGCACCACTACAAAGCCAAACCTTCACCATCGACACAAGCCACGGTGGCCGGGGTACGACATTATTCGGACATTGAGTAGCGAGTGGTTTTGTTAAATGACGACGCGGCCTGCTGCGTCTCTACATACCGTGATGGGAATACAAGTTAGATTGCACTGCGTTCGCACGTCATGTCAGGCTAAAAATCGTCTCAAGGGAGTGCTATTCGGGTCTTGTTTTTGCGCCTGTGCCATAAACGTGCCATACGCTTCGCGCTGCTATGCGCCAATTATGAGCTTTTTCGGATACGGCGGAAAGTGCTTCCGTGCGGGCTTGATTTTGCATAAGTAATTGATTTCAAAATGGGATTCGGAAGAGAACATCATCTAAGTTTCCCTGACCCTTAATCAGTAGGTTGTAGGTTCGATTCCTACCGCGCTCACCAAACCCGCTATTTTCTCGGGTTCGCGAGATATGGAAAGCCAAATCGGGCAGCAAACTAGGTAACAACGCATAAGGCTCGCAGAGGCATCTGCAATCCTGTCAGGAGTTTCCCCGGCCGCATCCCTCCCCGATTCTTTAATAATCAGATGAAGGTTCATTGCGCCGAGATTGTGACTTACCGTGGCTCAAAGACTTGAATGCTCGCGGGCTGTGATCCCTGGCGTCTGAGCGCCAGATATAAACGTCCCAATTCAGGAGAGAAGAAGCTCGTTCGTGCTCCCTTCACTGTGGGGATGCGAGCGAGTTCTTTGTACTGATCCGGAGTCTGCTGTTCGAAAACGGAAATGGCTCCTTCCCCACCACTCGCGTAAATTTTCTTGCGAGCTTGATCGTAAAAGACATCATCGCAATCGGAGACCGCTGGGAGGCTCTGAATTACTTTTCCTGTTTCGGTATTGAATACGAGGAGGCGTGCTGGAAAACGCGTCACCACAAAAAGTCGATGTTCCGCCTCGTCCAGTGCCATCGGATAATTTGCCTGCGGTCCACCTGTTCGCCATGTGGCGACCGCCGAGTGCTTATCACGATCAACGACAGCGATTTTCAGGGATTTCGGCAGGTTTACATAAATTTTCGGTCCGCTCTTTTCAAGCTGAAATGATTCTGGATGCGCATCGAGTTTCGTTTCAGAGATCTTTTGACCGTCGGTATCGAATTCACCGAGGCCTCCGCTGCCAAAGCCGACATAAATGTGCTGCTTGGCGGAGTCGTAACGAAGGTTGTCAGCGTCGTCCCCATATTCGAGCGTCTTCAGCAGTTTCAACGATGTTCCATCAAAGATGCGCACACTTCCGTCTTTGCCATTGGCCACATATAGCCGATTGGCTCCGGGCACATACAGAGCTCCCTGAGGCTCTTGCAAGCCAGGGATGGTATTGACTCGCTTGCCTGCTTTTAGATCGATGACTTCGACTGTATTGTTGCCGAGCGCTGAGACGAACAGTCGCTCGCCCTTGATGTCGATGGACATGTGATCAATTCGCCCTTGCACATCCGGCAGCTCAATCGTCTTTTCTAAATGCAGTGGTTGCGTCGCTTGGGCGTACGCGAGGATTGCGGAACTTAACAAAATGAGTAGTGCGCGCATTACGAATCTCCCCATCATGGTTGCTTCGATGCTCCCGTGATTGCCTCGTAGACGATCATCCGTGCCACCGGCCGACCATTTTCCTGTTGCTCGGGCGCATAAACGCGATGAGTCGCGCTATCAACTGCAAGGCTGTGCACGAGCTTCTGCACCGGAAAATCTTCGAGTTTCTCGTAATGATCTGCATCTTGCTCTTGAATCACTGTGATGAATCCACTGGAGCACGCAGCATAGATGCGACCTAACCCTGGATCGAATTTCACTACGTCAGCACCACCCGGAATTGGCACATGCGCAATCGCTTTGTGAGTGTCCAACGCAAATACAGTGAGCACTCTGGTCCCGCCACAAAGAAGGAACGCACGATGATGATCTGAATCAACCGCCATCCCGTGGTTGTACCGGCACCCCTCGACTGGATACTTTCCAAGAACGGAATCGTTCGCTGGATCAATTTCGGCCACCTCATTTGTGTTTCGCAGATTGACGTAGACTCTCCGCGCCGCTGAGTCGTATTGCGGCATCCCAGTTTCGCTCTCGAATCTCAGCGTCTTCACGATTTCATCTTTCTGAACATCGACAACCGCAACGGCCCTACCCAGCGTGTCGGCGACGTAAAGCTTGTGAAATGGCTCGGCATAGGTACTTCCATTCGGCTTCGCAGCCGTTGGCAGCCGCTTTTCGACCTTCATCGTGTGCAGGTCTATGACGCCGATTTTCTCTTCACCCCAGTCGGAGGTGTAAACCTTGCGCAGTTGCGGAACAAATTCGACGCCTGTAACCCCCGGAACTCCCGGAATCGCCTTTACCAGTTTGTTCGTACCGACATCAATCACGTACAGAAGACCCGGCCCAAGATGCGCCGATAACAGATAGTGGTCCTCATCATCCATCGTCAGGTAATCGAAGCGTTGTCCCTTCGGTCCGGGCAGATCAATGCTTGCAGTCTTTCTTAGCGTCTGGGCAGACAGGCCAACAGCAAGGAGCAGAATTGATGTCACGTAGCGGCAACACATGCGAATGTGTCCCTTTCCGGGACTATTGGTAACATGTATAACATGTCATTCGACTCCCTGTAACGTTCCGCGTCGGAGAAAAGAAGGTTTGAGAGAAGCGCAACAAGCACCTTGGCTCCTGCTGATGTTCAGCTTGCCAACAAAACAGGCCAGCGGACGCGTCGAAGTGTGGCGGAAGCTCAAGAAATACGGCGCTCTGCCACTGAAAAGCTCCGGTTATCTGCTTCCGAACAAACCGGAGGCCCAAGAAAGATTTGAGTGGCTAGCCACGGCAATTCGCAAATACAAGGGCGAAGCTTCGGTTGTGCAGGTGCAGGCAATGGATGACTTGCCATCGGAGAAGCTCGTGCAACTATTCATCCAGGCTCGGTCAAAGGATTACGAAGGCCTCACACGCGAGGCGAAGAAGTTCATCGGTCGAAACAAACGGGAACCCGGAGAGCTTGCACGATTACGGCGCCGGTTTCAGGAGATCACAGCCATCGACTTCTTCAATAGTCCGCTACGCGGGCGAGTCGAGGCCATTCTGGAGAGTGCTGATTCAATCGGTCAGAGCAAGGCCATTCCCGAATCCCGGCGAAGGTTGAAGAAAGAATATCTCGACCGTCTCTGGATGACCCGCCCTCGGCCCGGCATCGATCGCGTTTCATCGGCATGGCTCATCCGGCGATTCATTGATTCGAATGCGCGATTCGTGTTTGGTGATGATCCCAAAGAACACCATGACGCGATTCCATTTGACATGTTCCAGGCCGAAGGATTCGGGCATCGTGGCGATGACTGCACCTTTGAGACGTTACGCAAGGAGTTCGCAGTCAGAGATCCGAAAGTCGGCGCCATCGCCGAAATCATTCACGACGCAGATCTCGCAGACGAGAAGTTTGGCCGCACAGAAGGCATCGGCTTGGACAGAGTCTTGATCGGTTGGGCTCAACAGGGCATTTCAGATGACGAGCTGCTCCGGCGAGGAATAGAACTAATCGAAGGCTTGTACCAGTCACTGACGTGAACCGCGAACGCATGGAGGATAAACGAAATCTCGTTTTGGTCTATGCGGCTGCGTTTCTCCGCTCGGCGAGTATCGGTTTGCTTGGCGTTGTTCTCGCTGTCTATCTGTCCCGAATCGGCTTTAGCCCGAGTGCGATAGGGGCTCTTCTTGCTTCCGGACTCGTCGGGAACGCTGCGGCGACCGCAGCGGTAAGCCGGTTCGGCGACCGTTTTGGTCGCCGGCGCGTTCTGCTCATTTGCGCCTTCGTCTCTTCGTGCGGTGGATTGGCGCTCGCTTTCGCAAACTCCGTGACAACGCTGATCCCGCTGGCATTCGTCTGCATGCTGAATGGCATGGGAACAGATCGTAGCGCAGGGTTCACGGTGGAACAGGCGATCATCCCAAGCCTTGTTTCGGACCGAACACGCACGTGGGCGCTCTCCTGGTACAACGTAGCGCTCGATACTTCTGGAGCGCTCGGCGCGTTGTCAGGAGCGCTTCCCATCGCAATTCACACATGGAGTGGTGTCGATGTTCTAACGGCATATCGGTGGGTGTTTTTGTCGTACACCGTTCTGAATCTGGCGGCGGCAATGTTGTACCTTCTCCTCGATGGTCGTGTGGAATCGAGTACACAGCGGAAAGCTGGTCCAGTGGTGGTCAGCTCAACAACGCGGCACATTGTTCGTCGGATCGCTGCCCTGTTTGCGTTAGATGCAGCCGGTGGTGGTTTTCTCGCTGATGCTCTCCTCGCGTATTGGTTCTTTCACAGGTTCGGTGTCAACGAAAAGACACTCGGGCTTTTGTTCTTTATTGTCCGACTCCTAAATGGGCTTTCACATCTTGGTGCGGCATGGCTGGCGCGAAGAATTGGCCTCCTCCGCACCATGGTCTTCACACACTTGCCATCCAGCGTGTTCTTGCTGCTCGTGCCATTCGCGCCGAGTTTTTCAATTGCTGCTGTTCTGCTCCTGCTACGCGAGGCCGTCGTCGAGATGGATGTGCCCACGCGGCAGTCCTACGTTGCCGCTGTCGTCGAGCCGCACGAGCGTGTGTATGCCAGCGGTGTCACGAATCTGACCCGCACCGGAGCCTGGGCAGTAACAGCATCCATTGCCGGAGAGCTGATGCAGCATCTGGCCTTTTCTGCACCGCTGCTGTTTGGCGGAGGCATGAAGATCGCGTACGACCTCTTGTTGTACCGATCATTTGTCCACATTAAGCCACCCGAAGAACGACAAGTTGAAACTCATCTGCGGCCTGCTGTTAGGCCGGTTCCATGAAATCTACGAAGGGAGAATTTTATGAAATCACTCTGTCTATTGATCACGCTACTCGTCGCCCTCATTCCGTCTCTTGTTGCACATCAACAGCCGAAGGAGACTCCACCAGAGTGGAAGCCGGTTGAAGATGCGCTTGGCCGAAAAGGCTCAATGCAGGCAGGCGACGTTTACAAATTCAGCATGCCGCGTTCTGACTTGAAGGTTACGGTGGCAGGCACACCGATCAAGGCGGGGCTCGCATTGGGTTCGTGGTTGGCCTTCAAACGCATGGGCAATGATGCTGTCGTGATGGGCGACCTTGTGCTCACTGAATCCGAGGTCGAGCCAGTGATGGCAAAGCTGCAACAGGAAGGCGTTGAGCAAACCGCAGTGCACAACCACTTACTGAACGAAACGCCACGTGTGATGTACATGCACGTTGCAGGACACGGCGATCCAGCGAAGTTAGCGGCTGCACTGAAAGATGCTTTGGCATTGACCAAAACACCATCGGCTTCGCCAGCCCCTCCAGCCCAGCAGCAGAATCTCGGTTTCGATACCGCTGAGGTCGATAAGGCACTCGGGCATCAAGGCAAGAACAACAACGGCATCTACCAGTTCTCGATTGCGAGAGCGGAGAAGATCAACGACATGGGAACTGAGGTGCCCCCATCGATGGGCACAGCCACAGCCATCAACTTCCAGCCGACAGGAGGCGGAAAAGCAGGGATTACGGGAGATTTCGTATTGCTAGGACAAGAGGTGAATCCCGTGATCAAAGCCCTTCGTGACAACGGCATTTTGGTCACTGCAGTCCACACCCACATGCTGACGGAGGAGCCACGGCTCGTCTTTATGCATTTCTGGGCGAATGATGATGCAGTGAAGCTGGCAAAGGGACTGCGGGCAGCTCTCGAAAAGACCAACTCCGCAAAGCAGTAACGCGCCACTTCTTGACGTCATTTGGGAGAAAGAATGAAGTCGTTGGGAAAGCTCGCTTTCATACTCGCGCTTGCGTCAGTTTCGTTAGCCGCTGATCAGCAGAGTGCTCCGTTACCTTCACCCTTAAGCCTCGAAGCCGCGGTTAATTACGCTATTAGCCATTATCCGCAGGTCCGAGCGGCGCTTGAGCGAAGAGCCGCTGCAAATAGCGGTATAACCCTCGCTCGAACTGCATACCTCCCAAGCGCAAACGCGCTGTGGCAAGGCAATCGCGCAACTCGAAACAATATTTTTGGTCTGCTCCTCCCACAGCAGGTGATCCCACCACTCACGGGTCCGGTCTTGCCGACGACATCGAATCAGAGCGTATGGGGAAGCGCGGCGGGAATGCTGGTCTCGTGGGAGCCGGTGGATTTTGGGTACCGGCGTGCTTCTGTCGATGTGGCACGCGCAAGTGCGCGCGTCGCGTCGGCTGAGGCGGAGATCAGCCAACTTGATGTAGCGACTGTGGCCGCAGGCGCATTCATCTCCGTGATAGACGCGCAGCAGGCGATACGCGCTGCACAAGCCGATGTGGATCGACGGGAGGTTTTCAGTCGATCAGTTCATGTTCTGGTTCAAAACCAGCTTCGTCCAGGAGCGGACGCGTCGCGGTCTGACGCAGAACTTGCGGCGGCACGTATCGCTCTGATCCAGGCTCGAACCAACGAAAAGGTTGCGCTCGCAACGCTAGCCAACCTTTTGGGCGTGGCACCTGATAACTTGCAACTGGACGCGGGTCCATTGATAGAGCGGACCCCGGCACCTGCGGAAACAAAGCCGACGATCACAGCCAATCCTGTCGCCTCGGCCCAAAGCGCTCGATTGCAGCAGGCAGCCGCCCAGGTCCAAATCCTCGGTCGTTCTTATTATCCGCACTTCAACCTGCAATCAGTCGTAGGCGCTCGGGGCAGTGGGGCAAACGCAGACGGGAGCGTAGGCAACGGCGCAGACGGACTAGGCTTGGAGCGTGAGAACTGGGCTGTCGGACTGACCGCATCTTTTCCCGTTTTAGATTTCTTTTCAATCCGGGCATGGAAACAAATTGCGACCGCCAATCAGCGCGCTGAAGGCGCGCGATATCAGCAGACATTGCAGGATCTGTCCGCCCAAGTCACCGAAGCGCAAGCACGACTTGAAGGTGCAATTGCAATCGCGCAGGCAACGCTGGCTGAATTGCAGGCTGCACGGGACGCCGAATCGCAGGCTCGCGCACGTTATCAAGCAGCGCTCACGAACATCGTGGAAGTAACGGATGCGCAAACCCTGCTCATTCGAGCTGAGAGTGATGATGCAGTATCAAAGCTAAACGCATGGCGCGCGCTGGCGTCGCTCGCCGCAGCACAAGGCGATTTCTCCCCATTCTTGGATACGGTTCGGAACGCTTCGGCGGGAGGTCACTGACATGTGGCTGATCCGCACTGCGTTGCGACACCCGATCAGCGTGATCGTCGCTTTGCTCTCGATCGCGCTTTGTTCAATCCTGGCAATCAGCAGGATGCCGATTGATATATTCCCCAAACTCAACCTGCCGGTCATCTATGTCGCGCAGCCATTTGGGGGGATGGACGCCGCGCAGATGGAGGGATTCCTCGTTTATTACTACGAGTACCACTTCCTCTACATCACGGGAATCCAGTCAGTCGAATCGAAGTCCATTCAGAATGTGGGACTGCTCAAGCTAACGTTCCATCCTGGAACCGACATGGCGCAAGCGGCTGCACAAACTATCGGATACGTTGACCGCGCGCGTGCCTTCATGCCTACAGGCACCGTTCCGCCGTTTGTCATGCGCTTTGACGCTGGAAGTGTGCCGGTCGGGTATCTCGTCTTTTCGAGCCAAGACCGAAGCGCAAAGGAAATTCAGGATTTGGCTCTCAATCGTGTACGTCCCCTGTTTGCGACGATCGCAGGAGTTTCCGCGCCTCCGCCATTCGGAGGAAACCAGCGCACCATCGTTATCAACATTGACCCCGGCAGGATGCGCGCATTCCATATGTCTCCCGAAGAGGTTGTAAAAGCTCTCAGTTCGGGAAACACCATCATTCCATCCGGTAATGTTCGAAGCGACGGGCTGCTGCGCATTACTCCGGTCAATGGCGTGGTCACGAATCCACAAGAGCTACGAGATTTGCCGCTTCGGACTGGTTCCGGACCAACCGTCTTCCTGCGCGATGTCGGCACCGTGGAGGACAGCGCCGACATTCTCACTGGCTACGCTCATTTCAATGGTAAGCGAACCGTTTACATCCCGGTCACCAAACGTGCTGATGCATCCACGCTCGATGTCGTGAATGGAGTAAAGCAGAACCTGCCACGCCTTCAATCGGTCGTTCCAGGTGACGTAAAAATCAGCTTCGAACTCGACCAATCAGTGTACGTCCGCAACGCGCTCTCGTCGGTACTGCGCGAGGCGATTTTAGGCGCACTCTTAACGGGGGCCGCGGTTCTACTCTTCTTACGCGATTGGCGAAGCTCTCTGATCGTAATTGCCACGATTCCATTCGCGTTGATCACAGCGGTGGTGGCATTGTGGGCCGCAGGACAAAGCATAAACATGATGACGCTCGGAGGCTTGGCGCTCGCGGTCGGCATTCTCGTCGATGAAGCCACAGTGGCCGTGGAGAACATTCATCGCCGGTTGGCGGGAGAAACGTCTATTGCACTCGCCGTTTTCGATGGAAGCACCGAGGTCATCGTTCCACGGTTGCTCGCGATGCTCTCAATTCTTGCAGTGTTCATTCCTTCATTCTTCATGAAGGGTGTTACGCAATCACTGTTTGTGCCACTTTCGCTGGCGGTTGCATTCGCCATGATGGCCTCGTATTTATTGGCCGGCTCCTTTGTTCCGGTGCTCTCGGTCTGGATTCTGCGTCCACCGGGGAAAGGTAATCGCAGCGATGCCAGAGCATTGACGAAGCTCCGCGATCGTCTAGGTCGAACGCTCGAGAAACTGATGTCCTATCGCTGGATTCTGCTTGGCGCATATGCAGCGATTGGGCTGTTGCTTATTGGCTTCATCGGGCCGAGAATTGGCCGCGCGATATTCCCGCGCGTTCCTGCGGGGCAACTGCAACTTCGCTTTCGCGCACCGATTGGGACGGAAGTTGAGGATACAGAAGTTGCTGGGCTCCATGTCCTAGATGCAGTGATGCAGACTGCCGGACGTTCTAATGTCGCTTCGACCTTGGACTACATAGGAGTTCAGCCCCCTAGTTATCCGGTCAACACAATCTTTCTTTGGACAAGCGGTCAGCACGAGGGCCTTCTACGCGTTTCGTTAAAACCGGGCACTTCGATCAGCGTGGAAGATCTCGAAGAAAAATTGCGCAAGACATTGCCCGGCGAATTCCCCGGAATGCAGTTCTCATTCGAGGCCGGAGATATCGTAAGTCAGATTATGAATTTTGGAGCGCCGACCCCGATCGAGGTCAGCATTACCGGCAATGACCTCGCGGTAACCCGCCAGTTTTCAGAGAAGGTACGCCAGGAACTCAGCCACATTCGTGGTCTTCGTGATCTTCAGGTCGATGAGCCGCTGGACTATCCAAGCATCAATGTTGATGTCGATCGAGAGCGCGCAGGACAGATGGGTGTTACCGTGCAGCAAGTAGGACAGGCCTTCCTGACCAGCACGTCATCCAGTCGCTTAGTCACGCCCAATTACTGGGCCGATCCCAGAACGGGAGTTGGATTTCAGGTGCAAGTTCAGATCCCGCCGGCCCGAACCACATCGCTTCAGAGTCTCGAGACGATCCCGGTCACTCCCGGCACCACCGCACACCCTCTGCTCGGAGACGTGGCGCGGGTCTCGTATGGAACCATCGTGGGCGAGTATCACCGTCTGAATGGCCAAAGAATGGTTACATTGACGGCGAACATTGCCGGACAGGATCTTGGCCACATTGCGAATCAAATTCAGTATGCGATTGCGCGGGCCGGCAAACTGCCCCAAGCTACAACGGTGCAAGTACGCGGACAAATTCAACCGTTGCGCGATACCCTCGTAAGTCTGGGCGCAGGATTGTTGGTTGCGGTTCTCGTGATTTACCTGCTGCTGGCAGCCAATTTCGAATCGGTCCGGCTGCCGCTGGTGGTTGTTTCCACTGTTCCCGCAGTCATCTGCGGAGTGATTCTCAGCCTGTTGCTCACAGGTACTACTTTGAACATTCAATCCTTCATGGGAGCGATCATGGCCATCGGTGTGGCGGTCGCGAATGCCATCTTGCTGGTTGTTTTTGCTGAAAGGCATCGCCGCGGAGGCGCGTCGGCGAAGGATGCAGCGATTGAAGCCGCTCGAACTCGTATGCGCCCCATTCTGATGACGGCTACCGCCATGACGTTTGGCATGATCCCAATGGCGCTTGGTATCGGAGCAGGTGGGCAGCAGACTGCGCCGCTCGGGCGCGCGGTAATAGGAGGTCTTGTAGTCGCGACCGTCGCCACACTTCTGGTACTTCCTTCCGTGTTCTCTTTGGTCCAGCAACAAGCACATGCCGGATCACCTTCACTTGATCCGCATGATCCTGAGAGCCGACATGCAGGGGAACGCAAATGAAGCGGAGACTACTTGCGGTACTCATGTTGCTGCTTGTCGGAATTGTGTTCTGCGTTTCCTGCGGATCGGACGGCGGCGGTTCGCAGTCGGCGTCTGCTCAGCAGCCTGGCACATCTGCAGCGCAAAACACTCAACCTGCGTCGAGCGGAGTCCAAACACTAGACGCAACCAAAGTGACTTCGCAACAACTGTCGCTGACGGTCCGACTGCCGGGGGAGTTCACTCCATACGAGTCTGTTTCGGTTTATCCAAAGGTCACGGCGTTTGTTCGCTCGATTGGGGTGGATCGTGGCTCGCGAGTCAAGGCAGGCCAGGAGATCGTCCGGCTTGAGGCGCCTGAACTCGCCGCACAAAAGCAGGAAGCTGAATCGAAATTGCAGGAAGCAGAGGCGCAACGCTCCGAGGCCGAAGCTAAATTCACCTCCGATCAGAGCACGTTTCAGAGGCTTAAATCGGCTGCCGCGACTCCGGGCGTAGTCGCAGGGAACGACCTCGACGTAGCTCAACAGAGTACGGAAGGGGATCGTGCCCGCCTACGCGCTGCCGAGAGAAACATAGAGGCAACCAAAGCCGCGTTGAAGTCCGTTGCGGAGATCCAGTCATACTTGTTGGTTAAGGCGCCCTTTGACGGCGTGGTAACCGAAAGAAACGTCCATCCCGGAGCCCTGGTCGGCCCCAACGGTAACGAGGCGATGCTGCGCATTGAAAAGGTGTCTCGCCTTCGCCTTGTCCTGCCTGTTCCCGAGAATTACCTGTCGTCTACCGTCAAGGGTGCTAAGGTGACCTTCACCGTGCCTGCCTTTCCGGGTGAGAAGTTTTCGGGAGCGATTGCTCGCACAGCCGATTCTCTCGATGTGAAAACGCGCACGATGCCGGTTGAACTCGATGTAATGAATTCATCAGGTCACCTTGCGCCAGGCATGTATCCCGAAGTGGACTGGCCGGTGCGGCGCACTCGTACGACACTTTTTGTGCCAGCCTCGTCAGTGGCACATACGAATGAAAAGACCTTTGTGGTTCGGATTCGGGACGGCAAGGCAGAATGGGTTGACGTGCAGACAGGGCTGAGTTCGGGAAAGTTGGTCGAAATCTTTGGAGACTTGCACGACGGCGATCTTGTAGCGACTCGCGGAACCGACGAAGTCAAACCGGGCACGTCCGTGAAGGCACAAGAGAGTGGTAACAAACAGTAGGAGCAAATGTCTGGCGCCCACACCGCTCTTACCTACCCGACGCTCAAAATGCCTCAAATGCTGGAGCGCCTTTGTTCTGCTGGTACTTCTCATAGCAGTTGGTCCAAAGTCTTTTTCTGCTGACGGTCCCACTGCAGTAGCGAAGCCCAGCTCAAATTCAATTGATTTGGACGGGAAACTCAGTGAAGATGCCTGGCGTGATGCGCCCGTTTTGCACCTTGTCCAGCAATCTCCAAGGCCCAACGCACCAACGCGCTTTGATACGGAAGTTCGTGTCATCGTCGCTGAAGACCGTCTCTATTTCGGATTCACCTGCCATGATCCCGAGCCGCAGCGCATCGCCGTTCATGGAATGCAGCGAGATGGGGATTTCACAGGCGATGACACAGTCTCGATTGTGCTCGACACGTATGGGGATCGTCGTACTGGTTACTTCTTTCAGATCAATGCTGCTGGCGCGCGGAATGATGGGCTGATCTCGAATGCTCAGAATGTCTCCCTCGACTGGGACGGTATCTGGGATGCTCGCACCCAACGTACCGACGATGGTTGGTCAGCCGAGATCGTGATCCCTAGCCGCACCTTAAGCTTCACGCGTCACCGGCCAACCTGGGGGCTCAACGCGGAACGATTCGTCCCACGCGAGCGGCTCACATTGCGCTGGTCGTCGCCGACTCTCGATTCATTTCTTTTTGACCTAAGCCGCGCCGGTGAACTCAGTGGAGTGGGAGAACTGCGCCAAGGAGTAGGCGTTGAATTCAGTCCATACGTAACCGGCCGCAGCACTTCTCATTTTCATGGAAGTCCACACGCGTGGCAGGGTGCCACAGGTGGCGATTTCACCTGGAAGATCACACCTCAATTCGTCACCGTATTTACGGCGAACACTGACTTCGCAGAGACAGAAGTGGATGCACGTCAAATCAACCTCACTCGTTTCCCACTTTTCTTTCCTGAGAAGCGGGCGTTCTTTCTCGAAGGTGCGAACCAGTACGAGTTCGGGCTGGGACTCACCGAGCAGTTCATTCCATTCTTCAGTCGTCGAGTCGGACTGTCTGAGAACGGCGATCAAATACCGCTTGACGGAGGCGTGAAGCTCAACGGTCGAGTTGGACGGTGGAATCTGGCTGCATTAGATGTTCAAACTCGGGATGCAAACACTAGCAGCGGATTTGTTCCTGGCACGAATCTGTTTGCAGGTCGCGTCTCTTACGACGTTACCAGCAAGTTCCGAATAGGAACGATTTTCACCAACGGTAATCCCGACGGAATCTCAGCAAATAGCTTGGGTGGGTTTGATGCTGTCTGGCGCACCTCAACTTTTCGTGGGAATAAAAACTTGTTCATCGGGGGTTGGACTGCCCGGACCGGAGGCAATGTTGGTCCCGGTGGAAGGCAGGGCTGGGGATTCAAGATCGACTACCCGAATGACTTGTGGGATTGCACGACATCACTCAATCAATATGGTGACGCATTAGATCCTGCGCTCGGATTCCTACCGCGTCCTGGAACTCGGCACTCGGAAACCTATTGTGCATGGCAACCCCGGCCCTCGAAAGATGGACCCTTCCGTTGGGTTCGACAAGAATTCTTTGAGAATCAGTTTCGCTACATCACCGACTTGCATGGGCAGGTGGAAAGCTGGAACTACTTCATGGCGCCAGTGAACGTCAGAATGGAAACCGGCGACCGTTTCGAATTCAACTGGTATCCACACTTTGAATTCCTGGCTGCTCCGTTTGAGATTTCTCCCGGCGTGGTGATTCCGCCCGGTTCCTACAATTTCACCCGGTGGCGGTTCGAAGCGCAGTCGAGTGCGCATCGTCGCATTTCAGGCGGCACGACAACGTGGTTCGGCGATTTCTATGATGGCGATCTGTTGCAGCAGGAGAACTACGTTCGGTGGACCTCACCCGAAGCGCACTGGCAGGTCGATCTCACGACGGAGAATGACTTCGCGCATCTGCGCGAGGGTAACTTTGTTCAACGATTGTGGCAGCTCAAGGGGGGTTATGCCTGGACTCCGAGCCTGCTACTCACGAGCTTTATTCAGTACGACACAGAATCACACAATGTAGGCACCAACACACGACTGCGCTGGACCATTCGACCCGGTAACGATCTCTTTATCGTGTGGAATCGTGGCTGGCAAAAGCTCAACCTCGAACCGCATACATTGAGCCTTATTCCCGACTCTGAGACATTCGCAGTTAAGCTTCGTTGGACCTTCCGGCGTTGAGGCGTACAAAGCGCTAAAAAGAAGAACGTCTAAAACTGGGTAACACACTGGGTAACAACCTCGCCTAAATCTGCCTACTTATGACCACGAAAATACTTAGGAAACCGTTGAAACCATTGATTTGTGGTTCACTGACTCAAAATCAGTAGGTTGAAGGTTCGATTCCTTCCGCGCTCACCAACTCCTTTGTTTTCAGTGTTGGCGATCCTTGACCTGCGGTCCGCAAAGATCCTCGATTGCGACAATATGAGTGTCCAAGACTCGTCCGCTGGGTTTCGAAGCTGACGGTTGCCGTGGCTTGGTGACGCAAGCCACGGCTTTCGACACAGATTCAAAACTGAATCTATTGTTGTTTGCAGAATTTGCCCGTCTGCTGCAGGCAATTAAACTGCGTCTGTACGTTTGGATCTACTCCGGTCGTTTCGAGAAAGGCGTCCTTCGCGATGGATCCCGCACGGGGATCCTTGAGGGATGGTCATATGATCCAAGGGAAGCCCTGCGACCCATCCAATGCGCGAGTCCGCGTCTCAGCGCACCCCTTTTTCTCCAGGTTGTCAACTTCGATTGCCTTGTGTATCTGCGGCGTTCCGTCCAGGTCCGCGCCATTCTTCGCCATCAGAACGTCCAGAGCCTCCTTGCACACGGCGTTCTTAGGATCCAAGCCGGCGGCGGTGTAGCTGACGAAAACGGCCGTCCACAGGCCCAGGGGATTCGCCTCGAAATAGCCGTTGCGAGTATCGAAGACGTTGTCTTGCCTTCGATTGGACAAGGCTGGACTCAAGGGACTGCCACTCGCCTTGGGAAAAATATAGGCGCTGAAAAAATTGGCGGTGTTCATGGCTTTTACACCTGCAGCATCCTTAGTAAAGGTGTTTGGATTCACCATGCCAAAGATGTTGTAGTAGAGG
>Ga0126376_10000262_pt1 | contig 24481 bp, 18 predicted proteins | sample PanSoiMetPlot_15_FD_92760 | JGI IMG/M metagenome (GOLD analysis project Ga0126376, IMG submission 92760) | Tropical forest soil microbial communities from Panama - MetaG Plot_15 | ecosystem: Environmental > Terrestrial > Soil > Tropical forest > Bulk soil | place: Panama | collected 2016-02-17 | reverse complement strand
TGGAATCTCTCCCTCAAATCCCTAATTGTATAGAAGGGTAGTTCAGAAGGAGCCGCGATTATGGAACGCTCGATTATGGAATTGGACGCAAGCTTCACGGCTGAATTCATAGACCAGATTCTTGAACTCTCGGCGGATGCGCCTGTCCGTCGGCGCATGGCTATCAGAAACTCTCCAGCGTTTCACAGTTTGACGGGTGCAATAGCAGCCTACGGCACAATCCTAGCGCTTTTCACCACGCTTCAATGGGTGCAAGAATATTACGCAAAAGCCGCTGAGCAGCACGTGCCCGAGTGCTCGCTGTGGGTCAGTTAAGGAAGACCTAATTCGTTCAGTAAACGGTAATCTATGCCGTTGCATTGGTTTAGCACGTTCCCACCCCGAGTACTAGTGGCGTACCATTGAGGCCGTTCCCCTGCCTTGTTATTCTGAACTTTCCACGCTCCGCCCTCAGGAAGCAAACGTGTGTCAAGGGTTGTAATCATGGATTCCGAAAAACTCCGTATCTCTCGTGAAAAACTCACGCGCATCTTTCGCTATCTGGAAGCGTTAAACCAGCACCGCAATCCCGCCAAGCGCCGGATTAACGAACAACCTTGGAGTTTTTGGCTGCGCGACCTTCCCGAGCACGCTTCCATTCAACGCGGCGTCGCGAAAGTTGTTTCTTCCAAGGCCAAGCGCGCTGACTCACAGAACGCGGAAGAGAATGGCTCCAGTTTCGTTTTGAAAGTGCAGCGCCCGAAGTTGACTCGCGGCCCCGAACCACCTGACGAAATAGCAGAGTGGCTCAAAGATGAATGGGACGATCCCGCAAAACCTGCTGCGTTTGAAGAAACTCTTGAGGAGCTCGAAAACAGCTCCACGCCACGCGCGGTGAAATTCACCGATGATCCAGCAAGAGTCCAGAGTTTTGGACGCTGGAAGCTGCAGCGCGAGACGTGGGCAAAAATCGAAAAGCCCGCGCGCGAGGCGATGAAAATCTTTGAAGCCCTTTACACGCTTTACGGCCGCATCGAACGTGAAGGTGAGCGCGTCGAGCTCATTCTAGGTGACGGTATCCTCAGTTGGCGACGCGAAGAGGGCGGCGTCTATCACCCGATTCTATTGCAGCGCCTGCAATTGCAGTTTGACGCTTCCGTGCCGGAGTTCACGCTTTCCGAAGCGGACCATCCCGTCGAACTTTATTCCGCTCTATTTCAATCCATGAACGATGTGGATGGCCGAGCCATTGGCGGCTGCCGTGAAGAACTGGAGGAAGGCGGGTTTCATCCGTTGTTGAACGGCGCGACTTCCGCATTTTTGAAGCGGTTGGTCGTGCAATTATCTCCGCGCGGAGAATTTCTGGAAGAGCGCGCTCCATCGGGGGAAGGATACGATCCTGCCATCGGCCGCGACCCTCTCTTGTTCTTGCGTGCTCGCAATTTGGGATTTGCCGCTGCCATTGAAGGGATTCTCGCGGACCTTCGCACGCGCGAAGATCTTCCCTGGTCGCTGCTAAATATCGTTGGCGAAGAATTGCCGATTCTTGAAGCGGAGCAGGACGAACTACAAGCAGGCGATTCTCTGCGATCCGAGACGGAAGTGCTGCTTAGCAAGCCCGCGAATCCGGAACAGATTCGCATCGCCCAGCAACTCGAAGAACACGGCGGCGTTTTAGTGCAAGGCCCTCCAGGCACGGGCAAAACGCACACGATTGGAAATCTTGTCGGCCACCTGCTGGCCCAGGGCAAGAGCGTCTTGGTCACAAGCCACACGACAAAAGCCCTGCGTATGGTGCGCCATCACATTGTTCCCGAGCTGCGCCCTCTGTGCGTCAGCGTGCTCGAAAGCGACTTGGACAGCCGCAAGCAGCTTGAGAGCGCGGTCGGTTCCATCGCGGAAAGATTATCCCGCGCCGACGCGAGCTCGCTGGAAATGGAAGCGCGAAGACTAGACACCGAGCGCCTCGATCTTCTGAAGAAGCTTGACGAAATTCGCGCTCAGTTGGCCGAAGGGCGCGCCGACGAATATCGCGACATTGTTATTGCCGGCAAAACATGGTCTCCCGCCGACGCCGCCCGCCAAATCGTGCAGGACAAAGAAACGCGCGGTTGGATTCCCGGCCCCGTCGCTGCAGTCGCCCCGCTTCCTCTTTCTCACGGGGAACTTGCCGATCTTTACCGGACAAGTGTCTCGATCACACGTGAAGACGAAACCGAACTTTCCGGACACCTTCCGGAACTTCACGATTTGCCGCGTGCCGAAGAGTTCGAAGCCAGCGTCAGTGAACGCAATCGTGTGAGCATGGAAGATCTCGACTTGCGCTTCGATTTGTGGGAATCCAATGCGCCTTGCACGCCAGAGCAGATGGAATCGCTCGCGGCAGCGCTAACGCAAGCCGTCGATCCACTTTCCGGCAAAGACAAGTGGAAACTCGCTGCGGTTTACGCCGGCAGGTACGGAGACGTGCATCGCCAGCCGTGGGACCAGCTGATCAGCCTCGTGCGGCTCGTCCATCGCGAAGCCGCAAACGCGCAGGAAGCGTTCGTCAAACACGGCCCGGAAACTTCCGGAAACACTCCAGCAAAAGACCAGGAGCACATCGCGGCAGAAATCCTCGCCCATCTCGAAAACCGCGGCAAACTCGGCTCCATCACTTTGTTCACGCACAAGTCCTGGAGCCAATTCCTCGACGCAACAAAAATCAATAGCGCCCGCCCACGTCTTTCCGAGCATTTTCAAACGCTGCGCCAGTTTTTCCGTCTGCAAGGCTTGCGGGAGGATCTCGGCGCGCGGTGGGATCGTCAGGTAGCTACTCTTGGTGCTCCTCAGGCAAAAGAAATGCGCGAAGAAATTGAAAAAACGCTCATGCAGTATTGCGACGCCATCGAAGGCTGTCTCAGTTGGCAGGAACGTATCTGGCTACCGCTGCAGCAGCGCCTCGAAGACATCGGCTTCCGCTGGCAGAAATTCCTCGCCGAACAACCCGCCGTCGTCGGTCCCGACGGCGAACTCGCGCGCATCTACAACGCTGTGAACGAAGCGCTCCTCCCCATTTTGGATTCTCGTTACAAGAAGCTGAAGCTTTTGCAGCTCGAAGGAGATTTTCGCGAACTGAAAAGCAAACTGAAACTCGCTGCGCGCGTTGCGAGAGCTTCCAAAGTAATCAGCCAGCTTCTCTCGGCGGTCAGCGACGAAAGTTGCTACGAATATCGCGAAGCCTACGATCGCCTACTCGAACTGAAAAGCAAGCAAGCCGACCTCGATTTGCGCCGCTCACTGCTTGCAAAGCTCGAAACAGCCGCTCCCGCCTGGGCTGGCGCGATTCGAAATCGCACCGGCGTTCACGGTCGCGGCGAGCCTCCTCGCGACGCCACCTCAGCCTGGGTCTGGCGCCAGCTCAACGACGAACTCGACCGCCGCGCTGGCGTTTCGCTAGAAAACCTGCAAGCAAAAAGCGAAAAACTGCGCGAGCAGCTCCGCCGCGCAACAGTCGAACTGATTGATAAGCGTTCCTGGTCCTCGCAAGCGCGTCGTACCTCTTCCCGTCAGCGTCAGGCGCTCGTCGGCTGGCTTGATACCATTCGCCGCATCGGCAAAGGCCACGGCATCCGCGTTTCTCTCTTGCGCAATGAAGCCGCAAGAAAAATGAGCGAGTGCCGCAGCGCTGTCCCCGTTTGGGTCATGCCGCTTTCGCGTGTCGTCGAAAATTTTGACCCTCGAATCACGCGATTCGATGTGATCATCATCGACGAAGCCAGCCAGAGCGACGTGATGGCTCTCGTCGCTTTGTATCTCGGCAAAACCGTCCTCGTCGTCGGCGATCACGAGCAGGTCAGCCCGTCCGCTGTCGGCCAGGATCTTGGCGTAATCCAGAACCTTATCTACCAATATCTCCGCGGCATCCCGAACTCCGATCTCTACGATGGCCAAATTTCCATCTACGATCTCGCGCGCCAATCCTTCGGCGGCACAACTTGTCTCGTCGAACATTTCCGCTGCGTCCCAGAAATCATCCAGTTCAGCAACATGGTTTCCTATGATGGCCGCATCAAGCCTCTGCGTGATGCAAGCCGCGTTCATTTGCGCCCGCACACCATCGCCCACCGCGTCACTGGCTCCAGCCGCGACGGCAAACTCAATCGCCAGGAAGCCCTCACCGTGGCGTCGCTTGTCGCCGCTGCAATGGAACAGCCTGAATACAAAAAGAATGACGCCGGTCAACCGATGAGCTTCGGCGTAGTCTCGCTCGTTGGGGACGAACAAGCCATTGAAATCGACAACCTCATCCGCGCGCGTGTCTCGCCCGATCGCTACGAACTCCATCGCGTCCTCTGCGGAAACGCGGCGCAGTTCCAAGGCGACGAGCGAGACATCGTCTTCATCTCTCTTGTTGACACCGCCGAGCGCGGCGCCTTGTCTCTCCGCGATCAGGAACTCTTCAAGCAGCGTTTCAACGTTGCCGCCAGCCGCGCGCGGGACCAGATGTGGATTGTCCACTCCCTTAGCCCTCACGATGACCTGAAAGCTGACGACCTCCGCCGCCAACTCATCGAGCACGCCGAAGATCCCGCGCGACTCATGTGTTTTTTGGAAGAAAAAGAAAATCGCACGCAGTCCAATTTCGAACGCGACGTAATGAAGCGCCTCGCCGCCGCCGGCTACCGCGTTACGCCGCATTGGAAAATTGGAACGTTCCGACTCGATCTCGTTGTTGAAGGCGACGGAAAACGCCTCGTCATCGAGTGTGACGGTGACCGCTACTATCCGCTCGAAAAACTTCCCGCAGACATGGAGCGGCAATCCGTCCTCGAACGCATGGGCTGGATCTTCACCCGTGTCCGCAGCTCGGAATTTCTCCGCAATCCCGCGCGAGCGATGAAACCCGTGTTTGAAAAATTGCAAATGCTGGAGATACCGCCCGTCGGCAAGTCCGCTTCAGCAGAAAGCGAAAAGCAAATTTCGCAGGACGTTGTGGGCCGCGTGATTCGCCGCGCTGAAGAACTTCGCAAACTGTGGTCAAAACCGGAAGGAACGGGCGCTCGTTCGGCCGCACGTGCTTCCGTGGCTGCAACTACCGGCTGATTTTTCCGGGGAAAGCTTGTCGCTTATTTAGCCGCCTTCAGCAGAACGACGTCAGTGCTCCGCGTCCCGCGCGCCACGTACAGCGTCTTTCCGTCTTGCGACCACGCGAACGACGCAATCAGCCCCGTTTCAAAATCCGTTACCTGCTTCATTGCTCCGCCAGGGCCGTCCATCCTCCAGATATTTGCAGCACCGTGCCGCATCAAATTGAAGTAAAGCTCTCGCCCGTCCGGCGACCATTGCGGCGGCGTCATCCCCATCCCGGCCACCATCGGAAAGCCCGTCGTCATTGTTCCGCCGTTTGCCGGCGCGACAATCACACCATATGGCGTCTTTCCAGATTCTTGCTTTTCCACGTTGTAAATCACGGATTTGCCGTCCGGCGAAATTCTCAGGTACGGACTGTTCGCATTCGGAAAGCTCGTTTTCGTCGGCGCCCCGCCTTCAATCGGAATTCTGTAATGCGCGTGCTCTTCATCGCTCCAGTAAATAAGCCAGCTCCCGTCCGGCGCGCAGTTCGGCGATGAAGCCGATTTCTCTCGTGTAAGCTGCACTGGATTCGAGCCGTCCGCGTCCACGCGCCAGATGTCCTCAGTTTCCCCCGTCGTTTCCGTGTATACGATGTGTTTGCCGTCACCGCATACAGACACTTCGTGCAACCCTTGCCCTCCCAGCTTCACTTGCTTCGGATTTCCTCCGTCCAAATCGGCCGTGAAGATGCGCCCGTCTCTAGCTTCGTAAAGAATCTTGTCTTTTCCAAAACTCGAAACATAAACAATCAGAGCCCCGCTCGTCGTCGCTTGCCGTTCGCTTGCTGTTTCTCCGTTTGGCAAAATCCACAGATCGCCGGTGATCGTCGTCTCCACGCTCGCCAGCAAAGTCGCGTCGTGATTTCTTCCAAGCCACAGAACGCTGTAGTCCCTCGGATCGTTGGTCACCCTTTCCGCCTTTGCGGAAGGGAAGTCCACTCTCCAGAGTTGCCCGCGCTCTCCTAGATTTCCTTCGCGCACCGGCACGAGCACACCGCTTCCGTCCGGCAGCCATTGTGGGCGCCCCAACTCATCGTGGGACTTGTAAAAATCATGTAGGCCGGAACCATCCGGCGCAACGGCCACCAAATATCTCCGGTTTGTCGCCTGATAATTTGTGAACACAATCGTGTTTCCATCCGGAGACCAGGCCGGCGCAATCAGCGACCAGGAATAAACTTGTCCGGGTTTTCGCGCAATCACTTTCAAGCCGCTGCCGTCCGCGTTCGAGACCACCAGATTGATTTCCCGCTTGTCTGGCACACCTCGCACAAATGCAATCCTCTTTCCGTCCGGTGAAAAGCTCACTGCCGTATCTATGTCTTCAACTAGCCGGGTCGCTTGTCCGCCTTGCACGGGAATTTTGTAAAGATAGCTGTAGAGCTGGTTGTCTTTCGAGGATGCCGTGTAGTAAAGCGAGCTTCCGTCCGGCGAAAACGTCAGCCCTGCATACGAAACCATCTCCGGCGCTGTCAGTTGCGTCTCTGCTCCGGTCGCCACTTGCCGCAGGATCACGCTCTGTTCCCCGTCCCGCAAAACGTACGCGACCTTTTCCCCATCCCGCGAAAGTGCCACGGTGGCGGCTTTGCCGTTGCGCGTCAGGCGTTCCACGCGCAAGTCCTGTACGTTCAAGCCTTTCGGCGGCCGATTCTTTGTGTAGTACGCGATGCCAGCCACGGCCGCAACCAACACGACCAGCGCCATTGCTCCATAAGGCCCTTTCTTGGGGCCGCTCGTGCTTTCCGGCGCGCCCGAAGGGCCACCTATTGTTTCGTCAATCCTCTGTGTTTCGGCCACGGGAGTCGCAATCTTAGGTTTCTGCTGCAACCAAGTCAACGCGGGTTACTCTTTTTAGACGCACGCATCCCCCACACTTCTTCCGTACTTGCATGTAAAAGCTGCCTTACTTTGACGGCTTATCGCGAATTCAGGTTCCAGTCCCTCCCTGCTTCTTGTTCTTTATCCAAACGATGTCGTACGCCCGGTCGAACGTCACGAACATCACGCACTCCTCCTTGGCCGTGCAGCTGAACCAGTGCACCGCCTTGCTCGGCATCATCGCAAAGCCGCCTGCGCCGAGCACTGTGTCGGCCATTCCTTCCATTCCCGTCGAAACTTCTCCGCGTACGATAATCAGTTGTTCCTCCGCCGTGTGGTAATGCGGCGCAACCACGCACCCGGGCGCCGCCTTCATGATCGCCGTGGATGGGCCTTTTTCCATGTCTCCGTTCTCCAGGAAAAACTGCAGGCACTTTGGCTTTTCGTCGTCCTTGGGAAACTTCACTTCTGCAAACGTCCGCACAATTCCTTTTTTCGGAATTTGCGCGCAGGCCAAAGCCGCAACGCCCAGCACAATTCCAATCACTCCCCATCGCAGCAGTCTTTTCATAGAACGCCTCCGCGTGCAAATCTTTCGAGGCCACTCCGCGCGCCATTCTATAAGCGCGCCAGTGGGTCAGTTTGGATTTTTTCTTTCGTGACACAGCGGGGCTCGGGTTCGTACTTACACCGCTTCCTCTCTGAGCGGAGCGAAGAGAAACCCCGAACTGAATACGTCAAAAATCCAGACTGACCCACTACTACAAGCGCGATCGACTCCACTTTCCACCGGCACCGCGATAAACTAGCCGCCATTTTGGCTCGTAGCTACTCGCTAAGAAAGGTCATCAATGAATAAGTGCCCGCCCGTCGTCGCCCTTCTCTTGATTGCGCCGGTTCTCTCCGCCCAGCAAACTCCGCCGCTCGACACCCTCAAACACGAAGCCGTCGAGGAAACCGACAAGCTTCAAACCTTCACCCAGCAAATGGTCGACCAGATCTTCAGCTACAGTGAGCTCGGCTTTCAGGAATTCGAAACGTCTCGTTACGTCACCGGCATTCTCGGAAAGAACGGCTTCAAAGTAGAGAAGGGAATTGCAGGCATTCCCACCGCGTGGGTAGCGACGTACGGCTCCGGCAAACCCGTCATCGCCTTCATCACCGATGAAGACTGCATCCCGCGCGCTTCGCAAAAGCCCGGCGTCGCGTATCACGATCCTCTCATTGAAGGCGCTCCCGGTCACGGCGAAGGCCATAACTCAGGCATGGCCGTTAACGTTACTGCCGTGCTTGTTTTGAAAAAGCAAATGGAGAAATATCACGTCTCCGGCACGCTCAAAGTTTTTCCTGGAATCGCCGAAGAACTTCTCGGAACAAAAGCCTTCTTCGTTCGCGCCGGATATTTCAAGGACGTAGATCTAGTCCTCGGCACGCACGTCCATGACGAATTCTCTACAACCTACAGCGTCGGCAAGGGCAACTGGAGCGGTGTCGCCTCCGTTCAGTATTTTTTCCACGGCAAGGCGGCGCACGCTGCGTTTGCTCCATGGGAAGGCCGCAGCGCCCTGGACGCCGTTGAGTTAATGGATGTCGGCTGGGACATGAACCGCGAGCATCTGCGCCTCTCGCAGCGTTCGCATCGCGTCATCATCAATGGCGGTGACCAGCCCAACGTCGTTCCCTCCGAAGCCACCGTCTGGTATTACTTCCGCGAACTCGATTATCCCCACATCAAATCGCTCTATGAACTCGGCAACGCCATCGCGGAATCTTCCGCGAAAAGCACCCGCACCACGGTGGATCACAAACTCGTCGGCTCCGCCTGGCCACCCTTCTTCAACAAAGTCATCGCCGAAGCGCAGCAGAAAAATATCGAAGCCGTCGGCATGCCTAAATGGACGGAGGCGGATCAAACTCTTGCGAAGGCATTGCAAAAAGAAATCGGCACAAAAGTGGAAGGCTTGAAGAAAAAAGTCGAGCCGCTGGCGGAACCCGAGAAGGATCCGCTCGGCGGCGGCTCCGACGATGTGGGCGACATCTCCTGGAACGTTCCGATGGTCTATCTAATGTATCCGGCTAATATTCCTAATCTTCCCGGCCACAGTTGGGCCAACGCCGTTGCGATGGCCACACCAATCGCGCACAAAGGCTCAACGGCTGGAGCAAAGGTCCAGGCGCTTACCGCGCTCGATTTCCTGTTGCGTCCCGAACTCGTCCGGCAAGCCTGGGACTATTTCCGCGAAGTCCAGACCAAGGACGTCCGCTACGAATCTTTCCTCTCTCCTGACGACAAACCTGCCACCGAACTCAACAAGGAAAAAATGCAAAAATTCCTTCCCGACCTAAAGAAGCTTTACTACGACCCCTCCAAATACAGAACCTATTTGGACCAACTACAAATTGCATATCCAACCGTCCGCGCTAATCCGTAGTTCCTCGCCACACTTCTGGGTTTTGCCGCTCCCGCCGCCCCTGCAAAATTCTCTTGACATGTTATATCCGCTACTGATATATCATCTGCTGATATATCTTGGCGAGGATTCTTCATGCGCCAGTCCAAAATCCCTCCTGAATTTCAGCGCCTCCTTCCTCTCACTCCCACAGTCTTCTACGTCCTCTTTGCTCTCGCTGAGGGCGAAAAACACGGCTACGCCATCATGCAGGAAACAAAATCCCTCTCTTCCGGCAAATTTCAGATGGGCCCCGGCTCTCTTTACACTACGCTCCAGCGCCTTCTCGACCTCTCCCTCATTCAGGAAGTAGACGGTCCCGCATCCTCGGGCCGCGACACCCGCCGCCGCTATTATCGTCTCAAGAGCAATGGCAAGCTCCTCCTGGAAGCCGAGCTCAGCCGCATGGACTCCGTCATTCGCCTCGCGCAGCGGAAAAAGCTTGTTGCGCGCGCAGCGGAGTAACGTCATGCCGAGCCTCATTCGCCTCAGCCGCTTTGTTTATTCGCGACTGCTGATCTTCTATCCGCCCGAGATACGCCGGAACTTTGGCGCGGAAATGGTCGATCTGTTCGAGGACCTTTTGCGGGAGATTCCTCCGCGCTGCAAAGCGGCTGGGATCGTTTCTGTTTGGCGCGTAGCCCTTTGCGAACTCGCCAGCGCTGGCTTGGTCTCAAGGCTGCAAAGCACGGCGCTGATTGCCGCGGCAGCTTCGATTCTCCTTTCTTCGCTCCTCGCGTGGTTTTTCTTCCGCTCCGTGGGGGCTTAGAACTTTTCGCTACTTACTCTCAGGAGGTCTCTTCATGCGCGGTCAATTACCAGCTTCTTTGTTCGCAATTGTCTTCGGTGCGCTCGAAACTGCCGGTGGCGCTCAGGAACTTGTTTATCGGGGCATCCTGAACAGCCAAACCGAGCCCCTCATCGTCGGAACTCTCGGCGCCCTTACCGGAGTTCTTCTCCTCGCCGCAGGTATCCTGCTGCTGATCCGCTCTCTCCACGCCGTCGACGTGCTCAAATCCGCTGCCTATCTCGCCGTTCCTGTCTATCTTTTCATCGGCGTTTACAAACATTACGCCGGATGGACCGTCACTCTAGTGGGCATCGGTTACCCGCTTCTCCTTCTTTCCTTCATATCCAAATTCGCCAAATCCGTTCAGCCTTCGCCCAGAACCTAACGGTCCAGAAATCGGGGACGGATGGACGGGACGTTTCGCGTCATCTTGTTTCAAATCGAACTCGTTTCCACATTGCGCGCACTTGCGAAAACAACGGGGGTGTATGCTTTTCCCGCTTTCCATTTTCCCGTTGTCTCAACCTGCTACAATCCCCGCGTGCCCTCCGAACAAATTGAATTCCTCGCCTCTCCCTCCGACTCCGGCACACGTCTCGATCGCTGCGTCGCCGCTCACTGTCCCGACCTTTCTCGTTCCCGCATCCAGGAACTCATTGATTCGGCGCTTGTTCTAGTGAATGGCAAGTCGGCCAAGCCCAGCCAAAAACTCAGAGGCAACGAGCGCATCACCGTTCAGCCCGAACCTCGCTCGCCGCTCAAAGCTGAAGCCGAATCCATTCCGCTCGACATCCTCTACGAAGACGACGACCTCATCGTTATCAACAAACCCGCCGGCATGACCGTCCACGCCGGAGCAGGGAATTCGCGCGGCACGCTGGTCAACGCGCTTCTCGGTCGCGGCCAGTCTCTCCCGCAATCAACCGATCTTTTGCGTCCCGGCATCGTGCACCGTCTCGACAAAGACACCAGTGGCGCCATCCTAATCGCCAAAAATGATTTCGCGCACGCCAAACTTTCCGAAGCGTTTCGCACGCGCGCCATCGAAAAAACCTACATTGCTCTGGTGCAGGGCAAACTCGCCGGCGCGGCAGGCCGCATCGAACTCTCCATCTCGCGCGACCCCAAGCGTCGCGTTCGCATGTCTGCCCGTTCTACAAACAAATCTGCGACAGCCCGTTACGCCCGCACCGACTGGTCAGTTCTCCAGGAGTTTGCCCTCGCCACTCTGGTCCAAGTCCAACTCCACACCGGACGCACGCATCAAATTCGTGTGCACTTCTCCGCCCTCAAACATCCCGTCGTCGGCGACACCCTTTACGGAGCCGCATCGCAACTCACCGTCCACAAAACAAAACTTCCCGTTCTCGGCCGGCAATTCCTTCACGCCGCGCGCCTTTCTTTTGTTCATCCGCGGACGCACGAGAAAATCACCGTCACCGCTCCTCTAGCACCGGAACTAAGAATCTATTTGGAGAAACTGGCTGCAGCCGCAGGGGTCCCCAAAATTGACGCCTCGCTCGCCGCCTCCCTATAATTCATGCCCATGCGCCAGGCCATCACGTCTCTTCTTCTCGCGTTTATTCTTCTCGCTTTGCCCCTTACCGAAAGCGCGCAGCAACAGCAGCCTCAGCAGCCGCAACCGCCTCCCCCGAATCAGCAGGAAACGCAAAGAAGCCAGGTCACCATTCCGGTCCAGGTCAACCTCGTGAACGTCCTTGCCACCGTTCTCAACCGGCGCAACAAGCTTGTTCCCGATTTGAGCGAAGAAGACTTCAAAGTTCTCGACGACAATGTTCCGCAGAGTATTCGCTACTTCAGTCGCCAGTCGGACATTCCTCTTCGCATCGGTCTGCTGCTCGACACTTCAAACAGCATTCGCGACCGCCTCAAGTTTGAGCAGGACGCCGCAGTAAATTTTCTCTATACCGTTCTGCGCCGCGGCAGGGATCAGGCTTTTGCCATGACCTTCGACGATGAGCCTCAAATTATTCAGGGCTTTACCGGCGACACCGGCATGTTGCGTGACCAGGTCATTCGTACAAAAGCCGGAGGCGGCACGGCCGTTTATGACGCAATTTACGACGCTTGCGCAAAGCACCTCAGCAACCCGCCTCTTCCAGCCGGTGACCAGCCTGACCCGGTTCGTCGCGTCATGATTCTCATCAGCGACGGCGAAGACAATCTTTCCGATCATACTCGCTCGGAAGCGGTGGAAATGGCGCAGCGCACCGGCGTCGTCATCTACACCATTAGCACCAGCATTCAGTGGGTCACCACAACCGCGGAAAAGGATTGCCGCGCCACCGGAACCTGCAAGTATCACCTGACCGATGGCGACAAGATTCTGCAGGATATCGCCGAAGAAACCGGCGGCCGCTCCTTCTTTCCCTATCATGTCGATGATTTGGACCAGTCCTTCCAGGACATCGGAGACGAACTTCGCAATCAATATCAAATCACCTACAATCCGTCGAACTTCGCGCCGAACGGGAAGTATCATCGCATCAAACTCGAAACGCCGAAATTCAGCGGCTATCAGATTCGCGCGCGCCGTGGCTACTACGCGCGGCCCAATCCTGGAACGTCTTCCAACACACCGGCAAATCCTCCGGTCGCGGGTCCGCCATCGCCGAAATAATTCCGGCACGAGAAAGGATTATTTTTTCGAAAAATTTATTGAGCTGAATCCCGAAAGAGAATCGCGTCGGCTTCAGTGTGGACGCGGACGATAGCCAGTTTCGCTCCGTCCGGTGAATATTCAAACGCACCAATGCGATCCGCCGTCGCGTGCGTGAGTTGCTTGTGAGGCCCGCCGTCGAGGGGCTGCATCCACAAATTGTCTACTCCTTTTTCGCGCACAATGTACGTTACGGATTTTCCGCCCGGCGCGAATTTTACAGGATCGAGCGCGCGCTGATCGATTTCGTGATATTGCGTCTGGTGCGTTTCCGTGGAGTCGATTCGCAGCACCAATTTGTGGTCGAACTCTCGCACTTCGGTGGTCAGAATGGATTTTCCGTCCGGCAAAATATCGTAGTATCCGACTCCCCCTTTCAGCGCGAGTTCCGAAGTTCCCCCGTCGATAGAAACGCGCTTCAAATTGTTTCCGTCGGCACGATCGACGAAATAAACCCATTTTCCGTCCGCAGTGCAGCTGGGATTTGCTTCGCTCAAGCCGGAGGTGAGCTGAAGCTGCGTCCCGCCGTTGATGTCCATGCGCCAGATATTTGTGGCGGCTTTGCCGCCGCGGCCGATGACTCGGATGATCAAATATTTTCCGTCGCCGCACGCGGAAATCTGATCTGGAATTTCCTTCGCGTCTGAGTAAACCAGAGTCTCTCCGCCGGCAGGATCTACAATTCGAATGTCCCCGCCCTGCGGCAAAACAAGTTTTCCATCGGAAGTCCAGTCCCAGCGCCAAATCGGCTGTTTGGAAGAAAGCACAAGCGGATGAGCATCTTCCGGCGAAGTCGCGGGCGCGATGGAAAAATCGGTGCGCGTTTGAGCTTGCGTGGCTACGAAAATTCTCGAATTCGCGGCTAGGCTCGGCTTCGCGTATGAGTTTGTGTCGGCGGTAATCGCACGATAGTCTCCCTGCGGAAAAGTTACCATTCCGAGCTGGCGCTGCAAGCGGCCAGACACAGTTTCTCCATCGGTAATGAGCAAGCCGGAGCCGTCGGAAAGCCAGACGGGGTCGTAGGAGACTTTTGTGCGCGAGTTTGCAAAGTTTGTCCGCGCGCCGGTCGCCACATCAATGGCAAGGAATCCGCCAAGGTCATCCGGTGTGGGCTGGACGATGGGAATCGCGATCGTTTTTCCATCTGGCGACCACGCAAGCGTGTAGCTGTCGCTCGCGAGCACTTGGCTTTTGAAAAGCGCGCGTTCGGGAGTGCCATCGTTTTTCGCGATGAGCAAATCGAATGTGGGTGAATCGTGATCCTGGCGCAAGTATGCAAGATGCTGGCCGTCGGGAGAAAACGTGACGGGACTATCCACGTCGCGAATCAGCAAGCGAGGCGTTCCGCCGAGCACAGGCGCCTGATACAAAATCGAAATGGTGTGTTCTTCCTCATCACGCCGAACGAAGTAGAGATAGCTTCCGTCGGGAGAAAAAGTGAGACCGAAATAGCGTGTCGCAGCGGGCGCGACAATTTGCGTGTTGCTGCCAGTTTGGATATGGCGAAGGCCGAGTGCTTGGAGGCCATGCTCTTCCCAGACGACGGCGAGATATTTTCCGTCGGGAGAAATCGCGGCGAGCACGGTGTGACCGTTGTTCGAAAGATTTTCGATGGAAAAATGCTCGAAGGGAAGTAGCGGCGGTTTTCGCGTGAGGGAGAATATTCCATAGCCGGCGGCGAGCAAAACCCCGAGAGCGATGACAATGATGATTCCTGTGCCGAGTTTGTTTTTCTTTGCGGCTTCAATCAAGACGGAGCCGCTCCTGGGCGTGGGAGCAGGTTCAACGAAACCGGTTTGCGCGGGAGAAAGCGATGAGGCGCTGGCCGCGGCAACAGTTCCCGTGGCGATTTTTCCGGAGTCGATTTCGCGAAGAAGGCGCTTTAAATCCGCGCGCATTTCCGCGGCGAATTGATAGCGGCAATCCCGGTCTTTTTCGAGAGCTTTGTTCAGGATGCGTTCGAATTCCGGTGGAACTTCAGGATTAAGCGAAACGGGCGCGATGGGAGTGTTGCGCAGAATGTTTTCGAAGACGACGGCGCTCGTCGCGCCCGGAAAGGGATGTTTGCCGGTAGTCATTTGATAGAGCACGGCGCCGAGGGAAAAGAGATCCGTGCGCGAATCGAGGTCCTCGCCACGCGCCTGCTCGGGCGACATGTAGGCGATGGTGCCGACGGCGAGGCCGGGACTGGTGAGGTGAGTTGCATCCAAATCCTCGGCGGTGTTTTCGCTCCCGTGACCTGGAACAAGTTTGGCCAGACCGAAATCGAGAATTTTGGCCTGGCCGCGGTCGGTGACAAAGATGTTGGCTGGCTTGATGTCGCGGTGGACGATGCCTTTTTTGTGAGCGGCGTCGAGCGCATCAGCAATCTGCATGCCGAGTTCCAGAGTGTTTTTGAGAGGTTGCGCGCTGACGCGAATCAGCTGGTCAAGCGTTTTGCCTTCGAGCAGTTCGAGCGCGAGAAATGTTTTGCCTTCGTGTTCCTCGATGGCGTAGATGGTGCAGATGCCGGGATGATTGAGGGCGGAAGCGGCCCGGGCTTCGCGCAAGAAGCGCTGATGGCTTTCGGAGTCCTGCAATTTGTCTTCAGGAAGGAATTTCAGGGCGACCCGGCGCGCGAGTTTTGTGTCCTCGGCTTCATAAACGACGCCCATTCCCCCTCCGCCGACCTTGCGGAGGATTTTGTAGTGGCCGATGAGTTGTTCTTCCATGGGTTCGCGGGAAGAAAGATGTTATCCGCGACAGGAGAGGTGGTCAATTCAGAAGCTAGACTGGACTCAATCCCTTTGGAATGCGAGATCTTCAAGGCGGACATTTTCCATCTTCAATTGCACGCGCCACTGATTCTTTTCGACTGGGCTTGCGAGGCGCACTCCAGCCCCGGGGCACAAATAAACCCTTTTCACGATGGGCTGCGCGCCTTCATCGAGTGACCAACGAAATTCGCCCGAGTAGAGCGAAATGAAATAGTCAACAACAGGGTTCAATGGGCTCGAAACAGAATCGTCATCGCCTGGCGGAAGCCAGGCGTGTGAAACGCGGCTTTCGACGATCCGTTTATCGTCTTCGGAGATCTCGCATTTTGCGAGGGAAGGTTCGAACGTAACCATTAGTCCGGGAGCGTGAAATGGCCGCTCGCACTCGATTGCAGAAGGATTCTGAACGACCAAGTGACAGATTCCGAGCAGTTCGTCCGGGAATTTTCCTTCCTTCAAGGCTAAATCGCGGACATCTCCTTCTTGGAACTCTGTGAGGGCGAGCTCAAGTTGGAGGCGCAACTGTTGAGGTTTTATTCTTTCAAAGTCCTCGCGCTTCATTGAGAACGTGAGTTTCGTCTGCTGATTCTCCGCCCACAAGTTAGTCCGCTGAGGTTTCCATCCCGGATCCCACGTAGGGTTTGCAGGAATTTCCAAGAAAACTCTCATCCCATCGAGCCGCACCAAGTGTCCAGGGGCAATGCCGGATACGGAAACGGGAATGCTCAGATAGACTTCGGAAAGAAAGTCCCACCGGTTGTCGCGCTTTTTTGCTTTAGGATGAACTATCCCGGGCGTGAATTGAGGAAGAGCCGAGGCAGCGATGGCATACTTTCTTTCGACGAATCTTGCATAAGGAATTAACGCGGCCAGCGAGCCTAACAGGACGGGGCCGGCCAAGAGAACACCGCGAGAACGCCACGTTTTGCGGCGCGCAAATTGCCAGGTTACGGCCCCAACGAAGGATGCCAACATCAACAATCCGGTGGCAACACTTTGGGCCTCGTCTATTGAGGACGACATCCCCGAGCTGGGCACTCTTTGGAGGAGATTGGTCGCGCCAACGATTACGACAAATGCGAGCACCACGGCGAGCACCGCTTGCCAAAGATTTTTAGTCAAACTGCCAAGAGCGATGCTCGGCAGGAAGAGAATCAAGCCCAGGGTTACCTGCATGTAGAGGATTCGCACGAGGTTGGGAAGGACAGGAAAACCGGCGTGGCTGAGGAAATAAACCTGAACGAAAAACAAAGGCAGTGAGATAACGGCAACCAAAAACAGCTCTTTTGCGGCGAGTAGTTTCCACCATTCGTAAGGTTTAGTGACCCACCACTGGCGGTCGCCGACGAGCGGCTCCCCTTGAACCAGACGTACGGTGAGAAAAACCCAAAATAGGACCATTAATGGGGGGATCCATTCCAGAGAGAACGCTAGCAGGGGCCAGAGCGAGGCGCCGGTCAACATGGCGGTTCCCGTACGCCATGGACTCCGGAGAGTTACCCAGACATAAAGACCCAGGAATAAGAGAGAGATGAGGATTTCCGGCCAGTGACGGCGGACGTCTTTCCTAAAGATATGCAGGATCTCTCTCATGAGGCCTCCTGAACTTCTTCCTTCTTTTTGGCCATGGAAAGAAAGATGGCGCGAAGGCCCATCGGCCGGAAAGAAACCTCTTTTGTTTCGCCGAAGACGCGCTGAATTTCTTGAGGTGTTCTTTCAGTGTCGAACTGGCTTTCGACGAAGCGGACGACGGGTCCACTGTTTTGCGGCTGGCGCCAACTAGGTGGCAAAGGTGATGGTAGCTGACCGCCGGTGTTGAGAGTGATTTCTACTTCGCGGAAACGCGCCGCCAAGGCACTTATGTCTTCGGAGAAGCGGAGTCTGCCTTCTTCGAGATAGCCGATGTGACTGGCGAAGCTCTCGATTTCCGCCAGATCGTGAGAAGAAATAAAGATGGTTGATTCTTCGGCGCGTTCCAGCAAACCTTCAATCAATTGGTCGCGCACAAGCGGGTCGAGTCCGCCAAATGGTTCATCGAGGACGATGAGTTTCGGATGGAAGGAGAGGGCACTCGCGAGAGCAAGTTTCATTTTCATGCCGCGGGAGAGGGCCTTGATCTTTCGATCGCGAGGAAGTTCGAATTGTTTGACGAGTGAGTCTTCAAGTGGGCGATCCCATGTGGGATAGAAATCACGCAGATATTCCAGTAAGAAGCCGACCTTCATCCATTCGGGGATATCCTGATTTTCGGAAACGTAGCCTATCTGTGTGTAGGACTTACCGCGAATCTGCGTTGAATCCATGCCGAGGACTTCTGCAGTTCCGCTGGTGGCCCCGATGAGGTTCATCAGCAGCTTGATCCCAGTGGTTTTGCCAGCACCGTTCGGCCCAACGAGGGCATAGACAGCGCTTTCGGGAACTTCGAGGTTGAGTTGATCGAGAGCCCGGACTTTTCGAAAGTGCTTGGTCAAGGCGTGCGTTTGAATGGCGGCGGTCATCGATCACGACCTCCCAGTGCGGATTCCGATTTTGAAGAACGCGGCGAAGCCAACCGCTTCCAATGCGTTTCCAAGGCCTCCTGCATTTCGGCCAATTCGATGCCCAAGCGCTTGCCTTCGACGATTAGCTCTTCGAACTGCTCGCGCAGCAACCGGGCTTTCTCTGCTTTATCGGCAGGCGGCCTGTCGGCAACGACGGTACCAAATCCGGGCCGAACTTCGAGGAGGCCCAGTGCGACCAGCCGATTAACCACTTTGTGCGCAGTATTGGGATTGATTTTGAATTCTTTGCTCAAGGAACGCACGGAAGGGAAAGGGTCGCCCGGGCGGAGCCGGCCGGAAATGACAGCCTTCGTCGCAGCGTAAACAAGTTGTTCGTAGATGGGATCGCCCGGCCGCAACTCAACTCGGAAGGGAATCATGCGTGTACTATATCACATAATACGGTCTATAGAGCAGGCAGGCTTCTCTGCGGTCTCGAGAAGATCAATTCGGGCAGGCCTGCTGCTTTGGGACGAGCTTGATGCGGCGGCGGCTTTCGGTTGAAGTCGTGGCGTTGCCATCGCGGTATTGAATGATGGCGCGGAGCAGGAAATCGCCCGTCGCGTTCGGGAAAGAAAAATTGGAATAGAGAGTTTGCTGGCCGAGAGGTGCCAATTCAAACCCGGCTTTCGTGCTCGCGACACTTTCTCCGCTTGCACTTTCGAGCGACAAATTGAGCGTGCCTGTGATTTGGCGATCGAAGTCATTGACGAGCATTACGGGCATCAAGTGGTGGCTGCCTGAGTCGCTGATGGGTTGCCAGTAACTGAGGTAAACGCCGACGGGGGCAAAAGCATTAGTCAAGTAATCGCGAAAATCGGAATGAAGCTCGAGTTTTTGCACGTCACGAAAATGGTCGGAGGTGTATCCAGCTGGATCGCTGCTCGTTAGATAGACAAAGTGCAGGACGCCGGCATAGCGTCGATAAGCGCGCCAATATTCGGTAATGCCCGCGAGCAGATAGGCATTGAGCGCTAGCCGTTTTTGCGGAGTCGCTTCCGGCCCGAGCAGCTGCGAATAAACCTTCTTCGTTAGTTCCGTTGGGGAACCGTCACGGTTGAGCCAGAGCCATCCGTACTCGTTCAAGATGAGAGCATGAGAGGTCAGCGCCCCGGGAGAGAGGCCACCGGGTGATTCAAGCGCCGTCATATTAAAGAGCGGGCCCCCCATCCAAGCGCCGATGAATTCGTAAGGATGGTCTTCGACCGGATCATCCGGGCCTTGCGGCGGGTTATAACTGTTTTCCCATGGGCGATTCGAAAGATCGAGATTGCGAACAGCGGGGATGATCTTTTCGTCGAAGGAAGGATCCCAAGTTTCATTGTTCGCGTCCCAGATGACAACACTCGGATGATTCCAGTTGTCTCGCATCCATTCCTTGTATTCGACAATCATTTGTCCGGGATCGAAATGGACTTGATTTTCAGCGCCGTGCCAATTGTTGCCTGTCCAGACGAAGTACTCGTTCTGGATCAGGAGGCCGGCTTCATCGGCGATATCTAGCCACTGATCCGGGACGGGACCAATGCAAAAACGAAAACTATTCCAGTGCATTGTCTTCGAAATTTCGACAAGCAACTTGCGGACCCAAGTTTCGTTCCAAGGAAGCGTGCCGGAAAGCGGATCTTCGAAGAAGCGGTGCAGAGTGATGTTGGAACCGCGAAGGAAGTAAGGGCGGCCGTTGAGATAGGCACGCTGCGTCGCCGTGTCAAAACGAAATTCACGCATGCCAAAGCGAGTGCTGGCCGAATCGCCGCCAGTGCCGGATTCTAGAACGTACAAATTGGGTGATTCGGGAGACCAGAGTTTCGCCGCAGGAATGGGCAGAGTCTGCAAGAGAGTTTTGCTTTCACCGGGCGCCAACGAGACGTGAAGAGGAGTCGCTGCGGACACGGTTTGCGCTGATTTCCATGCGTGCACGGAGTGCGTGAGATTGAAGTTGATCGGACGGCCGCCCAAGTTGCGAACGGCGGTTTGAATTGTTATTGAGCTGTCGGACGGCTTAGGCGCGACTTGAATGCTTTCGATGACCGGATTTTCACTGAGCGAAAGGGAGACGTTGTCATAGATGCCGGGCGTCCAGCGGAGCTTCTCGAAATCGGTGCCGGCAGAAACGGAAGGTGGTAGCACGCCGGGATGAGCGCCGATGCGAATCATCAATTCATTTTGGCCCGCGTGGATTGCGTTGCTGACGTCAAAGTCGGCCGAGGTGAAACAGGGAAGGTGTTCACCGATTTTGACACCGTTCAACCAGACTGCGGCACTGAATTGAGCCTTGTTGATTCGGAGAATCGCGGTCCCGTGGATCGCGGAGATTTCGAAGAGGCGGCGATACCAAAACCAGTCGCGATCCTGGTGGGAAATACCTGCGTTGAAGACGGTCGCGGTTTTCGGAAGCAGCCCGGCGGAGACACGATTCAGGATTAGCTGGCGGCTTTCGAATTCATCGACGTCTCGAAAATGTGGTTCTGCGGAATGGGCGAGTCCGGGAACCGGACCCGTGTGACGCCACGCAGAAGGAATTACATCAGGCGATTTAGAATCTTCGATTTGCCAGGTTCCGTTGAGCGAGATCGTGACTCTGTCGGCGGCCCATAGCGATCCGCCAGCCAGCGCTGCGAATAGAAAGGCAACGATTGGGCGAGAGATTGACCGAAAAAGTTGGAGGCAAAGGCCGGTCACGGGCGTATTGTTTCATCGAACGCGCGGAGTGGGAAGCGGTTTGGATCAGCAAGAGTGGCTGATAAAGTCAGCGGAGTTTGTGGGCTCGTCGCAAGGCCTGTGTGGACGACAGTTTCCGCTTGCGACGAAATTGCGCGGGAGGAGAAGAAAATTCGCGCTTGAAGGCGCGGTTGAAGGCGGCTTCGGAACCATAACCCACGGTGGCCGCAATTTCCGCGACGCTCTTTTCCGTGGATTGGAGGATTTCGGCAGCGAGCTTGAGGCGCCATTTGGTGAGGTAAGCCATGGGCGATTCCTTCAGGAAATGGGCAAAGCGATCGGCGAGGCGCGTGCGAGAAGCGCCGACCCGGCGAGCGAGGCTGGCGACGGTCCACGGTTCAGCCGGATCTTTATGCAAGAGCGCCAAAGCCTGACCGATGACGGGGTCGCGGGCACCGGCGAGCCAGCCGATCTGTTCCGGAGGAAGCGTGCAGACATAGCGGCGCAAGGTTTCGATGAAAAGAAGTTCGGAGAGTTTTGCGATAACGATGTTGTGGCCGGCGCCCGAGCCGTTCATTTCGCCGACAGACAATCGAATGGAATCGGCTAGCCACTGACCGGATGACTCTTCGGCGACGTGTACTATCATCATTTTCGGCAAGCCCGCTAAAAGGACTTCACTGAGTTGCGGATCGACAACCATATAGCCGCAGACGAATCGAGTGACGGCGCCACCGCCGCCATAGCGGGCGACTCTAAGACCTTGAGTGAAATGCTTGGCGAACAACTTGAAAGAATCCACGGGTCTTTCGGGAGAGCCATTGCCGAGGTAGTGAGGGTCGCCGTGGGGAAAGATGACGATGTCGCCGGCGGTCAGGTATTCACGAGGGCCTTCGGGAAGCCTGGCGAAGGCGCTTCCTTCGGTGAGGAAGTGATAGACGATGAAGTGCCCACCCGGAGGGTTGAGCAGCTTTTGCCCTTCCGCGGAAGGCGAAGAGAGGAAACACCATGGGGCGGAGAATTCACCATTGAAGAAAATAGCGCCCTCGAGTTTGACGGCGCGGAGGAGCTCAGAAAGAACGTCCATGGAGTTGACCTGGTCTCCTAAAGGCGTTTTTCAACCTGAGAAGCGACTGAGTTACCTTGTAGCATCGCTTATTCGGGCGTTTCTGCCAAGAAAATGGGACTCTCAATCAAGCGGAAAGTTCCGGGGTGAAGCATAGTAAGTTTGGCACAAGATGATTTTGGAGAAGGATAAGACGGAGGAACGCGATGAGTGCGACAGCAAAGACGGTACAGGGCACGCCAGAAATGGAGCAGTTGAAGGCCAAGCTGAAGGCGACCTGGAACACCGGCGACTACGACAAATTCAGCCGGTACATGGAAAAAGACGCGGAGCAGTTCTTTCAACGGCTGGGAGTGAAGCCGGGGATGCGGCTGCTCGACGTAGGCTGCGGTGCTGGGCAATTGGCTTTGATCGCGGCGCGGGCTGGCGTGCAAGTGACGGGTTGTGATATTGCGCCGGACTGGATTGAAAAGGCGAAAGCGCGCGCGGGGGCGGAAGGGCTTTCCATCCAATTTGAGGAAGGCGATGCGGAGGCGTTGCCTTACAAAGACGGGCAATTTGACGTGGTGGTCAGCTTGATTGGGGCAATGTTTGCGCCTCGACCGGAGTTGGTAGCGGCGGAGCTCGCGCGCGCGTGCCGTCCCGGCGGGATGATCGCGATGGCGAATTGGACGCCCGAAGGTTTCATTGGGCAAATGTTCAAAACCATTGCGAAGCACATTGCGCCGTCGGGGATGCCTTCGCCGGTGCTATGGGGAGATGAAACGACGGTTCGCAACCGTTTGGCAAATGGAATTGCCGAGCTGAAATTCGCCCGGCGCATGTACCGCTTCGAGTATCCGTTTTCGCCAAGCGAAGTGGTGGATTTCTTCCGCGAGAACTATGGGCCCATGTCACGGGCGTTCGCTTCGCTGGACGCTGCCGGACAAAAGAAACTGCATGACGAGCTGACACAGCTTTGGTCTGCCCACAACCAGGCTGCAGGCAACAACACGCGAGTGGACGCCGAATATCTGGAGGTGATAGCGATTCGCGGCACAGGCGGTCGCCGCGCGGCCGCGCTTGCGGATCGAATCGAGGAAGGGGCTGCTGCGCTGGCGGCGTTCGCCGAAGGACTTTCGGATGCGGAATGGAGTGCGCCGGGATCGGCGAAGGGAAGTGACCGACGTTCGGTTGGCGTGATCGTGCACCATGTGGCGACAATGTACCCGATCGAAGTGGATGCAGCGCGGGCGGTTGCCGGCGGCAAGTCCGTAGCGGAGATTACGTGGGAAGTTGTGGCAGGAATCAATGCAAAGCATGGCGCAGAGCAGGCGAGTGTCACCAAAGCGGAGGCGCTGGAACTCCTGCGGAAGAACAGCCGTGAAGCGGCTGCTGCCGTGCGAAGCTTCTCGGATGAGGATCTGGACAAGGCTGGGCCGTTCGGGTTGAGCTACGGCGCGCCTGTAACGACGCAGTTTGTGATTGAGGACCATGCACTACGCCATAGTTGGCATCACCTGGCGCGGATTCGGGAAGCCTTAAGCAAATAGTGGCGGGTTGAAACTCCGCAATGAGATCCTATTCCTTTGGCGCGTAGAAGCCGCGGCGGGCGAGGACTTTGAAGTCCTTCTCGGCGACATCCACTTTAACTTTGCGGAAGCCGCCATCTTTGGGTCTGCCGGCGGGATAGTAGTAGCCGATCTGGTATTGACTGCGCAGCTCTTCGGAAATTTGATCAAAGGCTTGCTCGAGTTTCTTCTCAGAAGAGACTTCGATAGCTCGGCCGCCAGTCTCCTCTGCTAGTTTCTTGGCGACATCGAACCGGCCATAGAAGGAGTCGTGCACCCATAGAACGTGGATAACGGCGTCCGCGCGTTGGGCTGCTTCGATGGCTTCTTCCAGGCGGATTTTGCTGCCTTCATCTTGTGCGTCGGTTATGATCACAAGCGCTTTTCTTCCGGCTTCCGTGCCGAGCTTTTCCGAGCAGGCGAGATAAACGGCGTCATAAAAATGGGTGCCACCGGTGTGCGAAGGAATCGTGCCGGGCGTCACGACTCCGGCCCCGCCCACGGCGTTGACTTGTGCCTTGTTGATAGCCCGCTCGATAATGTGCTTGTCGTCAGTAAAATCGGCAAGCAAATTCACGTCGAGGTCGAAGCTGATGACCATGGCTTCATCGCCCTTTTTCATGACGCGTTCGAGAAAGCGGGTAGCGGCGTCCTGTTCGGCGGGAAGGCGGTACTGTTCGCTGCCGCTGGTGTCAATGAGCAACCCGATGGTGATGGGCAGAGTCACTTCCTTGCTGAAAAAGGCGATTTTCTGCTCTTCGTTGTCCTGGAAGACTTTGAAGTCTTCCTTTTTGAGATCGCCGATGATTCGTTTGTTCTTGTCGCGTACGGTGGCGAAGAGGCTGACAAGGGAAACTTGGGTAGAAATCGTGCTGCCGGATTGTACGGGCTCTTGCGGGACTACCGGAGCAACAAAACCAAACGTCAGGCAGAAAGCCGCCACGACGGCGGCAATTCGCTTAAGAAAAGGCATGTATACTTTCCTTTTGAAGTATTTTCCTGCCGGCGCCAGTTCCTGGCCAGGAAGAATTCACAAAATGGGATGCGGCCAGATGGGGTTCCGGATGCGTCTAACCC
>Ga0126376_10000260_pt1 | contig 24513 bp, 15 predicted proteins | sample PanSoiMetPlot_15_FD_92760 | JGI IMG/M metagenome (GOLD analysis project Ga0126376, IMG submission 92760) | Tropical forest soil microbial communities from Panama - MetaG Plot_15 | ecosystem: Environmental > Terrestrial > Soil > Tropical forest > Bulk soil | place: Panama | collected 2016-02-17 | reverse complement strand
GAGTTTGATGCGCGGCGAAACCGCGGGCGGAAAAAATCCATGGCGCGCCACGACGCTTGAATGGTCGGTGCCCTCCCCGCCGCCGATCGAAAATTTTAACGGCGGCGTTCCTGTCGTATTTCGTGGAGCATATGAGTTCGGCGTCCCGCTCGCGGGCGACGATTTCGTGCCGCAGTATCTGGCGCCAGAGCAACTAGCGAAGCTGCGTTAGAAGGGGTTAGGCTAGAAACGAGAGAGAAAGATGCCGGGAACATCCGTACTGGACGACATCGAGCTGATCATTGAGGACATCGGCGGGGGAGGGAAGCCGCCGGTGGGCCGCGATGGCGGAGATTCCGGTGACGGAAATCGCCGCGGGCGGGGAAGTTCTTCTGCGCGCAAATATGCGATTGCCATTGCGCTGGCGATGGTCGCCATCCTGGTCTTCTTCATGGCCATCGTTGCGGCATTTCTTGTCCTGCGCGCGACGAGCGACAAATGGATCACATTTCATATGCCGGTTCTTCTGTGGTTTAACACGGCGGTCCTGATTGCAAGCAGCGCCACGCTGGAAATCGCGCGGAAACGGCTTTCTACTTTCGACGAAAATGGTTTCAAGAAATTCTGGATGCTGACGACAGTCCTCGGCATTGTTTTCGTTCTTGGCCAAGTCGTAGCATGGCGCGAACTTGTCGCGACTGGCGTCTATGGAAGCAACAGCCTCGCCGCGGCATTCTTTTACGTGTTTACCGCGGCGCACGCTGTCCATCTGTTCGGTGGGATTTGCGCTTTGCTCTATGTAGGTTTGCGAAAGTTTCGACTGTCCGAGGTGACGCGGGTCGCTGCAGCCGAAGTCACTTCGTATTACTGGCACTTTATGGATGGGTTGTGGGTGTTTCTCTTGGCGCTGATCTACCTAGGAAAATAGAACTGGGCTTGCGATCGCTATTGTTTTGAGAATTCAGCAACGGCGGCGGTCACACGCTCAATCTTTTCCGCAATCACTCAGGGTACATCGGCAGGGACAAAAGTTTTCTGCCACAACTACCAGAGAAGTCGTTTTGAGTCTCTCGGCCTCGTGACACCGCATGGGGTTAGCTTCTTTTGGAGTAATCAGATTAGATAATCTGAGAATAGACTTGCCGACAAATTGGGCCGCCGATTCTAAATTTTAAAGAAAGTCCAAAAACCCGAATCTAAATTTCCAAATCTAGATGACATTCGCTTCGTGAGCGCGAAGCAAGTACTGCAATTTCAGACACATAGTCAAGAATCAGCCCCGACTCATTTCTCATCCTGTGGCTCAATAGTTGCTGTACCAAATTCTGAAGAAATCGGTGGCTCTTTGCGCTGGGAGCCTCGGAGGGTTCATGAAAGAATTTCTGAGGGTAAGCGGGATTTGTGTGTTGGCTTTGATGTCGCTCGCCGTGTACGCCGGAGGGCAGCAATTCTCAGCCGTAAGCGGCGTAGTTTCTGATAAGTCGGGAGGAACGGTTGCCGGGGTCACGGTTACGCTGGATAATCCAAAGTTGGGAATCCACGTCACGACCACGACGAATGAGAGTGGGTTTTATCAGTTTCTTCGTCTGACTCCTGCTGATGGCTTCCAGCTGATCTTTACGAAAGACGGCTTTAATAAATTTGTCCTCGGCAATGTGACATTGGGTGCCAGCACGGTCGAGACGAAGAACGTCTCTTTGGAGGTCGGCAGCGTCACGCAAAGCGTTGAGGTTCAGGCCACGGGTGAAGCCAGCCTTAATACTTCTGATGCTTCGATTGGCAACGTCATTGAAACGCAATACGTCGGAGACTTGCCATTTCAATTTCGGATGAATCCGGCCACGCTGCTTCAACTGCAAGCGGGAGTAAACGACCAAGGCGCTATCAGCGGAGCGAGAACGGATCAGGGCAACATCACGATCGACGGCCTCGACATTAACGATCAGGCAACCGGCCAGGCGTTCGCCCCCACGATTGCTGTTTCCCTCGAGGCATTACAGGAAGTCCGGACAATTACATCCGGTGAGACGGCAGATTACGGCCGCAGCAGCGGCGGCATGATCAACCTTGTAACCCGCGGAGGCACAAACGAATGGCACGGCAATCTGCGCGAATACAATCGCAACACAGACTTCGCCGCAAACGACTGGTTTAACAATAGGGACGGCGTTGATCGCGCTCCTCTGATTCGAAATCAGTTTGGCGGCAACCTTGGCGGGCCAATCAAGAGAGATAAGCTGTTCTTTTTCTTCGACTACGAAGGGTTGCGACGGACTTCTTCTCAGCAAATTGAGCGCCGCGTCCCCACGGCTGCATTTCTCGCAGGTAACCTCGCCTATATCAACAATTCCATTGATCCGGCGACCGGCACGACGTGCTCTGCGAGCTCCCGCATCAACCGCAATCCAAGTTGCATATCGTTCTTGACTCCGGCCGACATCGCCGCCATTGACCCTCAGCATGTGGGCGTCGATGCCGATATTCTGGCCGCATTCACCAGCCGGCCCTACCCGCCGCCAAATGACCCAACAGGTGGAGACGGACTAAATTCGGAAGGCTTTCGGTTTAACGCGCCCGTGCACGAAACCGAGAATTTGTATACGACGCGCGTTGACTACAACCTGTCTGATAAACACAGATTCTTTCTACGTGGCAGCGTTGATCGCCATGGTGAAGACGATGACTTCAACACTTCTATCCAACAGTTCCCGGGTGATCCCGCGCCAAACAGCCGCGATACTTTTAATAGTTACGCCTTTGCAATCGGCTGGACTTGGAACCCCACAAGCAACATCATCAATCAAGCGTCGGCCGGCCTCGTGCGCTCGGTGTTTAGTTTCCCAGCTCTCGTGAACCCGACTTACCCTAATCTCTTTGGCTTCAGCGCCCCCTTTTCCGCACCATTTATAAGCTCGTCGTCTCAATCACGAAATGTTCCCGTACCGGAGTTTCGCGAGGGGCTGACCTGGACCAAGGGCAACCATACCCTGGATTTTGGGACAGATATAAAGCTGATTCGGCAGATCAGCGCGCTCAAGAATGACTTCAATTTCATCACTGTTGGATTGGGAGGCGCTAATCAAACTCTGGACACTCCCGGCGATGTCCTACGTCCCGCGAATTTGAATCAGGATCCCTCCGCGGTTTCCGCTTACGACAGCTCTTTTCCGTTTATTCTGGGACGCTACGCGGACGTGTTCAGCAATTTCAACTACAACAAGACCGGCCAGGTTTTCCCGAACGGCACGGGTAAGAACCGCGATTACAACTACAATGAATTCGAGTTCTATTTTCAGGACACCTGGAAGATCCGGCACGATCTTACGCTTCTCTACGGACTCCGGTATTCGTTCCACACCGTTCCCTATGAAGTGAATGGCTTCGAGTCTGTACCTAGTGTCAATGAAGACGTGTACTATTCGACGCGTTTGAAGAATGCGGCAAGCGGCACCAGTGGATTCCTAGTTACCCCAGTGGTCAGCTATGACCTCGGGGGAAGCGCCAATGGCAAGCGCGGCTACTATGACTCGGACTACAAGAATTTCGGACCAAGAATTGGGTTGGCCTACAATCCGAGTTTCCGTTCAGGCGTCTTAAACAACGTATTCGGAGATCGCAAAAGCACGATTCGTTTGGGCGCTTCGGTCCTTTATGACCGCATAGGCGGGGGAGCGAGCTTCGGCCTGGATCAAAACACTTTCCTTTTCGATTCAAGCGCAGACAATCCAATGGGATTCGCGGGTGACCCGTTTGACTCTTTGCTGTTCGATCCGCGTTTCCATGGGTACAACAACCTCCCACCCAGCGGATTCTTTGCAACTCCACCGGATGCCACACCGCCACATGCTCCGAACACGTTATCTGACGGGACACCTGTCGGTACATCCCAAGGTGGATTTCCACCTTCCTTTTTCCAGTTTGACCGCCATACCCGCAGTCCCTATTCGATTCTGCTGAATTTCGGTTTCCAGCGGGAACTGCCCGGCAACTTCTTGCTGGAGGCAAACTACGTAGGCAGACTGGGACGGCGCCTTCTGGCTGTCGGCGATGCAGCAACAATTACAGACTTCAAGGATCCGGCCTCAGGGCAATTCCTGCGCGCTTCGTTTGGCCAATTGCAAACCCAATTCGCTACCGGCTCGATCGCGCCGATTCCGTGGTTTGAAAATCAAATCAACCAGGGGTTGGCCTCGAATTTTGGGCCGGGCGTTACCTGCACCTTGATAGGCTTCGCGAATTGCACTGACCTTACGGAGGAGATTTTCGGAAACTTGATAGCCAAAGGCGACCTTTCGGACACGATCGCCGGTTTGGCCTCCATTGCTGGCGGCATTATCGAGCCTAACGTCGGCTTGCCCGCGCAAACCGCCGCGAACGGTTACATCGGCAACTACGCCAGCTCGAACTACAACGCGCTTTTCGTCAGCCTGCGGAAGCGCCTTTCCTACGGGTTGCAGTTCGATTTCAACTACACCTTCTCGCACTCAATCGACAATATGTCGGCGGTAACAAATGGATATGTTCAATACACATTTAGCGGTAATGGACTGGTGTGTGAACTCGACAATCTGCGCATCTGCCGCGGCAGCTCTGACTTTGACGCGCGGCACACTGTCAGCGCTAACTACATATACGAATTACCGTTTGGACGCGGCCGCCAGTTTGGACGTAACTCTTCCAAAATTCTCGACGCATTCATCGGCGGCTGGGCTTGGTCCGGGATTGTCACTTGGAGAACCGGCTATCCCTTTAGTGCGAACACTGGCTCGTTCCCGACAGCGTTTACCCTGGATGCGCCTGCTGTCCTGAACGGATCCGTTTCGCAATTGCAGCCTGGATTGCACACCGACAGCAGCGGCAGCCTGCAATACTTCAAGGACCTGAATACAACTCTCAATGCTCTCTCATTCCCGTTTGCAGGAAACGTCGGCAATCGAAACGTTTTCCGTGGCCCGCAGTTCTTTAACCTTGACATGGGCATCGCCAAGACCATCAAGATGCCCTTTTCGGAGAAGCAATCGCTCCGGTTCCAGGCGGATGCGTTCAACAGTCTAAACCACCCTTCGTTTAATGGGCCGTCTTCCGTTTCGTTAAGCTCACTCGGTACGTTCGGGGAAGTGACTTCAACCGCTTCGACGGCCCGCGTTCTGCAGGTTTCTTTGAAGTACGCATTCTGATCCAAGAGGTATTCACAACAAAAAAGGGGAGGCTGAAGTTCAGCCTCCCTTTTAATTTCTCTAAATTTGTTGTGTGATTTAGTGCGTTTGCAGACTCTTCAAATGCGCCAGCCGGAACGGTGAGCCAAGGTTTTCGCGCAGGTCCATCCAATGCTGTTCGGGAATGGACAGGAATACATCCACGACCTTCGGATCAAACTGCGTGCCAGCGCAGCGACGGATCTCTTCGCGCGCATGTGAGATCGGCAGCGCCTTTCGATAAGGCCGGTCGCTGATCATTGCATCGAGCGAATCGGCGACTGTAAATATGCGCGCTCCAAGCGGAATTTGCTCGCCCTTTAAATTGCGCGGATAGCCGCTGCCGTCAAAAAACTCCTGATGCGCCAATACAATTTCGGCGGCATCCCGCAAGAAGGGAATTCGAATGAGCATGTCGTACCCGATCTGGCAGTGCCTCCGCATGACTTGCTTTTCGTCGTCATTTAACGGCCCAGGTTTGCGCAAAATGCTGTCCGGAATCGCCATTTTCCCAATATCATGCAAGAACGCCGCGCGCGCTAGCACAGGCAAGTAAGGATTCGGCACAGGCATCGTCTTCGCGATTGAAATCGTAAACGCAGTGACGCGCTGGCAATGTCCTTCGGTCTCCGCGTCCTTCAAGTCGAGCGCGCTGCCCAGCGCTTCGAGTGTATCGTCATAAGATTGCTCGAGCTGCGCCAGCGTTCCGCTCAACTGCGCGGTGCGTTCTTCCACCAGTTGCTCCAGGTTGCGCTGGTAATTTCGGTTTTCCATGATCAGGCGCCGGTGCTGGAGCGCCCGTCCTACGCCCAAGAACAACTGATCCTTTTCGAATGGCTTCAAAATGTAGTCGTACGCCCCGCGGCGAATCGCTTCGAGCGCCGTGGAAATGTCATGAATCGCCGTGACCATGATTACGGGAACTTCAGGGTCGTATTCGCGCAGCCAATCCAGGAGCTTGATGCCGTCCATCTCCGGCATGATCATGTCGCTAAGTACTAGATCGGGCGTGGTACGCTTTACATACTCTTGAGCAGCCCGACCGTTGTTCACCGCGGCGCAGTCGTATCCCTTCGCTTGTAACATTGTCGAAACAACTTCACGAATTGCCTCTTCGTCATCGACAACCAGTATTTTCTCGGTTTCCACGGTTACCCTGGCTCCCAGGCGTCATTATACGAGAGGTCACACGCGGTTGGGGGCGTTCTTGCCCATTCAGAAAACAGCATGTTAGCGTCAAGATTAACGGTTCTCTCTCAAGGCAACGCGCAGTGCAAGCTCGTCCCCGGTGTGCCGAAGCGCTTGCCCGCGGAATATTGCAACCGGGAGTCAGCGCGCCGTGCCGACAAATCAGGGCTTGCTTGCCATTGCCTTCTTTGAAGCGACCGCCTGCGTCGTTCTCCTGGTCCTTTTTGCCCTACTCAAACGGGATCATCGCGCCTCCTATTTTCGGCTTTGGCTCATCGGCTGGCTCACGCTTACAGGTTCTGCCATCGCCGATTTGTTTTACCTAAGCTTGCCGTTTCATTGGCTTGCGACTTTGGGCCTGGGGCTCCGCATTGCTGCGTCTTTCGCCTTTCTTAGCACCGTCTTGAATTTCGGCAAGGGCGTAAGAAAGCACATTCTTGCCATCTGGCCGCTTTCGGTCGCTTCCATCCTCGCGCTGCTTTATCTTGAGAATTTTAGTCCGGCAAACTTCGGCGCCATCCGCTGGGAAACCTCCATTCTGCTCTGTGTGTTGAGTCTGATTTCCGGAACGCTGCTCTGGCGCGCCGCGGGCAAGGCTCACAGCGCCCGCCTTCTCGCCGCTTTGTTCCTCCTAAGCGCAAGCCAAGGTCTCGACCGGCCCCATTGGCCAGGAAGCCCGTATTTTTTGACGCGAATTGCTTTTGACGATCTTCTAGAAATAGCCCTCGGCATTGCTATGCTCGTTCTCGTTCTGGAAGGCGCACGAGCCAGAAACGAAGAGCTCAACGCCAAGCTTCGCCGCCTCACACTTCTTACCGCTGCCAACACGCAGACCCTCACCGCGAAGGAATTGCTTGACACCTTTTTGAAGCATGTTGTTGAAAGTGTTGGCGCGAGTCACGGCTTGGTTCGTCTGCTCGAAGGCGATGGCAGCAAAGCGAAACTGGTCATTCACGCCGCAGTCGGTTTCCAGGAGTGCTATCTCAAAAAACATCACTCGATTTCCGCCGAAGAGAATTGGGCCAAGCGTGCCCTTCAAAAGGATCATTGCATCTTGCGAGTGGAGGAAGAGCAAGACGAGCAGGAGCGCCGAAGGATGGCCGAGAGCTCCCTGCAGGACTTCATTGCCCTCCCACTTCATGGCAAGGAAGGCACCCTCGGTATTCTTGTCCTGGGGTCCAACGGAACGCTTAGATATGAGCCCGATGAGGTCGCCTACCTCACCAACATCGCAAACTACCTTGGTTTGACTCTGCAAAATGTCCGCCTGTTCGAACAGGTGGATAGTGTTCATCGCCAGTGGGAATATACGTTTGAATCCATCGGCGATCCCATTCTCGTTCACGACCAACAATTCCGCATAGTCCGTTTGAATCAGCGTTTGCGCCAGCTCACTGGCCGCGATCTCGCCGCTCACGCGGGCCGCAGCGTCTGCGACCTTTTTCCCAAGAAGAATCTGAACTTTGAAGATTGTCCCTATTGTGAAGGACGGGCCGGTGAAGGCGATGATCCAGACCCTTGGCTTCCCGGATATTTTCTTGCTTCCAATTCCACGTTTTCCGATCCATCCGGACGTGCTCTCGGCACTGTCCACGTTCTAAAGGACATCACCGAGCGCAAACGCGCCGAAGAAAAATACCGCACGCTCGTTTCCAACGTGCAGGAAGGCGTGTTTATTTCCACACCGCAGGGGCACTTTCTCGATTTCAACGAAGCTTTCCTGCGAATTTGCGGGTACCCGACTCGCGAATCGCTCCTGGCAATCGACATTCCTTCCCTCTACGTGAACCCGCAAGACCGCGAGCGTTTGAAAAAACTTCTCGAAGACCATGGTTCGGTCGCCGACTACGAGTTCGAGCTCCGCACGCGCGACGGAGAAATTCGCACCGTGATGGAATCATCCATCGCCGTCCGCGAGGTTTCGGGAACCATTACTGCCTATCAAGGCTTTCTCCTTGACATCACTGAACGCAAACGGGCCGAGCACGAAATTCGCCGCCGCAATCGCGAACTCCTGGTTCTCAACTCCATCTCCAAGACGCTCACCGAGTCGCTGGACCTCTCCGATTCCTTGCACCGCACGTTGCGCCAGATGGTCGAATTGTTTGGCCTTGACGCATCTTCTCTTTATTTGTTTGACGAAGATGGTGAAGTCGTTCGCCGCGTTGCTGCCGTCGGCCACCGGTCCGAATATGCGCGAAACTTTCCTCCTACAAAAGTTCCTCATGAATTGATTCAGCACATCAAGGCGGTCCACGCTACTTTTCTCTCGGTGCAAGGACTGCCGCTTCCTCAGATTTTTCGAGACGCCCAGCGCAAAGAACAGATCGTCACTTCCTACCTCGTCATTCTCTGGTCGAAAGACCGCATCATGGGTGCCCTCGTAATCGGTTGCCGTACGCCTCGCGAATTCTCGCCATCTGACGTGAATCTCCTTATCGCTGTTGGCAGCCAAACTTCAAGCGCGATCGAGCGTTCACTTCTGTATGAAAAAACACGCCAGGCCTATGAGGATTTGAGGAAGACGCAAGAACAACTCCTGCACAGCGAAAAAATGGCCGCCGTAGGCCAGCTCATCTCCGGCGTCGCGCACGAGCTCAACAACCCGCTCACGGCGATTCTCGGGTATAGCCAGTTGCTAACTTCCGGCGGACAAATGAACGCGCAGGGTCTCGAATATTCAGAAAAGCTTTACAAACAGGCCCAGCGTACTCACCGCATTGTCCAGAACTTGCTGAGCTTCGCCCGTCAACACAAGCCCGAGCGAATTCCAGTGTCGCTCAATAAGATCGTTGAGGATACTCTCGCACTTCGCGACTACGACCTGCGCATGAGCAATATTCGCGTGCATCTCAATCTTGCCGCGGACCTGCCAATGACGGCGGCCGATCCTCACCAGCTGCAGCAAGTCTTTCTCAACATGGTGAACAATGCCGTGGACGCGATTTTAGAGAAATCTGTGGACGGTGATCTGTGGGTCTCCACTGGCGGCAAGGAACAGAAACTGTTCGTGGAATTTACGGACAGCGGCCCGGGAGTCAAAGATCCCTCTCGCGTTTTCGACCCGTTCTACACAACAAAGCCCGTCGGAAAGGGCACAGGCCTTGGCCTGAGCATTTGCTACGGCATCATTACCGAGCATGGCGGAACAATTCGCGTAAAGAATGTCCCTCCTCACGGCGCGAGTTTCACTATCGAAATTCCTTGTCAGGAAGTCGCTGCTGTCAAAGAAACGGAAAGCGCCAACGTGCCTCCAAATGATCACGCGAGAATCCTTCTCGTCGATCCTGAAACTTCAGTCCTCGAAGCCATTCAGGCCATGCTGAAGAACCGCGATCACCAGGTCTTCCCCGCAAGGGGTCTGGAAGAAGCTCAGGCTCTGCTTCGCGCACGTGATTTCGACTTGATCCTGGCGGATATCGAGGTGGCCGGTCGTAAGGGAGAGAAAGGGCTTCGCGAATGGATGGAGCGCGAAAGGCCTGCCCTTTCTGACCGTCTGATTATCATGAGTGCGATGGCCGAAAGTTCGGCCCACACAGACGGAGGTTTCGAACTTGTCCTTCAAAAGCCGTTCGAGGCCCTTCAACTATTGTCAGCCGTCGATTCCGTTCTCAACCGCGCCAGGCTTTCAACTCTTCGTTGATACAGCCGCAGCGGGGCCCATCGCGGCAATCCCAATTTCTCCCACGGCCCGTTCCAAATTCATCGCGAGCGAACTAACCAGCTGCACAAGATTCTCCAGACCGCGGAACCCCGGTGCATGCATCGCGATCTTCGCCCTCACCAACTGGTATTTGACCTTGAATTCGACACTCAGCCGGAATCGCTTCCACTCTTCTTTGGCTTCCACTTGCGGTGAAAGCGATGCAACTACTTGCGCCGCGTCCATAAGCTGCTCAAAGTCTCCCCGCAATCCAGCAAGATACTTCAGCGCAATCCGCCGCCTCTCGGCGTGCATTCTTCGCGCAGCTTTTTCGTTCACCTTAGCCGCGAGGTACTCAAAATCTGCTCGATCCAAGGCCTGCCGGATCTGCGAAAGATTGGGCACGTGTTTGCAGTGCAAAGAAATACTCTCCATTTGATGCTTGCCGGTTCTGCGCGCTCCGGTTTTTTTGAAGGTCGACCACAGTAGCAGTCCCAACAGACCCGCAACCAGAACACCGACGGTTACCAGCAGGAGGTTCATGCGTTCCCCGTCTCCTTGGACCTCAGCAGTTGGCCGAGTCGGTCATTTAGGGCCCTCAACCGTTCGTTCACTTGGGGAGCAAATTGTAGGTAAGCGGTCTGTGGAAGTAGAACGATTTTGCGGTCCGTCTGCGGACGTAGCACATACACTGCACTTCCAATCAAGCCCAGGGTCGCCACGTAAGTTATTTCGTCAATGACAGTCCACGTGCCCGCGTAGTTCCTCCATAGTGTCTGCAGCACGGTATCATTGAGAGTCCGGAAACAGGAGTAGAGACAAAAGGCTATGCCGATCGACCTCAGCGACTTCTCCACTTCTACTTGGTAGTATCTCGCGAACAGGAAGAGCACGACCATCACTGTTGCGATCGAAAACTGAAGCCCCAAATCAAACGTATTTATTAATCGTTCAAAATCGTGTCCGCCAAGGATTAGCGCCGTTAGGAGGGCTAACGCACCAAAGACCGTAAGCATTCTCCAGGCAAGTCCCCATATGCCCCGAAACTCCCCAAGAATCGCATAGCAGAGCTCGCATACGGCGGCCCACCGGAAAATGACTACGACGCTCTGCGAAATCCACGCGGACCAGTACGCAGTCCAGGACCCGTATCCATAGACGGAGTAGACCAAATATAGGACTGGAGATTGGAGCATGGAAATCAAAATGTAAGAAAATATTGTGGGAAATTGCTTGTATTGTTTTTTTCCAATCATGATGGCAAAAACAACGAGTTGCAGTGCCAGCGCACAGCCCCACAACACTTTTGCCCAGTTTGTTAAGGTCAACATCCTGAAGCGCATCCTAGCATTGTGTTGCAGTACGGTAAATAGCCAAGATGCGCTTCTCTATTAGCCAAGTGGTACTATGACAAGAACTCTAAGAGAGTTCTAATGTTTAGGCTCTTTGCCTTTGTCAGATGCTTGCTTCCTACCCGTTTTTGACCTTATCCAAAAATCGCGCCGCTAACTTCGCCCATCCATTTCGGCAGCGGCACTGGCGGGACGGGAGGGCCATCAGCGATCAAGAGTTCGGTCGCAGATCCAATTTCTTTCGGCGGGGGTACCGGAGGAACTGGCGGCCCGTCGGCTACCAAAGCCTTCTCGACCGTCGGAAGTGACAGAAAGGGGGCTCCCTCTATCCTCAGGCTCTTTGATTTTGTCCGTTCCTTGGAATCATTCGCGAGATGATTGACCCGGCTTGCCAACGGAATTACGATTGCTACAGCTAAAAGAGAAAGACCCAGTCGCACTCCAAATTTTTTGTGCCCCATGATGGACACCTCCTGACGCCATCATGGGATTGGGCTTTTTCACTTCGCCGTTTTGGCACAAAACGTTCCGCGTTCGGAACACCTCTTATGAGCATGCAAACTCAGCTCGAACAGAACCGCCACATCATTCACGATTTTGTCGTTAATACGCTCGCGGTCATTCCAAATGATTTTGGCCGCCTTACTTACATCACCTCCCTCCGCGATCTCTCTACGGGCCGCTACGAACACTCCGGTTTGGCCGCCCTCTATCCTGCTGAGGCGATTCAGCAAGCACTCAAGCAGTGTCACGAAGAAATTTTTCAGAAGATTTTGGAGACTCCGCTTGCGCTTCAGGAAGGGGACTTGAAGGGTTGCCTGGAAGGAATGGAGGGTCCGCTCTGCGATACGGTCTCCCACTGGCGCCAGATGGAAGCCTATCGCGTTCTAATGCCGGAAGATTCTCCCGACTACCTCAAAGAACTTTTTTGCTCGAACCTGCGCGCTCTCCTTGAGATTCTGCAAACCTGAATTGCCACGGTTCGTTCAGCCGTGTTACGACGCCTACCACTCTCCCGACAATCTCGGCCTGTTCCGGCGTCCTCCAGGATTCCTGCAGACAGCGCGAAAGCGTATGCGGCTGCATCACCAACAGGGATCCATCCTGGTGGAACCATCCGCATCGGTAACCGGTTCGCACATCAACGAAATACATCGGCCGGTCGTGCTCACATGTCCAACAATCGTCTTCCATCTGCCGCACCCCTGTGTCCACTAGTACTACACTCCCGGGCCTCAGCAGTGGCACCATTCGGCGGTCTTCCAGACCCACGAACCCGTAACAATGCCGACTGTCCCCGTTGGTCAGTGCGCCTTCAAAATGTCCCCATTTCTCCACCATGCGCGAGAGGAAATCCGTCCGGCGCGGATCAAATCCTGGGTCAAACCGCAACGGAACCTTGAGAGAAGTAGGGGGAGCAATCCTGTGTGTGTGGGGGGAAGGGAACCTCACTCCATCCTCAAAGCATTCCTGAAGGGGCACCTCATACCAGGAAAACAGATCCAGCGGACTCAGGTGATAAGCCACTGTCAACGTGTAGAGCTTATGCAGGCTTGGTACTACCTCATGGTTTTCGATGTCCGCCAGTCGGCTGATGTGCAGAACGAATTCCGGTCGCCCGCGGCGGGCCGCAAGTTCGTAGCTGATGCGTTCCACATCCCGATAAGTTAATCCTAGTCTTTCACGAACTTGCCGAAGCCGAAGGCCAGGAAGCATTAGCTCCTCTGCTTGCCGAGCGCTACATCTCTTGATTGCACTTCAATTACCATTTTGTTAAGGATTAAGAACAGGTTAGGCGAGCCTTTTCCATTTTCTACAGTTTTCTCTCGTCTGCAATTCTCGCCCCATTCTTTTCGCTCCTACTCTCATACGGCTCATGTTTGTATGCATATATGTGTATGCAGACCTGGCGAGTGTGACGCCCTATTACCGCACTGCTGGTTCACAATGGCTCACTTTGCCCTCGGCTGGAACTCCTATCTCGCCTGGTCCTGTCCCCACCCCTTCTTCTGCTATCCTGCCTAAATGACACTCCTGTTCCCAACGTTGCCGCTATGCCTCCGCCGGCATTTGCGCGTGCTTCTCACCGCCATCTTTTTATCTGCCGCACCATCCTTCTGTCAAACCCTCTCCAGCCCTCCCCCTGCCGCTTCCGACAAGGTTTCCGCGGAATTTGCCGCCGCCACGGACGAAGTTCTACAGCAGATGAGCCAGATCACCGGGCTAAAGCTTCGCACACCTCTGAAGAAAACCCTCCGCTCGCGCGAAGAGATTCGGGCGTACGTTCTCCGCCAGATGGACGACGACAAGAATCCTCGTCAACGCTATGCCGATGCCCGCGCCGCGGAAGCGTTCGGCCTCCTTCCTAAGGGCTTCGACCTGGACCCCTTTATGGTCGACCTCATGACCGAGCAAATTGCGGGCCTTTACGACCCCAAGGCGCAGGAATTCTATATTGCAGACTGGATCCCGATGGCTGACCAGAAAATCGTGATGTCCCATGAGCTGACTCATGCTCTCGAAGATCAATATTTCCACATCGAAGAATGGTCCAAGGCTGTCCATGAAAATGGCGACGCTACTTTGGCTCGCGATGCGGTGCTCGAAGGCAGCGCCACCGCCGCCATGGTGGATTACATGCTTCGCGATACCGGTTACACCCTCAAGAATTTGCCAGACGTTGACCCTTCGAATTTCATGGGGGATTTAGCCGGCAGCCCCAAGCTCAAGGAAGCGCCACCTTTTATTAAGGACACGTTGCTCTTCCCGTATCTTTCCGGCCTCACTTTTACAGCGGTGGCGCTTAAGAACTCCGGCTGGAGTGCATTGCCTTCACTTTTTTCCAATCCGCCGCTTTCCACACAACAAATCCTTCATCCCGCTCTCTACAAATCGGGAAAAGCTCCAAAGAACGTTGCTGTTCCCTCCTTTGAAAAGCTGCTCGGCCCGGATTGGGAAAAGCTGGAGGATGATGTTCTCGGCGAATTTGGCTGGCGCGAAGTTCTGAAGCAGTTTATTGACGCGAAAAGCGCGGCAACCTTAGCCGAACCCTGGGAAGGTGATCACTATATCGTTTACGAGCACAAGCAATCCAAGAAACTCGTGCTCGCTGCCCGCCTTTCTCTTTCAAGCGATGAAGCGGCTTCTCGCTTTTTCGGCCGCTACTCCGAAGCCCTTGAAAAGAAATACTTCGAGCGCTCGCAGCTCCTGCGCCGGCCCAATTTCTTCTCGTTCGAAACGCCCGAAGGCAGTGTCTTTCTTCGCTGCGTTGGAACCGAGTGCCTCACGCTCGAGGGCTCAGATCGCAAAGTCTTTGCCCAGTGGAACTCGGATCTGAAATGGTCGCCGCTGCCTGAATCCCCGCAAAAGCCGGCAGCCGACCCTACAAAAGTCGCCGTGCTGCCGCGGCCTTCGAACGTTCCAGCCCCGGCATCCGTTCGTTAGTTATCCGCCTCTCCAGCCGCGCCACGCGCCTCAGGAGGTTTTTTTCCCGCCTCGCTATCCGCGCCTCCGCAAACGGATCATTCAGTCTCAATCCGCCCGAATGCAATTTACTCAGTCCCAGTCGCGCGTATTCCATGGCCCGCGCCAAATCCTTCTCTCGCCGCTCGTAATGAACTGCCAGTTGCTCGCATGCCTCGACTCCATTCTGGCTTGTGTCGAATAAGCTCTCTCACAGTCTTGCGGCCTCTGCATGGTCACCGCGTCGTTTTGCCATCAGGGCAAGCTCGCGCGATGCCTGGTGCCTGTGCTCCGTTGGCAATCCCGCTTCGATTGCCATCGAACACATCTTTGCCGCGCGCGGGGCATCTCCTCGCCGATTCAAGTATCTCGATAATCCAAACAAATCCCGTCCGTCTGTTTCCTCAGGTTCTTCTTCTGCCAGTATCGAATTGATTTTTCCAAACAGTGCCGCGAGACCGCGCAAATCCATTTGGTTGTGCCGCACCACGCTTGCCAGCGGTGCCGCCGATCCTCCACGCAAATAATCAAAATAGAATTGCGGGATTAGGGCCGATGCCACGTCATCCGCGCGACGCCATCCCAGTCGTTCCGCATCCAGAACTTCCTGCTCCAGTTCGATCAGTCGCACCGAACCCAATCGCAGTTTCCAAAGCGCACGCGCTGGATGCAGCAAATCCAAATGCGCCGCCAATCTCGGCGCTACAATTCTCCGACTCATCGTGAACCGGCTCTCCAGCAGCGGCCAGTCAAATGTCTTGCCGTTGAATGTCACCAGTACGGGCCGTTCCGCGATTCGCTCTGCTAGTTCGCACAAGACGGAAAGTTCGTCCGTAAAATCCCGCATGAAAAGCTGCTCCACCTGCAGTCCGCCCGCGTCCCACCATCCAATCCCCGTCAAGAACGCGTACGTTCCTGTTCCGCCCGCTAGCCCCGTCGTCTCGGTGTCCAAAAATAACCATTTCTCCGGATTCTCCAGCGCCGCTCGCGTCTTACGCGAAATCGTCTCGTCTCTATTCTGTGTCAATAAATCCAACGAACGCCCATCTGGCTCCGCAAATTCTGGCGTCGAATACCAATTTCGAATCGTCAGATGCTGCCCGAACTTCGTTTTCTGGCAGAGTCCACCCAATAACCGCGTAATTTCATCCCCTTGCATCGGCTCATTGCCTGGTTCCGCAAGCGGCACAGCGACCTGCACCGGCTTCAACGCCGCCAATCTCGAGAACTTGTCCAGGCTGCTCATAGTTGTAGAGGTGGCTTTAGGCCGCCATTCTGGTCTCGGTTTTTCTTCACCCGCACACCCTATCTAGAATCGCAAGGGCCGCCTCTTTCGCCCTCGGCGCCAAATCTCCAGCCGGTCCCACACACGATGGACATCCGTCCTCACACTCGCAACCCGCAATCAATTCGCGTGTCTGCGTCGTCAGCAACTCGTGTGCGCGAAACAGCGGCTCGCTAAACCCAATCCCGCCGGGATACGCATCATACAAATACAAGTTCGGCTCAAAGAATTCTTTCAGTTTCCCGGCCGCTACATCTTCATATCGCACTGGCACAAACTCCGTCTCGCCCGAACCCGCTGCCGGAGGCCTCTCGCCAATTGCCGTTCCCAAATCCCGCCCATCGCACATCAGAAGCAGCGTGGCCACTGCCTCCATCGCGTGCAGCAGCCCAAACATCCCGCTCTGCCGCTCGCTCACAGAAAAGGGAAGCGACTCCACCAGCCCACGCTCCAGCGTCAGCCAGTACGCCGTCGTGTGCATCTCGTTTTCCGGCAACTCCAGTCTTCCATCGCCGATGTTTTCATTCGTAAAGAATTTTATCTTCTTGAATCCCACCACCTGCGATCGCACCAGCACATCTCCATGCATCCTTTGATGAGCCATCTCCTTTTTTCGAATCTGCTCTTCCTCCGCCATCTCCAAAACTTTCACTTGCGTATACTTCACTGCATCGGTGTAATAATCCGAATCCACTTCCTTCACATACGCTTTGCGCTCCTTAAAATCCAAATGCTCTACGTGATACTGCTGTCCGCCGTGCAAATAAATCGCTTTCTCATGCAAGAAAGTCAGCGCACTCGGAAAATCCACTTCGCCAATCACGCGCGGCTCGCCCGTGATGTCCACAATCACAAAATTGTCGCTTGTCACCGACCGCAGACTCACCGTGTCCGCCGGATACGCCTCCTGCGTCCAGTGATAGAACTCTCCCGCGCGATGCAAATAACCCGCCTCGGCCAGCTTCGGCAAAATCTCTGGCAAATCCACGTCGCCCATTTTTTCCCTGGCTTCAATCGGTAATTCGAACGCCGCGCATTTCAAATGATTCAGCAAAATCTCCAGATTATCCGGTTGGATGAACGCACGCTCAGGCGTATTCCAAAAAAAATAATCCGGATGCTGCACGATAAATTGATCCAGCGGCGAAGACGACGCCACCATCACTGCGCACGAGCTCCCGCTCCTTCGTCCCGCGCGTCCGGCGCGCTGCCAAGTCGTCGCAATCGTTCCCGGATACCCCGCCATCACCACGCTGTCCAGCGACCCGACATCAATTCCCAATTCCAGCGCATTCGTCGAAACCACTCCGCGAATCCGCCCATCCCGAATCCCCCGCTCAATCTCCCGCCGCTCGTTCGGCAAATATCCCCCGCGATAGCCTCGAATCGTCTCCGGCTGCCCGGGCGCTTGCGGATTTGCTTTCTGCAAGTACGTCAGCAGCACTTCCGTCTGCAGCCGCGAATTCGAAAACACCATCGTCTGCATCTCATGCTTCAAAAATTCCTGCGCCACGCGCGCCGTTTCGTTGATGTAACTCCTTCGAATCCCCAGCGCTTTGTTCACCACAGGCGGGTTGTAAAACACAAACGTCTTTTCTCCCGCTGGCGCTCCATTGGTGCTTAGCACCTCCACTTCATCTTCAATCAATCGCGAAGCCAGCTCTCCCGGATTCGCAATCGTCGCCGAGCAGCAAATAAACTGCGGCGCACTTCCATAAAACTTCGCAATTCTCCGCAACCGCCGCAGCACGTTGCACAAATGGCTCCCGAACACGCCGCGGTACGTGTGCAGCTCATCCATCACGATGTATTTCAGATTTTCAAACAGCCGCGTCCACTTCGTGTGGTGCGGCAAAATTCCCGTGTGCAGCATGTCCGGATTCGTCAGCACGACGTGCCCGCGCTCGCGTATCGCGCGCCGCGCATCCCCCGGCGTGTCCCCGTCGTAAGTGAAAACTCCGAAGCGGTTCTCCAGCCTCGTATTCAGGTCATACAACTCAGCCAACTGGTCCTGTGCCAGCGCCTTCGTTGGAAACAAATACAACGCCCGGGTATCCGGATTCTCTAGCACCGCATTTAATACTGGCAGGTTGTAGCAGAGCGTCTTCCCCGAGGCCGTCGGCGTCACAATCACAACATTTTTCTTCGCATGAACCGCCTCGGCCGCTTCCGCCTGGTGGCTGTACAGCCTCGCAATCCCTTTCGCTTGATACGCCGCTCGCAAATTCTCAATCACCCACTCGGGAAACTCTGCCCACACCGCCTCTCGCGCCGGAAAATGCCGCACCGTCGTCAACACCTCTCCGTTGCGGTCCCGCTCCACCAGCGCTTCTAGAGCGGCCCTCGCCTTGCCGGTTCGCGAGCTAAGGTTTTGTCCCGGAACGGCGCCTGTAGGGCCAGCTTTCTGAAGCTGGCCTTCATTCCCTCGGCTCAGGCCCCGCCGCACCGCCAAAGAATCGGCCATTTACATCCTCTCCCTGATTCGCCTTTTCTTCGCTGAGGGTAGCATCCGGTCTTCTCTCGCGCAACCCGCATTTTGTGATTGTGTATAAGAGTGAGTTTCTAGCCGCTCGATTCCTGAAGAGAATTCTCGCCCGGGCGAATCGACGCTTCCCGTGCCGTGGGTACGCGGAACATCGCAATTACGCCAAACAAAGCGAACACCACCAGCCCAATCCAGCCAACGGTAAACGAGCCGGTAGTTTTATTCAGATAGCCGAATGCGTAAGGGCCGCCGAATCCGGCTACGCTTCCAAAACAACTGATGAGACCAACGGAACCTGCCGCGATGGATGGACTGAGAATCTCCGTGGGGATCACCCAAAAAATCGTAACGTAGCAATTCCCGATCGCTATAAAAGTGAGCAGCAGCACTGTGAGCGGAATCGAACCTGGATGTCCAATCATCCCGAGCATTCCAACCATGGCTACTAGAAGCGGGACGATCGCGTGCCAGCGGCGCTCGCAATTCTTGTCCGAATGCCATCCGTTGATCTGCACCACGATGAAGTAAACGAGATATGGAATCGCCCCAAGCAATCCCACTTGAGCGTCAGTGAGGCCAGACTGGCGTTTCAAAATTGTGGGCTGCCAAAAAATCAAACTGTAAAACACCGCGTAATTCAGAAACGCGATGGTTCCGAGCAGCAGTACAGTACGCGAGCGAAAGGCTTGCCAGAGCGTCACTTTTTGAAATCGTGGCCGTTGCGCGGCCAATGTGTTTTCGAGCCAGTTTTTTTGTTCCGGATTTAGCCATGCCGCTTCGCGCGGCGTGTCGGTCAGGAAAAAGTACGCGACGATTCCCAGCAGCACCGCGGGGATTCCTTCCACAACGAACAGCCAGCGCCAGCCGGGAAGTCCTCGCCACGAAAAGCCCAGGATCCACCCCGCGATGGGAGAGCCAATCACCAGCGACAGCGGGATCGCTGCCATGAAGTTTGACGTAGCCTTGGCGCGGTCTTCGCGCACGAACCAATGGCTGAGGTACATCACCACGCCCGGAAAGAAACTCGCCTCCGCAGCCCCCAAAAGGAATCGGGCCAAATAGAGTTCACCGGGCGCATGAACCAGTGCGGTCAATCCCGTCATTGCGCCCCAGGCCACCATCGAAAGACAAATCATCTTTCGAGCGCTCCAGCGCTCCACAAGAATGGTGCCGGGAATCTGAATCGTGACGTAGCCCAGAAAAAAAATCCCAAAGCCCAATCCGAAGACGCCGTCGTCGAATCCCAGATCGTGTTTCATGCCGATCGCGGCGTAGGCGACGCTGGCGCGATCGAGAAAATTCACGATGTACAGCAAGAACAAAAAGGGAAGGAGCCGAATCGCAATCTGCCGCCGCGTGTGCGTTTCGTTTGTCAGTACGGCTGTCGCTCCAATCTCGATCGAGCTCACTTGGTCTGCGGCTCCACGACACCCACTTTGTTCACTCCGCTGCACGCAAGATAAATCCGCCCATCTGCCGTTACCGCCATGTTGCGCACGGTGCCGCCTCCCGACGGAATATTCGTTTTCGCAAACGCCTCCGACTTCGGATCGAACCGCACCAGCGTATTCGGTTTCACTCCCGATTCGCTGTACCAAACCATTCCGTCTGGAGTAATCACGATTCCGTAGGGATTCGCTTTCGCGCCTGCCGGCGAGTCCCACAATTTCACTTCGCCGCTCTTCGGATCGAGCCGCCCCAGGTGTCCGCGCTCGTAATCCGTAAAGTACACGCGGTCTTGAGTATCAATCGCAATTCTTCGCGGTCGCACGCCCTCCGGCAACGAATACTCCCGTATCGCCATCGTTTTGGGATCGATGCTCGCCAGCTTGTTCGTAAAAAACTCGCAGAAGAACGGCACGCCCTGGCTGTTCATTTGGATTCCATACGGGTGCGAATCTGCCGTGGGAACAGTCTTCAGCTCAACCTTTCCACTCTTTGGATCGAGCCGGCCAACAAAATTGCCGGCTTGCACCGTGAACCATAGAATGCCATTCGCATCGAAAACCGCCGTGTGCGGATCCTCGGCCTTCTCATCCGGCATCTTGTATTCCGTCACCGCTCCGGTTTTCGGGTCGAGCTTGCCGATGTAGTGCGCAAAATTTCCGGTGAACCAGATGTTTCCTTCGCGGTCGGCCACCAGCCCGTGCGGGCCGGAATCCCTCACCTTCAGCGGAAATTCTTTGAACTCTCCCTTAGCCGGGTCAACTCTCCCAATCTTGTTCTGCATCTGCTCGGTGAACCACAGCGCGCCATCCGCTCCCACCGCCGGATCGTGTGGATGCGCCCCTTTCGTTGGCACATCCCACTCCCGTATCGTCACTTTTAATTCGCCTACTTCGTTCGCGGACGCGGCCTTTGCTTCTTTCGTAGAGGGCGCCGCAATCGCTGAGCCCAGTCCACCAATCAAAATCAATGCGCCACCAACAGCCTTCCAATTTGCTTTCATAACTGCCTCATATCTTAATTGTGTAGTCTTGGGACTCGGCCCAGCACCTTCTCTCCCGCCACGAGCCAACAGCTTAACGCCACGCAAACTCGCCGTGAAGCCCCAAGCCCTCTTGGCTTGATTTCACCTACTTGTTTTTCTTCAGCGAATCGCTGAGGCGGCGTTCGCGTTCCTGCATTTCTTCGGTCATGACGCAATTGCGGGTGGCCGTACTTTGGAGGAATCGTCGGAAACTCTTCACAGATTCTCAGTGACGCAAAAGTTTAAGGGGAAAACGTATATCTTTTTCCATTGGTACACGAATGCCTTGCGCCTCAAATTGTTTGGGCCTGAGTCGAGCCGCAAGGAGGATAAGGTTGGTCGAACGACAACCTACTTTTATCCGGGGCGAGGTATAGAGATCTTCGTTTTTCTATCCACCGACAAGAACGCAGAAGAAAGCCAAAAGGGATTAAGCGTCACATTCACACAGCCAAAGAAGCCTGAATCCCAAGGCGCAAAGCCGGAGACCTGACTGAATCCCGGGCCAAGCGGGACGCTTCCAATAGCGCCGCCGTTGAGCCGAACTTTTCCCAGGGGCGTTTGAATTAACATAACAATTATGTTATTGATGTCATATCAATTCAGCGCTACACTGATAAGTGTAAGCTAGCCCAATTCGAACAATTCTCGTTCAGCCGCTCCTCCCTAACTCCTTTTCTTTCGCGCTCTTGCAAAACCCTCTTCTCGCAACTTCCTTGTTTTGACACTCATACAACCCCCCGGGAGTGGGGTACCCTCCCCATTCCAGGTTTTTGCTCTTCCTGTCACTCATTTGCATTCTCGCGCAACTCATCTTCTTTTCTTTCAATCTCTTGCGCACTCTTTAAAAAAACACCCGGCGTACACCCCCAACATTTCGCTTTTGCCCTCGATCTTTGCCATTCTTTCCAAAGAGCGAAATGCAACTCCCTTCTCTTCTATAGTTTGCGCGCCCTTTGTCGAAAAAACGGCAGGGGTGTGGGGATATTGCATTTCCGTGTACCCGACTAGGGTACGCGTCCTGAGGAGCATCGCGACGAAGGATCTCGCGCACCCCAGCGACTTTACGGTGTTACGCGGAGCACGAGGGTTTCGTGGGAGGCGACCTTGGCGGAAAACTTGGCGGCGGATTTGCCGAGGTCTTTGGCAGCCCAGAGATCGCGGACCGTGGCGGAGACGTGGTCGGAGTAGCCGAGTTCTTGCCAGCCAACGGAGATTTCGGTTTCGGCTGTGCCGCGGTTGAAGAGTATGACGGCGCGGCTTCCGTCTTTCAGCTGCTTCATCCAGACTTCTTTGTCGCCGTCTTTGCGAATGCGGCGGCCTTGCATCCCCAGCGCGTCCTGGTTCACCGCGATCACTTCCTTGTTCGTCAAGATTTTTTGAATCTCCTGCGTCATCGAGCGCAAATCATTCCCCGCTATCAGCGGCGCGGCAAGCATCGCCCAAAAACTAAAATGAGAGCGATATTCCAAATTCGTCATTCCGCCGTTGCCGATTTCGAGCATATCGGGATCGTTCCAGTGTCCCGGTCCAGCCGCGCCTTCGAGCCCCACTTGCGCGTCCACGATGTCCAGCATTCCCATGGAGCAGCAGCTTCCGTCGTCCCATTTCTTTTTGCCTTCCCAGTGGTCGCTGATGTCGCCCGTTGTGCGCCACAAATTTCCGACGCTCTGCGCCCACTGCCACGGCTTCGCCGTTCCCCATTCGCACATGCTGAACACAATCGGCCGACCCGTCGCCGCCAGCGCATCCCGCATCGTGGTGTACGCTTCCTGCGCGTTGCGAGTGTCCGTGTTGCACCAGTCGTACTTCAGATAGTCCACGCCCCAGCGCGCGTATTGCAGAGCGTCCTGAAACTCATGCCCTTGGCTTCCGGGCCGGCCCGCGCACGTTTTCTTTCCTGCATCCGAATACAAACCGAACTTCAAACCTCTTGCGTGAACGTAATCCGCCAGAGCTTTCATTCCGGAAGGGAACCGCTGCGGGTCCGCGACGATGAAGCCGTTTTCGTCGCGGCTCACTTGCCAGCAATCATCAATCACGACATATTGATAGCCGGCATCCTTCATCCCACTCGAAACCATCGCGTCCGCCATGGACTTGATCATCTCTTCGCTCACGTTACAGCCGAATTTGTTCCAGCTGTTCCAGCCCATCGGCGGCGTGAGCGCTACGCCGTTGTCCCATGCGCTCACCACAGGCGAAAAAGCGAAAAGGAAAATGGCCGTAAGGAAGAGAGAAAACGTTCTGGCTGGAGATTTGTTTTGCATGCGGACCTCCGGAATTTCCGCGCGAAATCATACAGGAATTTCAAAGGCGAATTAAATAGGGAATGGAGTGTATTTTAGGAAAAATTATTTCAGGCGAAGGACCAAAATCGCGCCCGCGAAAAACAACGCGGCGCAAAAGCCGAACGCGGTTTCGACATTGAACGCGCTCCACAACGCGCCGACGAGCAGGCTCGACGCAAAATCGCCAATCGCGTTCACCGCAGCCAGCGTTCCGAACGCCATTCCATGCTGCTCCTTCGGCGCGCAGCCTGCGGCAACGGCATCTTCGAGCGCGTCTTTTGCGCCCTCGAAAGTTCCGGCGAGAAGAAAAATTATGGCGAGCGAAACCAGTGAATCCGTCCCCGTGCACAGGAAAATTGCGGTCGCAACAGCGAGCAAATAACTTCCGGCAAGCACGATTTTGCGCTGCGGCAAGTGGTCGCTCAGCCAGCCGCTCAAATACGATGAGCCCGCGGAAAAACAGTTGTGGATTGTGTAAAGTGCGACAGCCAGAGTCGCGGCTCGCACTATGCCGTGCGCCGGAGTGAGCACGCGCGACGCATACAAAATCAAGAGCGAGTGTGAAAAGTCCCCCGCGCCAAAAACGCCGACGCCAAACAAAAATTTGCGAAATTCATGTGGCAGCGCGCGCAATCCGAGAAGCAGAGACTTGCGTTCTTTTCGTTCACCACTTCGTTCGCGCACAAGGACGAGAAAACAAAGTGCGGCAATGAGTCCGGGAATCAGCGTCAGCAAAAACACTTTGCGATAGTCGTGCCCAGTTCGCTGCAATAAATAGAGCGCAGTGAGCGGCCCGCCGATCGCGCCGACCGTATCCATCAAGCGTTCGAGGCCAAACGCGCGACCGTACGCCCACTCCGGTGTATCCGCCGTGAGCAGCGCTTTTTTCGCAGGCGAACGCACGCCGCGTCCGAACCAGGCTACGGCGCGTGCCACGCCGATCTGATAGGCATGCAAGGCGAATGCAAACGAAGCGGTTGCAATTGCCGTGATCGCGTAGCCAAAAACGGCAATCGGTTTTCTTTTCTTCCAGCGATCGGCGTAATGGCCGGCAAGGAGTATTGTGAAACTGGAGAGTCCGTCGGAAATTCCTTCGATGGCGCCTAGCCACGCCGGCCCGGCCCCAATCAGCGCAAGAAACGCCGGCAAAATTGCGGTTGCGG
>Ga0126376_10000259_pt1 | contig 24548 bp, 12 predicted proteins | sample PanSoiMetPlot_15_FD_92760 | JGI IMG/M metagenome (GOLD analysis project Ga0126376, IMG submission 92760) | Tropical forest soil microbial communities from Panama - MetaG Plot_15 | ecosystem: Environmental > Terrestrial > Soil > Tropical forest > Bulk soil | place: Panama | collected 2016-02-17 | reverse complement strand
GGTTTGCGGCGGCGCATGGATTTGCGGAAGTGCAGCGCTGGCCGCTAGCAGCGGACGGCAAAGACTTGAGCATCATCAGAAATCAAACCGACGGTCCGGTTTCGTTGTTCGTTCACGGCAGCCGCGAAGGCTTCATGGGAATTTGGAATCCGCGCACAAATTTTGGAACTGCTCACTACGCAGAGTATTCGGAACTACCTGCCAAGAAAATCTGGTCGTGGGGTGTGGATGCGGACGGCCTCGACTGGCGAAAAGCCCTCTCGGACAACAATAGTGCCTACGCCGAGGTCCAGGCGGGCCTATTTCGAAATCAGGAAACGTACTCCTTTCTGGAGCCGCGCCAGCAAATTAGTTTTTCGGAATACTGGATGCCCGTTCGGAGCACCGGTGGCATCTCCCGCGCGAATCTCGTCGGCGTCGTGCACCTCGAACGCAGAGGCGCCACACTGCAAGTGTTCCTCAATGTGAATCAGAAGATTTCTTCCGCGACGCTCGAGATACGCGATGGCGACGTCTCTTTGTCAAGTGAGCGAGTCGATCTCGCTCCCGAGAAACTTTGGAGTAAAAAAATCGATGCACCGGACAGCCAGCGGAAATGCACGTTCACTTTGAAAGACCGCCAAGGAGTTACGATCCTGCGCCAGACAGAAGGAGAATACGATTGGACTCCCGAATCGCAGATCCAAGTGGGCCCCCAGAACAACTACAAATTCCCAGAAGAAGGTGCCCGAACAGAAGATGACTGGCTGCAAGCCGGCAAAATCGAAGAATTAAACGGCGAGCTGCTTTCTGCGGCCAAGACCTATCAAGAGGCTCTTCAAAAATTTCCCGCCAGTTACGAACTGAATAAAGCCATGGGTCGTCTGGATACGGCGTTGCTGAGATTTCAGGAAGCAGCGCCACGCCTTGCAAATGTTCATGAGCGGAATACCACTGACGCGGAGGTGTCCTACTATCAGGGGCTCGCCGCCGAGGCACTTAGCAATGACGGAGCAGCGATGGAAGCATTCGAAGCCGCAATGCGCTCGCCTTTGCATCGCTCCGCGGCCGCCCTGCAGCTGGCCGAACTCTACGCTCGACGCGATGATCTCGAAAGAGCAGAAGCGCTGATTTCCGAGAGCCGGAAGTCCGCGCCCGAAGATTTGCGCGCGGCAGAAGAGCAAGTGGCTATTCTCCACGCCAGAGGCAAGGCGGAGCAGGCGACAAAACAGGCGCAGGAACTGTTGCACAGCTTTCCTTCGAGCGCCTTTCTGCGAGAAGAAATCGGTGATGCTGATCTTTCGCATCTGGCCGCCGATCCCTACCGAGTGCTCAATGTTGCCACTCAGTACGTCCGACTCGGCTTTTATAGGAAGGCGTTTCTGGTACTCTCTCGCGACTATCCCGCCGTGAATGCAGACCAGTCCGAACCGGGCACCGTCTTGCCGCAGAACCATGCGCTGGTCGCTTACCTTCGAGGTTATTGCCGCGAACGAATCGGTGAGTCCGGAGCGGGAGATTTCGCGCGAGGTTCTGCTCTGTCTACGCTGTACGTCTTTCCGAGCACGCTGGAAGACAAGTTGGCGCTGGAGGCGGCTCTCCGCGTCAATCCCAACGACGCGACAGCGCATTACCTGCTTGGAACATGGTTCTTTGCTAGAGCAAATACGTCAGACGCGCTTCGCGAGTGGGAGGCGGCCCGCAAACAAAAGCCGGGCATCCCAGCGTTAGAGGCGAGCATAGGACTGGCACTCTTGCATGAAAGGTATGACTTCCAGTCCGCTTCGAAAGCGTTTGAGGAGGGGATCCAATACGATGCCAATAACATCGTAAATTACACCGGCATTTCGGCGGCAATGAGCCTCGCCGGGAAATCAGGCGCGGATCGCGTCAAAATGTTCGAACGCTACCCTGACCTGAAGCACATGCCAACGCCGTTGGTCTATGAACTCGCGCTAAGCCGTGCCGAAACAGGGAACTACGAAGGTGCCGTAGCTCTTTTCCACGATAGATTCTTCGGTCGTGAGGAAGGCGGCACCAACGTCCGGCAGGTGTGGCTGGAAGTTAGACTTCTGCAGGCGGCCGGCTTGGCTAACTCCGGCAATTGCAAAGGCGCACTTGGCGTGGCCGAACACTTAGGCTCTCCCGTCGAGGGACTTGCGTTCACCAATGATGGCCTGGAACCACTTCTCCAATCTGCCAGAGCGAACTATTTGCTTGCGGAGGTTTATGCCACTTGCGGGAAAAAGGCGGAGTCTGCTGCTAAATATGACATGGCGGCGAAATCGAGTGATGCTTCGGATCTCGTTTGGAGCTGGGCTGCCGCCAAACAGAAGGGCGATTTTGATTCGACGAAATGGCGGAAGCGGCTGCTGGAAGCGGCGTCACGAGCACAGACTACAGCCGCGAACAGTTCTTCCCCGGGATGGTGGCACGGTGTGGCGGGAAGTCTGACGATCGCAGCAGGGGACAAAGAAAAAGGAGAAAAAATGTTGCGCGATGTCTTTCTGTTCCCTGACGGTAGGCTATCGCATCACTTTGCGAGGCTCGCTCTGGCAGGCGCTACGCCTCGATAACCTCCACTCCTTTTTTGCGCAGGGCCGCGGTGAATTCCCCGGGTGCCCTGTTGTCCGTAATTAACCGCTGGATTCTTTCGAACGGCCCAATTTTAGAGACGCTGCGTCTGCCTAGTTTGCTGAAGTCGGCAACTACGTTCACTTCTTTCGCGGAGCGGATCATCACGTTGTTCAACTGAGCTTCTAACACGTCCGGCGTAGACGGACCATTTTCCAGATCAAACCCGTCGACCGCCAAAAACAGACGATCCGCGTGAAATTCACCCATCATGGCTTCAGCCTGAGGTCCGACGAAGCTGCAGGAGACCGGTCGCAGAAGGCCACCTATCATGATTAACGACATGCCAGGCAAATCGGCTAGCTCCATCGCGATGTTCAAGGCGTTTGTGATGACGGTCAGAGGTCGCGTTTTCGCCCTTTTCAAATGCCGCGCGACTTCGGCAGTGGTAGTCCCAGAATCGAGAATGATGGTCTCGCCAGGCCGCACCAATTCGGCTGCCGCCTTTCCAATTTTCACTTTTTCGTCATGGTGTAGCGTTTCTTTAGTGCGGAGCGGATAATCTTGCGTTGCCTCCAGCCGCCGCACAGCTCCGCCGTGGGACCGAACCACGGCTCCCAAGGAGGCAAGTGCATCTAGATCATTTCGTGCAGTGACAGCGGAAATGGAAAACTGCTTGACCATATCCGCGACGGTCACTTGACCATTCTGGTCGATCAAATCCAGCAAGTTTCTGCGTCTTTGTTCCGTTAAAAGGCGAGCTCTCGGAGACATGCACCGTTTTTCCGTGGCCCATTATAGGGTCGATTCGCCAAAAGGGTCAATTGGCGAAAGCTTTCGTGCTCAGAATACTTTCTTATGCTTTCGTTGTCCATTTTATTTTTCTTTGTTGTTGCGTTTACTTTCCTATTGTGCTACATCCTTTCGGGGCGATTTTCGGGAGGTGTCTTTTGAAGCGCAGAACGACTTTCGTTTTTGTTTTTATCTTTGCAACGCTTTTTTTCTCCTCGGCTTTGCTTGGTCAGGGGAACCTCGGGGCCATTACTGGGACGGTACAGGATTCGAGCGGGGCGGTAGTCCCTGATCTTCCGCTGGCCATCACCAACGTAGAGACTGGTGTGAAGTGGACAGCCACAACCAGCAGCGCTGGCTACTACAGGGTTGCGGTGCCTCCGGGAACTTACCGGTTGGAAGCCCAAAAACAGGGCTTCAAAACAGAAATAGCCGATAAGATCATCGTTCCGGTCGCACAGGTAGTTACAGTCGACCTCACGCTGCAAGTTGGCAGTCAATCCGACAAGATCGAGGTTGCTTCCGCCACGCCTCTGCTCACACCCTCAACTGCTGAAGTGAGTTCTACGGTGAGTCCCCAGGAGTTTGAGACACTGCCTATTGAGGTTGGTGATGGAGGACGGCAACTTCAGACTTTCATCTTTACGAGTCTTCCCGGAGCCGTAGGCGATACGTTTTCGGGTTCCATCAACGGCGGCCAGCTCTTCAGTCACGAAATCCTTATCGACGGTGTCACAATCGGCCGTTACGACCTCAGCGGAGGCAGCCTCGATGAATTCAGTCCGGGCACGGATGCGATTGGTGAGTTCAAGGTTCAGACGTCCAACTATTCAGCAGAATACGGCGAGACCGGCGGTGGGATCGCCAATTTCAGTTACAAGTCCGGGACCAACGATTTCCACGGAACGCTTTTTGAATACAACAAGAATCCAGTTTTTAACGCTGCTGGTGTTCTGGCCAACGCGGGTGTTTCGCCAAAGGACAACGAAAAAGAGAACAACTTTGGTGGAACGATCGGCGGACCCATCAGGAAAGATCATACGTTTTTTTTCTTTAACTATGAGGGTGACCGTTTGCGAAGCTTTCTTTTCGACGGCACGGTGACTTTGCCGACGCCTGCGATGAAGAGCGGGGATTTCAGCTCCTGGCTCACGGAAGGGGGCACTCCTCTGACCCAAGTCGGTACAGATGCCCTCGGTCGGCCTGTCTACAAGAACGAAATCTACGATCCCACAACCACCCGCAAGGTGTTTGCGGGGCAGGTTGATCCCGTCACAGGCTTGACGGCAACTAGTAACGCAACAATTCGCGATCCTTTTTCGTCAGGCGGCAACCTGAACGTCATCCCAGGTGCTGAATTCAGCAATGCCGCTTCCGCTTATATGTCGCTGATGCCGGATCCAGTATTCGACAAAGACTTAAAGAACACGCCGCGCTTCAGCGGGTGCTGCCCCATCCTTTCAAGGAACGCTTACACCGGCAAAATCGATCACGTTCTCACCAGCAAGCAGAAGCTTTGGGGCTCTTTCACCTGGAATCACAGGGACCGCTTCAACAGGAACGGCAGAAGTTTCCCTCCCTTCCCGGGCCAGCCCATTAATCCGGTCAAACGGCAGATTGTTGGCGGCCCGCAGGTGCGCATATCGCATGCGTGGACGATCAGTAGCCGCAGCGTCAATGAGTTCTCTGTTGGGTACAATCGCTTTCAAAACAAGAACAACATCACCGACAACGCTAACTTTACGCAGCAGCTTGGAATCCCCGGCATTCCGAATGATTGCTTTCCGCCCATCCGCTTTAGCGGCCATGTCGGCCAGCTTGCTTCACCTCTTGGCGTGGGGTGCAAGAATGTTGATCCATCCGAGAGTTACGTATACCAGGATACATACAGCTATCTGCGCGGCAAGCACAGTCTGAAAGTCGGTGGAGAGTTTCGCCGCTATCGCTACAACACGTTTGAACCAGGCCAGCTGTCGGGCACTTTCACCTTTACAGACCGCGAAACCTCTCTGCCCGGCTTTACTTCGAAGACGGGGCACCCATTTGCCAGTTTCGTTTTGGGGGCCGTAGACACTGGCAGCCGCTCGATCTACACCACAGAGCCGGGCTACCGAGCTGGCGTCTATGCTTTTTTCGTTCAAGACGACTTTAAAGCCACACCTAAACTGACTCTCAATCTTGGGCTCCGCTGGGAGATTCCAGTGCCCCAACGGGAAGTACACAATCGAGAGTCTGGATTTGACCCAACCGTGCCTAACCCTGGTGCCGACAATATTCCCGGGGCCTTGGTGTTTTTGGGCAGTTGTTCAACCTGCATTCATCGCAACTCTTTCCAGGATTGGTATTTCAAAGAGGTGGGGCCGCGCTTCGGCCTTGCCTACCAGATCTACAAGAATCTGGTCTTTCGTGGTGGCTACGGTATTTCCTACGGTCCTCCTATTGAAAACAACTTTGGCAGTCAGAACCTTTTCGGGTTCAATAGTGCCGTGAATTTAAACAGGGGAAGCTCCCCGACCGGATTTTCCCTAGATCCAGCCACCTATCTGTCCACATTGAAGTCCGCTCCTTTGCCAGGGCAGGCACTGGTAGGGGTTCCTCCGTATACCGGACCAGCCCTTCCTAATCGTGACCCTGCATCGGCCAACGGGCAGTTTCTCGACTTCATGCCTAAGAACGCTGCAGCGCAGCCATACGTACAGAACTGGAGTGGAGGACTGCAGTACCTGCTGCCACACGACGTGCTGCTTCAGGCCGACTATGTAGGCTCGAAAGGCACGCGTCTTCTGAACGGCTACTTCGGCTCTTCATTCAACCAAGCGCCCGCGAAATTCATGGCATTAGGAGATATTCTCGCCGACGACTTGGCCACGGACCTAGCCGATCCGGTTAATGGTCCGATCTTGGCGAGCTTCGGAATCACCGGGCTGCCCTACCCGGATTTTGAAAACAACAACTACGATACGACAGTGGCTGCAGCCATCCAGCCTTTTCCTCAGTTTCAGGGGCTGATTAGCAATTATCCGACCATGGGAAATTCCACCTATCATTCACTTCAACTCATGGGTCGGAAAACCACGCGCCATGGCCTGAGCTTCATCGCTGCCTACACGTGGTCCAAGACCATTACGGACACGGACAGCGCTCTTTTTGCGTCAGGTAGCCAGGTGGTTCAGGATTTTTATAACCGTAGGGCGGAAAAGGCCATCGCCAGCTTTGACTTTCCGCAAGTCTTGAAACTCACATGGATTTATGAGCTGCCTTTTGGGCGTGGGAGACGTTGGCTAACCAGCGGTGGCGCGCTCGATCGTTTGGCCTCCGGTTGGCAGGTTACCGCGATTCAGAACTACTCCTCCGGTGACCCGCTGGTCATTACGTCGTCCTTCAGCCCCGGCTTTTTTTCTTTTGTGGGCTTGCGTGCGGATGTCGTCCCGGGAGTTGCCCAGAAGGTCCCGTCCCAGGGTTTGGACGTTGTCAACGGGACGCAGTACCTCAATCCCCTGGCATTTGCGACGCCACCGCTCTCACCGGACAACTCCTTTGCTCTTCGTTTTGGCAATTCTCCCGGTTTCCTGCCGCAAACGCGGGGTCCCGGCCATAGCAGCGAAGACTTTGGAATTGTGAAAAATACGCGCATTACAGAACGAGTCGCAGTCCAGTTCCGCGCTGATATGTTCAATGTCTTTAATCGTACAGGGCGAGGCGATCCGGATACATGTGTGGATTGCGGTTCGTTCGGCATTATCTTCGATCCGGGCCATGGCCCGCGCGTTATCCAATTGGCCCTTCGACTGAACTTCTGATACCGAGCGCTCCGTTCTGGTCCAGCCAAGCGCAAAACACTCAGAATGACCGAAAGGGGCGGACGCAAGTTCGCCCCTTTTTGCTATCGATCAGCTTGGTGCACTAGTGAGCTTATAATTCATCGCGGGAGAGATCGCCCATGGACAACAAACTTAACCGGAGAGAATTTTTGCAGAAGAGCGCGGCCGTGGCGGCTGCCAGCGCCGCCATGACCAACACTGCGCTTTCCTATTCGCGCATCGTCGGCGCGAACGATCGTATTTCTCTCGGGCACGTTGGCATTGGGAACCGCGGCAGGGAACTCGATGGCATTGTCGCTTTTCTCAAAGACCAGAAGAACGCGGAAGTTTCCGCCGTTTGCGACGTGTGGACCCACAACCTCGAACAAGCCATCGCCACCAATCAGAAATATTTTGGCAAGGCACCGCGCGCCTTTCGCCATGCGCAAGAGTTGCTGGCGCTAAAAGACGTCGATGCAGTAATGATTTCGACCCCCGAACACTCGCATTCACCTATCCTCAAGTTGACGGCCGAAGCGGGCAAAGACGCCTACTGCGAAAAGCCGATGGGCAACGTTCTCGAAGAAGTGAAAGCGGCGCGTGATGCTGTTGTTGCGCGTAATCTCATTACGCAAATCGGCACGCAACATCGCAGCGAACCCTACCAGGTTGCGGTTCGCGACCTGATGCACACCGGCGCTCTCGGCGAAATCACCAAATACGAGATCGTGTGGAACTATCACGGGCCGCGTTGGCGTGGACGTCCGGAAGTGAAAATGATTCGGGAACAGGATACCGACTGGCGCGCTTGGCTGATGACCAAGCCCTATCGGCCGTTCGATCCGCAACTCCATTTTGAGTTTCGTCTTTACAAAGAATTCTCCAGCGGCATTGCCGACCAGTGGATGAGCCATGGCATCGACCTTTGCCACTTCTTCATGCACGTCGATCATCCGTATTCTGTCGTGGCAAACGGGGGGGTATTTGCCTGGCATGATGGCCGGGAGAATCCCGATACCTTCCAGGCGCTCTTCACTTATGCCGACGGTTTCTTGGCCAGCTATGCAACCAGTTTTGGCAACGACTCTCCCAGCTTTACTCGCATCATGGGTAAAAAAGCCACGCTAATCAACGCTGGAGGCGAAGGGAGCCCGCGTTGGCAGTTGGTCGAGGAAAAGGGCAACCACGAGGACGATCTGACGGTTGATACAAAGCGAGCCGTCAAAGACATCCTGCTTCCAGGAGACACAACTCTTCCACCGATGGGAATGGGAGATGAAGAACCTTCGCATATGACCAATTGGCTGGATTGCCTGCGCGGTCGCAAACAGCCGAATGCGACCGTCCATCATGGCTTCGCGCACTCGGTAGCTTGCATGATGGCCACGCGTTCTTATTGGGCCGGGAAAAGAATCTATTGGGACCCTAAGGCGGAGGCCATCCTCGACGAAGCCCCAAAATAACGTCCGGCCTAACTGTACCCAGAAAGAAAAGTGTCCACTTGACATAGAAAGAAAGAGAAAGTAAAAGAAGAAAAGAGAAAGTATCTGTCGCCGAAGTGATTGCCGCGATTCTGTCGTCGGAGGTCGTATGAAAGCGATTTTCCATGTTGGGCTGGCTATCTCTCTTGCTCTTGGCGCGCCCGCGCTTCTATGTTCTCAAGCAACATACACCGCTCAGCTGACTGGAACCGTGACGGACTCGTCCGGCGGAGTTGTGACCGGCGCAAAAGTGACGCTAACCGACGAAGCGACGAATATCGGCGCGACGGCGTCAACTGATGACCGTGGTGTCTATGTGTTTACAGGTTTGCGGCCAGCTTCTTATTCGTTGCGAGTCGAGGCGAACAACTTCGCTTCAGTTGAACGAAAAAACCTGGTGCTGGCGGTCAATCAGCGGGCAACTTTGGACGTTACCTTGAATCCAGGTTCAGTCTCCGCGACCGTCACAGTCACGACGCAAGCGCCACTGCTCGACACGGCGGACGCTTCACTCGGAACCGATGTGACCAACGAATATGTGCGGGATATTCCTCTGACGAATCGCAGTTTTTTCGGTTTGGTATTTCTAGCTGGTGGCGTGACGGAAACAGCCGGTCAGGGAACAGAAGACTCGTACCCAACTGGAACCAACTTCGTTTCGAACGGCCAACGCAACTCGACGGCGGAAATCCGTGTGGACGGAGCCCTGACGAGCGCGCCAGAGCAGGGAGAAGGCGCGACGACGAATGTGTACTACCAGCCGTCCGTTGAGATCGTGCAGGAATTCAAGGTTGAGAACAACAGCTTCTCCTCGGAGTTCGGCAACAACGGCGGCACGGTCGTGAACATCGTGTTAAAAGAAGGCGGCAATAAACTCCATGGCAGCGGCTGGTGGTTTGGGCAACGGTCTGCCCTGGACGCGAACGAATTCTTCAACAACGCGCAGGGCATCGAAAAGCCGGATCATTCGCGCGATCAATATGGATTTTCTCTGGGTGGCCCAATCAAGAAAGAAAAGACTTTCTTTTTTGTCGATTTTGAAAAGCTCCGCCAAAACGATCCAGTTCACATTGATGCGTTCGTGCCTACCACCGATGAACGCAAGGGCGATTTTCGGAATACACAGGTCATCTGCTCCGACGGCAGATCCGGCTGTACGCTGGGCGATCCGATTCAGCAGCAAATCTTCAATCCTTTGAACGTTGATTCGAGTGGTAACCGGTCGGATTTCGCAGTTCCCAACGTAATCGATTCCGACCTAATCGATCCCATCGGGCAGGCGATCATCAATTTGTATCCGATGCCCACCGATCCAAACGCGGGCCCCGGAGTTCAGAACTACCATGCAGCAGTTCTCTCGAAAACTTCTGCACGTCAGTACGACATCAAGATCGACCATCACTTTTCCGAAAAAAACCACCTGTCTGGGCGTTACAGCAACCATCATGACGAAGCCAGCGTGCCCACCGTCTTTGGTGACGGCGATTTTAATGATGGATTTGCATTTTCGACGGATGTGCACAATGCTTCGCTTGAAGACAACTGGAATCTGACGTCAAACACTGTTTTGACGAGCCGGTTCGCAATTGATCGCGCGGTCTCTCCGGTCACGGAAAACTATCCGACGTTACAGAGCGTCGGCCTGCCGGCGATTCTTGGCTCGCAGAACGGTACCTCGCGCATCCCCGTGATTCAGATGGATAACAACGCAACGTCGCTCTTCAACCAATGCTGCACCGACACGCAATTTGCGCACACGCTCTATTCGTATAGCTCGTCGCTGTCCTGGGTGAAGGGACGGCACGTTTTCAAATTCGGCGGCGAACAGCGAATCTTCTTCAATAATTTCCACCAGCCGAATCCACCGACCGGTTTCTTTCATTTCTCCACTGGCGTAACCGAACAAGTAGTCGGCGGTGGAGACTCGGACCAAGGGAATTCATTTGCTGGCCTGTTGCTCGGCTACGGCGACACTGACTCGTTCTACGCAATCAATCCTTCCGTGGCGAATAAATCGAAAGACACTGCGTTCTATTTCCAAGATGACTGGAAGATAAGTTCCAAGCTCACGATAAATCTCGGTTTGAGGTATGAGTGGAGCACTCCGTACACCGAACGCCACAACAACATCCAGTTCAGCGATTTCTCAAAGGACAGCGGAATTGCGGTGCCCATCAACGTGCCGGGAATACTCTCGACTGATGCAAATCTGCTCGGCACGACTGTTTTTGCAGGCGGAGATCATCGCAACGTTCCAGTTGACCGCAACAACTGGGCGCCTCGATTGGGGTTTGCATACGCAATGAATCCAAACACTGTGATTCGCGGTGGCGCTGGTGTGTATTACGGTCTCAACGTCGCCACGAACTTTCAGTTTACCGGCACCGCGTTCGGCAATTTTTCGCCGATTCGCTTTACGAAAGACAACTTCCAGTCACGATTTGCGACGCTCGCGACTCCATTTCCAGATGGATTGCCCCTACCGCAAGGGCGTACATATGGGCCACTGGCGTTGTGGGGGCTGCCGAACAACAACAGTCTGGATACAGGCGAAGCGCGCAACGCGGAAATCTATCAATGGAACCTCGGTGTTCAGCACCTCTTCCCCGGCCAGGTCGTAATCGGAGTCGACTACTCGGCGAGCCGTAGTACGCATTTGCCGTTTAGCTCATTCTCTGGAACCGCAAATCGCAACTTCCTCCCGTCAGACATTCGAGTGCAGATAGTTGCCGGGAACGAGACGGACTGCGCCGCCCAGGGGCTTGGTCCTTCTGACTGCCTCAATATGCAGGTGACGAATCCCTTTCAATCGCTCTTTGCTGGGCCCAGCGCAATTTTCAACGAACCAACATCGATTTACAACGACGACACCATTCCATTGATCAATTTGCTGCGGCCCTTCCCGCAATTCGACGGCCCATTCAGCGGCCTGACTCGGTTAAGCGCTGTATCCTTCTACAATTCGCTACAAGTCCGCTTTCAGAAACGGCCGAGCCATTACATCAGCTTCGAAGGGAACTACACGCTGGCGAAATCGACGGACAATTCTTCGGCGGGCGCAAACTCGTTTATCACGGGACTTCTCAGCTCCGGGAACCCACAAGTCCTCGACAATCTCAAGGCGGAACATGGGATCAGCGCGAACGACGCAACCCACCGGTTGGCGCTGGCGACCATTGTCGATGTTCCCGTCGGCCGTGGCCGCTGGATTGGTCATGACATGAATCGCGTTCTCGATGCGATTGTCGGTGGTTGGTCTATCTCTACAATTCTTACATTCCAGACTGGTACACCGCTGACGCTTGGCCTCGCCGACGCACGCTTGGCCGACGGTTCGCAACGGCCGGATGCGATCTGCCCGCAACTCTCGACCGGCATCAGCTATCACCAGGCCGCAGCAACCGGGCAACCTATCCTAAACGCCAACTGCTTCGGCGATCCCGGCGATCAGGTTCCGGGCAACGCACCTCGCTATTTTTCCAATTTACGCAGCAACGGCATTCACAATTCGGACTTATCATTCAGCAAAGAGTTCATCATCAGCGAGGGCATGAAACTCCAACTGCGCGGAGAGTTTTTCAACTTCACAAACACCCCACGTTTTGCGCCGCCGGACACTTTGTTTGGCGATTCGACGTTCGGCATGGTTACGAGCACGTTGGGTTCGCCGCGCCACACGCAGATCGGCGTGCGCTTCGAATTCTAAGATCACTGTGAGAAAGCGAAGCAAACTTTGCTCGAACTTGTTGCTGGTGTCGGCGCTCGGCTTCGTCTTGCCATTGCCACGAGATGAACCGCAACAGAACTGGACAAACTTTGTTCGCATAGGTGCGTACGGACTGACGCCGGCTAATTCGGAGGCAATCGTCGCCGATGCGCGGAAGACGCACGTCTTTGGCATTGAGGTCGACAACGATATCACGGGCCGGTATGAAAGCTTTCTCGATCCCACCCAAAAGCTTGCGGCGATCCGACGTATCGCCGAGAAGGCTCACGAGTTCGGTAACAAAGCGTTCGTCTATATCGCAGGAACCGAATGCATTACGGCAAACGCCGATAAAGCCTCGCACTCAGTGGCAAAGGATCATCCCGAGTGGCTTCAGCGCAAGATAACTGGCGAACCAGCGGTATTCACCGGCGGCGCGGCGTTCTGGATTCGCGAAGGCGATGAAGACGTCTGGATTAGCCCGTACGCAGCGCCGTGGCGGGAGACTTACATGGAACGCGTCCGCCAGATCGCAGCGACAGGCATCGACGGCATCTATATAGACATTCCGTATTGGATGACCCACTTTGATGGCTGGGAGGATACTTGGGCCAGCTTCGACGATTTCACGGTTGCGGCATTTCGGACAAAAACAGGGCTCGATGCGCGCACGGATTTGAAGCTGGGAGACTTTACTGACTCCAACTTTCGCAAGTGGGTCGATTTTCGCATGGCGACGTTCACGAATTTCCTAGGAGAGATTCGCGAAAACGCGCGCGGTGTGAATCCTTCCATCGTGGTCATTCCGGAAATTTATCCAGGCATCGAGGAGGAAGCCGTGCGTGTCGGCGCCGATGTCTATGAGCTCTATGACGTCGTCGACGCGATTGCTCACGAGTACGAATTCGGCGCTGGCGATCACATGGCCGGTTCGCGAAGCCAACTCGATTGGCTGTTGTATCAGGTCGGAATGCTTTCGTTCCGCGGGTTTGCAGAAGGAAAAGCCACTTGGCTGCTGAACTATTCTTGGGACGGCGACAAAAACATCGATGCGCGAGAAGCGATGAAAACGCTTGCTGCCTCCCAAGTCATGGTGGGCGTGAATTGTTGGGATGCACCAGGCCACACGATGGCCGGTTCGAACGATGCGCCGACGCGGATAGAGATCTTTCGTTGGATTGAGAAGAACGAGAGAGTCTTGTACCATCCGCGGCTGACCGTCCGTCCTATAGGCGTCTATTTTTCACCGGGTAGCCGCAATCACGATGCTGCGAGGTTCCTGCCCTCTTTCCGGGGCACGGTAGTTCTGCTGTTGCAATCACATCGAGAAGTTCAGATCGTAACGCCCAGAACGTTGGCGAAATTTTCCGGACCCGCGCTCATTCTTCCTGATGTCTCCGAGGTTTCGAGTGACGAAACAGCACAGCTGACAAGATTTTCTCAGCGCGGCGGGCGGATTTTCGTCACTGGAACCGACGCTGCGAAATTGCCAGAATCGCCATTGGTCATTCGTTCCCGGGCGTCCCCCGGTGCGCAGCATTTGGCGCGGATCGAGAAAGATTTTCTGAACGCCTCTCAAACACTTCAGTTAGGAGCGCTTCAAGCTCTACCGGAAGACCTAAGATTGAAAGTGGAAGCCTCGCCATTCGTGGTTTCATACCCGGCGAAGGTCGACGGCAAGCTGCATATATTTCTGGCAAATGTTTCAGGGATAGTTCCGCACAAACAAGTACGGCCTGCGCCCGAAGGCTCTGCACGGGTCATAGTTGCGGCGGGTCCACACGCAACTTTGACGTTTCTGCCGTTCTTGGGAACGGAGGAGACGCTGTCCGGGGAACGTTCCGCCGATAAAATGGTATTCCGCCTGCCGGCCTTTGAACGCGGAGCGGTGGTGTGGCTGAATGATTCGAAGTAGATTTATGCGAGTATGGCGAATGGCACCGATTTGATTGGAGACTTGGTTGAAAGTAACGCAAGGCAAGCAACGAGGGTTACAGGCGCTTTCTACCGAGAGGGGCATCATCGCTGCGCTGGCTATAGATCAGCGCAGCGCATTGCGCAAGCTGTTCGCAGCTGCGTCGGGGCGATCTGCGAACGATGTTCCTGGCGAATGGCTCACCGAGTTCAAGACTCATGTCAGCAGGCTGCTCACTCCGTACGCTAGTGCGATTCTGCTGGACCCCGAATACGGGCTTGCCGCTGCGGCTCAGCGCGATTCGCTCGCGGGCCTCTTGCTCGCCTATGAAAAGACTGGCTACGACAAAGCAGTTCCCGGCAGATTGCCCGCGACTTTGGACGGCTTCGACGTTGCGCGGCTTAAGCAGGCCGGTGCGGACGCGGTGAAAGTGCTGCTGTACTATTCCCCGTTCAGCTCTGCGGAGATTAACTCCAAGAAATACGCATGGGTCAGGCGAGTGAGCGAAGAGTGCGCTGCGGCGGACGTCGCATTTTTTTTGGAGATTGTTTGCTACCACGATGACCTGGATGAAAAAGGGTCCGAGTTTGCGCGCATCAAGCCGGACGTTGTCGTGCGATCGGTAGAGGAGTTTTGCAAGCCGCAGTACGCCGTCGACGTGATAAAGATCGGCGTTCCGGTGAACATGAAATTCGTTCTGTCGGAGAAGATTTCGCGGAGCGACGCGCTCTATACGCGAGATGAAGCAGTGAAGCATTTTCGACGCGCCTCGGACGTGTGCTCTCTTCCGTTTATCTATTTGTCCGAAGGAGTTTCCAACGAGCTTTTCGGAGAGGCGCTGGACCTGGCCGCCGAAGCGAGCTCGGCGTTTTCTGGCGTTTTGTGTGGCCGCGCGACCTGGCAGGATGGTGTAAGTGTCCTTGTTAAGGATGGCGCCCAAGCGCTCGATGCTTGGCTGCGAAGCGAGGGCGTGAAGAACATTCAAAACGTGAATGCGCGGCTGGCAGTGGCGAAGCCTTGGCACGAGAAGGTCGGTATTTCCGACGGGAGGACGGCATAAGCCCCGAAATGTTCTTGTGCGTAAGCGCCAATCCGGCGATTGATAAGCGCATAACGCTCGGCGCACTCGTTCCCGGAAGGATTCATCGTGCTCAGACTGTTCAGGGCTTTCCGGGCGGAAAGTCGGCACACGTCGCCATGGTATTGAAGACCCTCGGGGCAGAAGCGCACTGGATTGGGATGTGCGGTCAGGCGACCGGAGAGCAGGTAGTGGTTGGTCTGCGTTCCCTCGGCATCATGCCGCATTCGGTTCAGGTGAAAGGACAGACGCGAACGAATCTGGAAATCGTTGACGCAGCAAACGAGATCACCGAAATTCGAGAACCCGGCGAGCCGGTATCGCCTGAAGAAGCTGCTGCATTCGAACGCGAATGTAAAACGTTATTCGAGCAGCGGGGAGAAGCCAAACTTGTTATTTTCTCTGGCAGTCTGCCTCCCGGCGCTTCGGACGATCTCTATGCGCGGCTTATAACTTCGGCTCGTGATTCAGGCTGCTTCACGCTGCTCGATACGAGCGACAAAGCCCTTCGTCGGGCGCTTTCCGCGCGGCCGGACTTTGTGAAGCCAAATCGCGATGAGGCCGCTGCGATCGTGAACTTTGCCATTGATTCCACTAAAGCCGCTGCGGAAGCAGGTCGGCGATTGATCGCGCTCGGCGCGCGTAGCGTAGCGGTCAGCCTCGGTTCGTCAGGCATGATCTATGTTGCTCGCCAAAATGCTCCCGTACTTTTTGCTGCTGCCATGTCGCTCCGTCCTCGCTCGACGGTCGGCTGTGGCGATGCAGCCCTCGCCGGATTCGCTTATTCCTTTTGTTCCGGTGCCGCTCCGGCAGAAGCGCTTCGCAGAGCAACAGCCTGCGCCGCCGCGAACTGCCTTGCCGACTCGCCAGGTGCGGTCCGTGCGGACGTAGTCCGCGAGTTTGAAACGCAAGTTTGCGTCGAGACCCTGCAAGCGCACGCTTCCGGAAACTAAACATGTCCGCTCCTCTGAAATTTGATTTTTCGGTCGTGGGAGAGCTGAATCTCGACCTGGTGCTCTACGGTCTGCCTGCAGAATTCGAACTCGACAGGGAACATCTCGCAGCTGATATGCGCATAACGCTCGGAAGTTCCTCTGCCATCTTTGCCCACAATCTCGCGCTTTTGGGCAATCGCGTTGCGTTTCACTCAGCGATTGGAGAAGATCCGCTGGGCGAATTGTGTCTGAAACACCTCGCGGAGAGTGGGACGGACATTTCGGGCGTCAAGCGATTTACCGGGCAAAAAACCGGGCTAACCGTCATCCTTCCTCGGCCGGTGAAGCGTTACATCCTGACTTACCCAGGTGTGATGGCGGCAATGCGATTCGAAGATTTGGACCTCGAACGCATTTTTTTCGCAAAGCATTTACACATTTCCTCTTTCTTTCTGCAGCGTGCGCTTCGACCAAAAATTGGAGAACTGTTCCGGCTTGCAAAGGAAGCCAAGCTTACGACTTCCCTCGACACAAACGACGACCCGGAAGGTCATTGGGACGTGGATCTTGCGTCGGTTTTGAAGTCCGTTGACGTTTTGCTGCCCAATGATGGCGAAGCGTGCCAGTTGGCAAAAAGCGACAATCCGGAGACCGCGCTGCGCGTTCTCTCTGACTATGTTCCTCTCGTTGCAATGAAGCGAGGCGAGAACGGCGCCATAGCGCAGCGCGGAAAGGAAGTAATCACTGCACCACCCCTTCTCACCGATCCGGTCGATACGATTGGTGCGGGTGACAGTTTCGACGCAGGCTTCCTGCACAACTTCATGCGGGGCGCTTCGATTGAAGCATGCTTGCGGCTCGGCAATCTTGCCGGTGCCCTGTCGACAACCCGTCAGGGAGGAACAGAAGCATTCCGCGACGCAACTCACCGGCTCCAATTCCTTCAGAAGTACGGATGAGCGGACATTCTCGGTTACTGGTCTCCGGATTCCCTCGAGCGACGGGCCAAAATGCTAGAACTCTCTGATGCAGCCAGGCAGCTCCAGAGAACGGTACGAAGCGCGCTCTGTTTCTTCTGCTTTAGTTGCTCTGCAATTTTACATACCGCGCGTATACCCAGCCTTCGTTTCCGTCGGCAGCCTTTACGTGATAGTAGTCATTCGTTTTATTTGGTTCTAGGAGTGTGACCGTTGAACGCATCTGAATCGTTTCGAGCGCCTTGTGCGCAGTGGACGGGTCCGGCCGCAAGCGGAGGTTACGCGTCGTCACCCCTGTCGGATTTGGATTGGTGTTGCCGCCCGAGCCTGTGTTGCCGCCCGAGCCAGTGCCGGCAAAGGCGTCTTCCAGCAACGCCGCGAGCCGTAGTCCGGCAAGTGCCAACCTCTTGTCGATTACCGGACTCTCAGCGCTGTAATACGCCTCGTCGATGGTTCCTCCATTGTCAATCCACGCAGGTTGGCCTGCGGCGTGCGATTCGTTCGCCCAGTCCGCCGGGTTTCCGCTGGCCGTCAAGTGGTTCGCTGCAATCAGCGACTGCAAATGCTGCACGTATGCATTCGTGTCCATGCCGCTATGCGCAATCATCCCAGTGTCCCACGCGCTGTGAAGATTGCACTTGCTCGTCCCGCACATCGTAGCGCCGAACTCCGTGACCTTATTGTCGTTCCCGCCCTTCGCGTCGCCGACTGCGTGAAATGGCTGGTGAACGTCTCCTACAAAGTGCACGATGAATTTCAATGCCTCCAGCCGCTGCGCACCATCCGTGCTGGTGGCAAGCACTTGCTTGAAGTAAGTAATTCGGTCAACGACACAATTCATGTGATCGGTCGCGCCGTCTGGGCCTCCATCGGTCGGTTTGAAGCAGTCGCGACCATCGTCAAAACTCGCCTGGCTGAGGGGAATATCCACAAAATGCCAGTTGTACGTCTCTTTTCTGGTCGTGTACTTGATTGGGTCGGCCCAATTGGATACCGAAGCTAGGGTGTCGCCGGCAGCAAGCACGGAGTGGACGCCTGCCTTGGCCGTATTACTCAACATAGATTCCGCCAGCGCCCCTACAACCTCATGTCCCTCCTGGCCCCAAGCCTCGACGAGAGTAGGCACAAACACAATCAACACGGCCGTAGCCATACAAGTCAGTTTTTTCATGCGAAATTCCTCGCGGACTTCTGGGAGAGAATTGGACGGAATCCTTGCCTGCTATTTTGCTACTTAATCACCGATTTACGTTCTGGGCAAGACCGAAATCTTTTTGCAGCAGTGCCGTCGAGTTACGGCTTTTTCTGCGCTTGTTGCTGTTGCTTTTCCGTTTCGTTAAAAATCTTGCGGAACTCGTCCACCGCCGGCACGTCCGGCGAATGCAGCGCGTTCTTAGCCCCGTACCGCCAAATCGGTGCCCGATTGAGCGGACTCTCCGTCGTCCCGTCATACACTAAAAAGGAATCCTCCGTCGCGCCGGCCTCGACCTTGGGGTGAGGAGCTGTCGACGCTGGATCCGTCTGTGTTCCGTCCGGTGGTTGGCCTTTTTGCCCGCCAATCCGAATGCCCGAATCATTCGGCTGAATAATTACTGGCCTATTATTGGGTCCTGTTCCGCCGATCGTTGGCTGCACGAGTTTTCCGCTGCCCTTGCGAATTACGACGACGAAGTCCGCCGTCATTGTGCTCATCACCACACTCAACCGTCCCCATTTCGTGAAGGCCTTCTCCACGTCTTCTTGCGCCGTTTTGTTCGCTAGCGGAGCGTCCATTGCGATCCCTGCATCCGGGTCAATCAGCACAACCACCGTCCGCGCATTCACGACAGGAACAGGCAGCACCGGCTTCTTCTTCTCATTACCAAAGGCAGTTACCGCTGCCATAGCCAGTAAGCTTGGCAACGCGAGTGTACGATACCGCATCGAAGTCCTCCGCTTTGCCACGACTCTAATCGCAAGTTGCGACGCTCGAATCGGCAATTTCATTGCCCCCAACCTGCACTTCCGGCCGCATTTCCTGCACAATACATTCTCCGTGTTTGCCTCTCGCGTCAATTGGAACCTCGCCGAGAATCGCCTGACTTTGGCGCTGGCCGAGCATCGTCAAAATGGCCGCCTGCTCTTTGACCTTACCGTCTCCAATCCCACGCAGTGTGGCTTTCTCTACAATGAATCCACCATCCTCGCCGCTCTGCAATCTCCTGCATCGCTCCGCTACGAACCCACCGCCCAGGGTCTCGACGCCGCGCGCGAAGCTGTCGCAGCGTACTATCGCTCTCTCGGCGTCTCAGCCTCGCCCGACGATCTTTTCCTCACTACCAGCACCAGCGAAGCATACTCCTACCTTTTTCGCCTGCTTTGCAATCCCGGCGACGAGGTTTTGATCCCCAGTCCATCCTATCCACTCTTCGATTTCCTCGCCGATCTCAACGACGTAAAACTCATCCGCTATCCGCTCGTCTACGACCACGGCTGGCAGCTCGATTTCTCGTCTTTCGAACGCGCCATCTCACCGCGCACCCGCGCCGCCATCGTGGTCCATCCCAACAACCCCACCGGCCATTACACCAAATCCCACCAGCAGTCCCAACTCGCTTCTCTCTGCGCAAATCACAATCTCGCTCTCATTGCCGACGAAGTCTTCCTCGATTTCACCCTGCATGGCACGCCCGCTCCGTCCTTCCTCTCACAGCATGCGGCCCTCACCTTCACTCTTAGCGGCATGTCTAAACTTTGCGGCCTTCCACAAATGAAATGCGCTTGGATCGCTCTTTCCGCTCCGCCCCAACTCAAGCGCGACGCTGTTTGTCGCCTCCAAGTGATCGCCGACTCCTACCTTTCTATGAACGCGCCAATCCAGCATGCGCTTCCTCCGCTTCTCGCGACGCGCGAGCAATTTCAATCGCAGCTGCTCGCCCGCGTCCGCGCCAATCTCGACACACTCGATGCGCAGCTCGCGGCGCAAAACGCATGCTCACGCCTGGCAGTCGAAGCCGGCTGGAGCGTCGTCCTCCGTGTGCCCGCCACTCGCTCCGACGAAGACCTCGCTTTGAATTTGCTCCAAGAGCAAGGCGTCCTCGTACACCCGGGCCATTTCTACGATTTTCCGCAGCCTGGTTATTTGGTCTTAAGTTTGATTGGTCCGGAACCGGAGTTCGCGGAAGCGTTCCGCCTCCTGCTCTCCTATTTCAATTCGTAGCGCGCAGCCAATTGCAGAAAGGGAATCACGAATGCGACGCCGGCCCATGCAACTCGTGATGCCGCTCGCCGCCCGGTACGATTGTTCGCACTATCACGTAGAGCAGCGGAATGAACAACAGGTTCAACGTTGTCGCCGCAATCATTCCGCCAAACACTGTCGTCCCCACGGAAATCCGGCCGGCCCGTCCCGCGCCTTGCGCCAGCACCAGCGGCACAACGCCCAAAATAAACGCAAACGATGTCATCAAAATCGGCCGCAACCGGATGCGCGCCGCTTCCACTGCCGCGTTTGCAATCGACCTCCCCTGCGCTCGCAATTGCTCCGCAAACTCCACAATCAGAATCGCATTTTTGCTCGCAAGGCCGATCAACATCACAAGCCCAATCTGGCAGTACACGTCGTTCTGTAATCCGCGTAGATATTGCCCTCCGATCGCCCCGAGCAGCGCCACCGGTACCGCCAGCAACACAATAAAAGGCAGCACAAAGCTTTCGTACTGCGCGGCCAGCGTCAGATACACGAACACCAAGCCTAGTCCGAACAACATCAGCGCTTTCGATCCTGATTCGAGTTCCTCGAGCGTCAGCCCACTCCATTCATAGCGCATCCCCTGCGGCATGAATTTCCGCGCGAGCGATTCCATATCCGAGATCGCTTGGCCCGAACTGCGGCCCGGCGCCGCCGAACCGCTGATTTCCGCTGAACGGAACAGATTGAAGTGGCTGATGACTTGCGGCGTCGCCGTTTGTTCCAGCGTCACCAGGTTGTCCAGAGAAATCATCTTCCCGCTGTCCGACCTTACGTAGTAGCCGTTGATGTCTTTGGCCGTGTTCCGGTACTTTCCCTCCGCTTGCAGGTACACCCGGTACGCTCGATTGTTAAAGTCGAAGTCGTTCACGTACACCGACCCCATGTACACCTGCAGTGCATCGGTGATCTGGTTGAGTGGAACGTGCAAACTCTTCGCTTTTTCTCGGTCGATTTTCACCAAATATTGCGGGTCGTTCGCCGTGAATGTCGTGAACAGCCCGGTCAAAACACCGCTCTGATTTCCTACCGCAGAGAGCTGATTTGTCGTGTTCGCCAGTTCTTGCAAAGAGTTGCCGCTCGGATCCTGCACTTCAAACTGAAAGCCACCGAGACTGGATGTACCGGAAACGGCCGGCGGGTTCACGGGGAAAAGTTGCGCCCCTTGTATTCCTGCAAGCGGGCCCCTCAGACGATTGATGACCGCTTCCGCGCTGTGTTCCTGGCCCTTGCGCTCTTCAAACGGCTTCAGAGCAATGAAAATCATCGCGCGGTTCGGCGCGCTTCCCGCAAAGCTGAATCCCGTCACGGAAAATGTGCCTTCCGCTTCGGGGATCTTGGTCAGGAACTCTTCGGCCTTTGCACACGCCTCTCGCGTATATTCCAGTGAAGCTCCTTGTGGAGCGTTCACAATCACCATGAACCAGCCCTGGTCCTCCTCCGGAATGAACGATTTGGGCACGCGCTGGTACACAAGATAGGTCAATCCCAGAGTTGCCAGAAATACGAGCGCCCCGGCAAATTTCCAGTTCAAAACGAAGCGCACCGTGCTCTGGTACGTCTTCGTTCCCGCCGCCACGGCTCGGTTGAACGCCCGGAAAAACGCACCCTGTGCGCGCTCGCGGTGGTGGCCCAAAAAGATCGCGGAAAGCGCCGGCGTCAGCGTCAATGCGTTGAACGCAGAAATCGAAACCGAAAACGCAATCGTCAGCGCAAATTGCCGGAACATGATGCCCGTGGTCCCGGGGAACAACGCCACCGGCACGAACACCGCGACCAGCACCAGCGACGTCGCGATCACCGCACCCGCCACTTCTTTCATCGCCACCGACGCCGCGTTGTGCGGCTCCGTGATTCCTTCCACGATATGCCGCTCGACGTTTTCGATGACAACGATGGCGTCGTCCACAACAAGTCCGGTGGCCAGCGTGACGCCAAACAGCGTTAGCGTATTGATTGAAAATCCGAATGCTTTGACGAAAATAAACGTTCCCACCAGCGACACCGGAATCGTAATCGCCGGAATGAACGTGCTGCGCCAGTCTTGCAGAAAGACGTAAATCACGATGATCACGAGCGCGATCGCTTCCAGTAGCGTGATGAGCACGTCGCGAATCGATTCTCCGATGACCAGCGTTGTGTCGAACGCCACGGCGGCATGTAGGCCGGGCGGGAAACTTTTCGAGAGCCGCAGTAACTCCTCTTTCACCGCTTTGTCAACTTCCAGCGCGTTGGCCCCCGGCAATTGCGTAACGCCGATGCCCACCGCTTCATGCCCGTTGTATCGCAGAACGGATCCGTAATTCTCAGCGCCCAGTTCGGCGTGGCCGACGTCCTTCACACGCACGATCGTTCCATCCGTGCCCGTCTTCAGAATGACGTTGTCGAATTCTGCCGCGTCGGTCAGCCGCCCGATCGCGCGAACGCTCACTTGATAAGCTTGTCCTTGCGGCAGCGGCGGTTCTCCCACGCGCCCGGCCGCTACTTGCACGTTCTGCTCCTGCAGCGCCGCCAGCACGTTGCTCGCCGTCAATCCGCGCTGCGCCAGCCTCGCCGGATCGAGCCACAGCCGCATCGCATACTTGCGCTCGCCGAAGACCAGCACATCGCCGACGCCCTTGACACGCTTCAGCGCGTCCTTCACATACACGTCGAGATAATTGCTCAAAAACAGGCTGTCGTATTGCCCCTCCGCATACGCTCCTGCTCCCAAAACAAATCCGCTCGCCTGCTTGGTGATGATCACGCCCGTGTTCTTTACTTCATTGGGTAGGCGTCCCAGCGCTTGGTTGACTCGGTTCTGCACGTCCACAGCCGCCAGGTCCACGTTGCGGGTCACATCAAACGTTACGCTGACCTCGCTCGAACCATCATTGCCGCTTGTGGAAGTGATGTACTTCATTCCCGGCACGCCATTGATCGCTTGCTCGAGGGGTGTCGTTACTGCGGACTCCACCGTCTGCGCGTTCGCGCCGATGTACACGCTCGTAACGATCACTTGCGGAGGAGCCAGCTCCGGGAACTGTGCAACCGGCAATGTGGGGATCGCAATCGCGCCGCCCAACACGATCAGCATTGCGCAAACGGTCGCAAACACCGGTCTTTCGATGAAAAAGTCTACAAACACGCTTCGGATTCCCCCGGACCATGATTGGATCTGTGTGTCTTCCGATGACTTGAAGTCTGGCTGTGACGTCGAGCGAGCGCTACCTTGTCATTCCGAGGGCAATTTCAGCCCGAGGAATCTGCTTTCGGTCTGCTTCGCTTCGTCTAATGAGCGGCGCTCGGTTTTTCGCCTCCGCTTGCGGGAGCTTGCTCCGTCACCGGCACTCCGTCTTGCAGGAACTGCGTGCCGGAAACAACCAGGTGTTCGCCGCCCTGCAGTCCGCTCAAAACCGGATAGTCATTCCCGATCGGCTCACCCACTTTTAGCAGCTTCTGTCGCGCAAACGTACCGTTCGCCTCTTTCGACGCCACAAACACAAAAAACTGTCCATTGATGCGTACCACGGAGAGAACCGGCACTACCGGCCCCGCATGTACGCTCCAGGTCACTTGCGCGCGCACCTGCTGCGCGATGCGCAACTTCGCCGCCGAGTTTGGCACGAGCGCCTTTGCCAGTACCGTCTGTGTATCCGTGTCCACCTGCGGGGAAACGAACGTGATCGTTGTCTGTGCCAGCATTTTCTGGTTCTCATCCACCAGTCGCACCGGCAATCCCAATTTCAAATCCTTCGATCGGTTCACTGGCACGTAGATATACGCTTCCAGTGCGCCTGGCTCATCCACCGTGGTCAACAGCGTCGAAACGCTGACACGATCGCCCACGCGTACCGGAATATCCCCGACGATCCCGTCCATCGGCGCGCTCACCGAGTAATATTTCAGCTCGACCTTTTGCGTGCGAACCTGCTCTTCCATCGCGCGCAACTGCGCATCCGCTGCGTCGTACGCCGTCTGAGCGTTGTCGTATTCCGCCTTGCTGATAACGCCTGCGTCAAACAGCTTTTTCGCGCGATCCAAGGAAATTTGCGCGTAGCGCTTGTTCGCTTCCTGTGCCGCCCGCGCCGCTTCCTGGCTGC
>Ga0126376_10000258_pt1 | contig 24565 bp, 27 predicted proteins | sample PanSoiMetPlot_15_FD_92760 | JGI IMG/M metagenome (GOLD analysis project Ga0126376, IMG submission 92760) | Tropical forest soil microbial communities from Panama - MetaG Plot_15 | ecosystem: Environmental > Terrestrial > Soil > Tropical forest > Bulk soil | place: Panama | collected 2016-02-17 | reverse complement strand
TCCTGGTTATGGTTCGCGCCCGTTCCACGTCGCCGCCTCCGAGCAACGCTGTTGCAGTCACGACAGCACCGAAAAGAGCAAAAAAAGTTCCAGGCGCAGCCTGTTTAAGCACCAAGTGCTTTTCGCCCCAGGCGGCTTTCAGTTCCCCCGCCTTCGTGTACACACCAAGCGTGAACAGCCGATAGCCAAAGTACCCGAATGCCAAGCCGATAAGGGCTGTGACGATTCTTGAAGTAAGAAGCGCGAACAGTGCGCCCAGATATTCAGTCATCTTACATCACCTGATTCCGCCGGTTTATTGAACTCAACGCACTACGGGGAGAGGATACCGACCTTCAGAGGCGCAGTAGTGTAGGAATTTGGGTAGGTTTTTACAAGTGCCTCGGTCGCCAGCTATTTTTCGAAAAGCTGAACGGTTCGCGAGACGCTAAGGCACGTTTGCACGGTAAAGGGTGTAGAATCGCCTCTCCTGCCTCTACCCAATCCTTCTTTTCCGAATTGTCATGTCCATTTCAAGATGCGTTGTAAAGCTGAAGGACGATCACGGCACGGAACACAGCGTTGTCGTTTGGGCAGAAAGCCTGTATGAGGCCGCGCTCAAAGGACTGAATCTCCTCGGTGCCGTGGGTTGGGAATCTGACGGCGAAACCATCCGGCAAGTCCAGGTTGAGATTCATCAGGAGCCAACCAGGCATCTTGTTGCAATCCGTTGCGGCCTGGTTTGAAGGGATCCTCCCAAACGGTGCGCCGCCCGTTCAGGCAATCTTCAATGATGCGCACCTGCGATCCGGAAGCCGTCAACTCCTTCTCAAGAACGCCCGGCCAGCGTTCGTCAAACGGCAATCTCTTCCGCGTATCCGGGATGATTCCCCACGTCAACGAATCGCCGTAAACGAGTATCTGCTGCATCCGTTTACTCCAGAGCTGCTTCCGTTCTGCCGGATCGGGTGTTGGCAACAGCCGCTCGGCGTGTCCTTACGACTCCTTTTCCGGCAACGACGCGAGGTAGTCGCACAAATCCTTAATCCGTTTTTTCACCTTGGCCTCGTCATACCCTTCCGTTGACGTGAAGATCGGCCCCCAGATCGGTATGTCCGACGATCCATGCGACGCAAACGCGTTCCGAATCGCAGCACGTTGGAAACGTAGTCGTGCGGAAATTTACCGCCGTTCCTCGCCGCGAGCGTCGTCAGATTTGCAGGTTGCGTCTCCAATGCATTCGCCGCGGGTCCATTCCCCTGCCCGTCGGAACCGTGACAGGAAGCGCAATAGTGCCGATAAGTCTTCTTGCCCGGATTCCCACCAGATTTAGCTGGCGTTTTTTCGCCGGTATTCTTGTTCTGTGCGTTAACAACGCAGGCGGCAAAAAACAAATAAGCCCAACGGCGCTGCAAAACAGCGAAACATGACACCTCCTGCCAACAATCGCGCACTACCACGCATGGAACCCGACCGGCTTTGGCCAATCTCACCGGTGCCTCAATCTCAGCGACTCCCAGCTCCCATCTGCCGTCCAACCGCCATCCACAACCAATGTATGCCCGTTCACAAATCCGCTCTGCTTTTCGTCCGCCAAAAACAGAATCGCTCGCGCAATATCCTCCGACGAAGCAAACCGTCCCATCGGCACTCGTCCCGTAATATCCGCGTCGGTATAGCTTCCTCCCGCCTGGTCCACATAATCCATCTCCGTCTTCACCCAGCCGGGACACACCGCGTTCACGCGCACGCCTCGTCCACCCCACTCCGCCGCCAGCGTTCGCGTCAATCCAATCAACCCATGCTTCGACGCGTTGTACGCCGCGCGATCCGCCACTCCTACGAGTCCCGCAATCGACGCCACATTGACGATGCTTCCCGATTTTTGCTCCAGCATCGCCCGTCCAAACGCCTTCGCCAGCACGAACGGCGCCACCAGATTCACTTCCAGCACTCGCCGGAAATCCGCCGCGCCGATCTTCTCCGCATTCTGAATAAAACTGATCCCTGCGTTGTTCACCAGTACATCCACGCGGCCCCACTTTTCCATAACCGTGTGCGCAAAACTCTCCACTGTCGCTTCGTCGGAAACGTCCCCGACCAGCGCAATCCCCTCCGCCCCTTCCTCGATCGCAGCCTTTAGCGTTTCGGCCGGTTCCCGCAAATCCGCCAGACCAATTCCATACCCAGCCTCGGCAAATACTTCGGCTGTCCTCCGCCCAATCCCCTGTGCGGCCCCCGTAATTACTGCGACTTTCGCTATTTTCGACGCTTCCAACGCTCCTCCCAACCGCCAAAAAAACCCAACTGTTTTTGTGATGTTTGACACTAGCTTTTCTAATGACCGGTGCTATACTCCCGCCCAGAATACCGTATCAACCCTTGCCTGTGTCCGGAGCTTGTCCCCGGTCGCGGGCACCGCGGATCGGTTCCAGTCGGAGGTCACTATGGAATCTATTCAGGGGCCCATCTTGTATCTGCTGATCGCCGGCGGAGCTGTTGCAGTCGTCTTCATCTGTCTGCTGATCCGGAAGAGTGTCCTCGAAAGCCACGAGGATGATCAAATCTTCTTGGACGCCGCCGAAGCGCACATGGCCCGCGAACAGCAGGAGCTCGTCGCTAAAATCAACACGCTTACCAAGCCGCTTATGATGACCGGCATCCTGGCGGGAGTGCTACTCCTGTCGGCCGCAGGTATTTGGATCTATCAGGGTTTGAAGCAGAACTTCTGATCATTGCGCTTGCCAGTCTCCCCGCCCTCACTGTGGCTTGTTCGCTTCTCCGCCCTGTGTTGGTGTACCAACAGGATTACTCGACGGGGCGCTGCCGGGCTGATTTTGTTTCACGGTTTGCACCACCGAAGTGTGATCGTGCGCGATCAGCCAGCGGTTTTCCTTTTTCACGAGAACCAGCGTCGTGTGGCCGCGCGCCAGCATCGGCGCGCCATCCACCAGAGCCTCGAATTCCCATTCATACGCCGTCCACGCCGTCGTACCGTTTACTTTGAGGTAGGTGTTCATGCGGTCCAGCCGTACTTTCTGCATGTGTGACCGCTGCTGCTGGTAGTTCGCCAAGAAACTGTTCCAGCCCATGATTGGCGCTGTCCATCCGCCGTTCACAACGGACACGTCATCCGAATAGAACTTGTGCATCCGCTCGATGTCGCCGAGCTGCCATGCGCCTAGGTATTCACTCAGCATGTAGTCGATCTGCTGTTCGTCCGTCAGCGGCACCACCGGATTCGCATTGTCGTTGTTTATTTTCGGCGGTTCGTTCTTTTTCTTCTTCTTGTCATTTTGCGCCGCTGCCCCCGCCACCATCGCCAGAGACAACAACACTGCTACGGCAGCAACCGCCGCACCGAACCTGCCAGTCCATCTCCGATTCATGCCTGTCTCCACGTTCTCTGTGCTCTTCTCTCGGTGCACTCTCGTTTTGCTCCGAAAAGGCTTTACGTAAGCAGTCTACGTCAGCGCGAGCGGGACGCGACGAGCAGGTTCTCAAAGTAGCACAGGCACCCTTGCCTGTGTCGGCCGCCTCACACGGCAACCACCTGTCCCTCCACTGCTATTTCGAGCGAGCCGCAGCCAGCAGATTTACAAACAACCGATACGCCCCCGGCACGCCTTCCGGCAACTGCCGGAAAAACGCCAGCCCTGTGTAAATGTACGTTCCCTTGCCGTACTTGGTATAAACGAGCGAACCAGTCAGGTCCTTTTCACCCGGATCATTCATCGCCAGGAGCGCCGTGTACTGCGGATCGTATTCGCTCCAGAAATAGAGCCCGCGTTCCTGCACCCAGCCTTGGAAATCGTCCTGCGTGATTTTGTTCGGCTTATTCAACAGCGGATCGTCCGGCTTTAGGAATTTCACCGGCGAATTCTCGTCGGTAATCCGCGGCAGCGGGTCGCCCTGCTTGTTCGCAATCTTCGCCTCGTAAGGCGCGTAATTCTTCCCGTCCCAAACGAAATCCCGTTCGTACTGCACCACGAGCGTTCCGCCACCCTTTGCATAGTCGAGCAGCCGCTGGTTCGTTCCCGGCAATTCGCTTCGCAATTCGTACGCGCGCACGCCAACGACAATTGCGTCGTATTTCGAAAGGTCGCCAAAGTTCAGCGCGTTCGCATCCAGTAGTTCCACTTGAATGCCCAGCATCTTCAGCGCATCCGGCACCGGCTCGCTCTCCGCGCTGATGTATCCCACGCGCAAATGTTCCGGCACCTTGATGTCGAATGCATGCACCACCGTTTGCACAGGTTCTTCCCACGTCAGCGTCGGCATCGAAACCAGCGACTCAATCGACGTCGTGAACTTCTCCTCGCCGCGCTTCGCATACGCCGTGATCTTGTAGTGCCCCGCATCCAGCTTCGCCGGCGGCGCCACCGTCAGTTTCGCGTAGCGATCTCCTTCGCCCGTGAAACTCAATTCCACCGCGTCGCTGCTTTTCCATCCTGCCGGCACGTCCAGTCCTACTTTCACCGTTGCCGCCTTCTGCAAATACGAATGCACTCGCAAAAACACATCGAACGGCTCATGCTTCGCCGCCAGCTTCTCAATTTCCTGCTTCGGCTCCACGGCCAACGTAAACGCCGGTACCAGTCGTATCGGCACGCGTTCTACCTTTGTGCTACTCGCCTCAACGTGTGTGACAGGTTCCGATCGAAACTCGATGCAAATAGGATCTTGATTAATTCGGATATGAGCTGTTTCAGCAGCTTTGTCAAAAACCCTTAGCCCATCCTCGGGCGGCCCGCTCAAAGGCTTGGATTCGAAAGTCGAGGTGTATTTCATGATGGATTCCGTCCCGACAGACTCGACTTTGGCAGGCTGGCCAAGTAGCGGCACCGGTCCCTTGGCCGGGCATTCGACTCCTGGCCTGCAGGAGTATCGGACGGTGATTTCTGCTGCTTCACCTTTTACGACGTTGGTGCGAGACGTCTCCGCAGCGACCTTAAAATCCGAAGAGAAATTTATAGCCGATTGTATGCGGCCCTCTGCGTCATAAAGGGCGGCTCTAGAGGCTCTATCCAAGGGCCACGGAGAGTCTCGAAGATCACACGGGGGCTGCAAACTATCTAGCTCTGCTTTTGCTTGCATCAGTGATTTGGTTGATCCAGCCCAGTCTAGGTTTCGCGTCTCTTCTTTTGCTTTGAGAATCTCCCGATCAGCGTTTCCAATTTTGTCGCAGAAGAGCTTGTTGTTTTGCACGCAGAAAGACTGCGGAATCAGTGCAGTCATGGGTACGGCAAGAATACGAGGGTCGAGGGGCTTTCCATCTTCCCGTTTCAGGGCAATCGGGCGCCGAAAAAATGGGTTCCCGTAAAAGACGGAAACTCCTTGCGTTCTATGGTTCGCAAACGCATCCAACCCGATTTCGCGCCAGGATTTTCCCCACAACGGCGACACATCATCTAGAGGCAAAACATATCCCGTTGGTTTGTCGGTGAAACGTTCCACGTCCAGAACCACAACTTCGTTGTTGGCCCCGCCCCACGCTTGCAGGCCCTCTCTTAATTGTTCCGAAAAGGCTGTCGGGTCGGCCGCGCGTTGCACGGCAATCGGCGTCAATAGTCCCGCCGCCTGATGGTGCCCATGTCCGCCATGCACGCCGCCCCAGTTGTTAATTACGATGTTCGGGCGGAACTCGCGAATTACTCGAACCACGTCCTCTAAAACCAGATCGCCCCAAATCTTTTCCGTTTCTTCCGGCGTCTTCGAATATCCAAAATCTTTTGCGCGCGTGAAATAGAGCTTCACGCCATAGCCCCGCGTCGCGGCCAACAACTCCTCTGTGCGAATCAATCCCAATTGCGGCGCCTGCTCCGGCCCCAGCGCATTCTGCCCGCCTTCGCCGCGCGTCAGCGAAAGCAGCGCCACATCCGCACGTAGTCCGCGCGCCAAATACGTCAGCACGTCCGCTCTTTCGTCATCCGGATGCGCCGTCACGTAGAGAATCCGCGTCGTCACCCGCGCGCTGTCGATTGCCTCAATGGTTTCCGCAAGGCCGGGCCCCGTCCCAGGCGCCGCCGGAAACTGCGCTTCGCTCCGGGCTCCCCACAAACTCAACGCCACCGCTGCCATCACCACGATCTTCCGCATAATTCTCCCACTCACGCCGCTGGCATCCTCTCATGTGACGCTAGGCAACATCCGTGCGTTACTTTTCTTCTCCTCGTCACTCGCCGCTGGTCGCTGCCAACGGTTTACCCTGACCGCCGTTCGCGAAGGGCCACTGCTTCCTGTCCCAGCTCCACACTAGATAGGCCACAATTCCCATCAGAATCTGCAGCAATCCCCACTTCCGCGCTGGCCCGGTATGCCAAAAAAGCCAGCTCCACCCAACCATGGTCAACACCGCCGGTATCGGATACAGCCACATCTTGAATGGAAATTTCTCCGGCCCCCACCGTTTTCGCAACACCATCAAACCCGCCGTCTGCCCGATGAACTGCACAATCAATCGCACCGCGAGAATGCCTGTAATTGCGGTCTTCAAATTCAAAATCACGCTGAAGGCAAACGCGAGCCCGCCCAGCACCAGCAGCGAAATATGCGGAAAATGTTTTGTCGGATGCACGCGTCCGAACACCGGAAAGAAATTTCCGTCAATCGCCGCCGAATAGGGCACGCGCGACGCTCCCAGCAGCACCGAAAACACGCTCGCCAGCGCCACCCACAAAATCATCGCCGTTGCAAACTTCGCCGCCGCCGCTCCGTACAATCTCTCGATAAACACGCTCGCCAGGAATCCTGACTCTTTTGCCTCGCGCCACGGCACCACGCCCAAAATGCTTGTCTGCATCAGCAAATACAAAATCGCAATTCCCAGCACCGACAAAAAAATTCCGCGTGGAATGTTTTTCTCCGGCTTCTGAATTTCGCTGCCGAGATGGCAAATGTTGTAGTAGCCCCAGTAGCTGTAAACCGTGCTCACCATCGCCGAGCCGAGCCCCGCGAACCACAGCGCGGAAAAATCAAACGCCCCCGGCGGAAAATCGAACGCCAGCTTGCGATCGAAGTGCGTCACGCCGCCCCAGATCAGCCACAGCATCGTGCCGATCACGCCGGCCCAAAGCAGCACCGAAATTTTTCCTATCGTTGTGATCCGCCGATAGAGAAGAACAATCAGCAGCAGCACCAGGCCCCCGGAAATCGCCTTCGCTTCCCACCGCGGGAAGGGATATAAATATTTTGCGTACTCCGCAAATCCAATTGAAGCCGACGAAACCGAAAGCGGCACGTGTAAAAACGTTTGCCACACAAACAAAAACGACATCAGCCGCCCGAATCTTTCCGGCCCATAAGCCTCGCGCAAAAAGACATACGTCCCGCCCGCTCTGGGCATCGCCGCGCCGAGTTCGCTCCAGACGCACGCATCCAGCGTCGCGATCACCGCGCCGGCCAGCCACGCGAGAATCGCCTGCGGCCCACCCATCGCCTTGATCACCAGCGAACTCACAACGAACGGGCCGATGCCAACGATCTCAATCATGTTGAGCGCGACGGCTTCTTTCAGCCCAAGCCCGCGCTCCAGTTGCGCATTCGCAACTTCGTTTCCGGACGCGTTTGTAGGGATCAACTCCTGAGTTGGCCCTCCGTTGTGCCCGTTTTTTCCCTCACGCATGGTCTGGCGAGAATAGCAAACCCGCTGCCTTTTTCCTCTTCTCTTCTGGTGGCCGCCTGGCGCAGACAGGTTTTACGCTGCCATCTTTTGTCTGCCTTTGTTTCGTCTCTCCTCTGTGCCCTCCGGGCAATCCTCATCTAGGCTGCCTTCACCATGCTGTGCACCATCGCAATTTGTCCGCTGTGCCAAGTCGTGTGCTGCACGATTCCGTGCAGCATGAATTCATAGGGATAGTTTCGTCCCGGCGTCTGCTTGCCCAAATCCTCCACCGGAAAATTCCGCAGCCGCTCTTCCAGCAGATCGCGGCTCTTGTTCCACCGCTCGAGCAGCTCACTCCATGGAATCGGCGGTTCGCCCCATTCCTTTTCCGCTTCCCACTTCGGCATGGGAGATGTTTCGTTTGTCTTCTGTATGCGCTCGTTCCACAGCAACACGTGCTGCAGCAACTCGCGGATAGAATGAGTCGCACCGACAGGTTTTGTTACGGCCTGTTCGGGCGTAATGCGGGAGAGCAACTCAGCAAGGCTCGGTCCGTACCACGGTCCGGCGACGGTCACCCTGCGGTAGTCCTCGGCTATTTCTTCGCATTTGTTCATCGCGTGTCTCCTTTTTGTGTAGTAAGGATAGACGCAATTGTGAACCGCGAGGTTATTCGGTGTAGAGCAAAAAAAGGAGAGAAAAAGTAAAGGGAAAACTTCAGTCGGCGGATTCGCTGTCCTGGATGGTTGCCATGCAGGCGGCAAAGGTCGAGCCGTGCTGGTCTTCGTGCAAGCGCTTTGCTTCGCGAATCGTCGCGATGTGGCAGCTTTCGTGGCGAATCACGTCGCGCGCAAAACTTTCCGTGTGCACGGTCTGCCGGTCCACTTCCATCGAAGTGGGCACATTGTTGTCAAAGTGCGTGATGCCGTAGGCGTCGTCTTTGGTCAAGTCGCCCCAGCTCACCGGCACGTCCGGCAATTTGCTTGAAAAAGAGGCGCGATTGACTTCGAGATAGATGCGGTGAAGGTCGCCTGGGCCTAGCATTTCGCCGCCAGGCATTTCGCGAGAAGCGCCGTTCGAACTGCGGTGAAAAGCTTCGTGGGAATGGGCGTAGCCCACGCGGCCCAGAAGCGTTCCCAGGCACGCCAGCGAAACGACGAAGAGAAGCACACGCCGCACGATGCCATCCTCGCCGTCGCAATTGCGGGCGCAAATGGTACGCCCGCTCTACGCAGGACAGGTGGGAGTAACTGCCCGAAAGGACAATCGTCCTTTCGTACAGCCAAGCCGGAACGGGCACTCTGTTCGCCCTCTTGCTTGCCCCGACGGAGCCCGATGGGGCACATGCCTCTCCCCCTTTCACACCTGGGGTACACCCCTCTGCGCTTCCGCCGCCGCTCCCCTGCCGCGCCTGTCCAGCCGTTGCTTCTTTTTCTGAGGAATGAAATGATTATCCGGCTTGCCGACAGAGCATGCACGGTCAGGGACGGCACTTTCAGCCGGCTTCGGCCTTCGGGGCACGGTCAACGCCAGAGGCAATACCGGCATCTCAAGCCTTCAACGAAGGCGCATGACTAGAACGTATCGGAATGGCGCAGCGGCTCCCCGCCGCGGGCGCGGTTCAAGAGAGGGAAGGACTTCATGAAGCGGTTTGGGACAGCTTTGGCTGTCGCGCTAGTGGCGCTCTGCGTCACGGCCGGCTGCAACGATTACGGCAACACGTTTCAGATCAATACGGGCGCTTCGATCAGCTCTCTCTCTCCGACGAATATCCCCGCCGGCGGCCCGGATTTGACGCTGACAGTGATTGGCTTCGGCTTCGTGGCGAAGACCGTCGTAGAGTGGGACGGACAGAAACTGGATACGACCGTAACGACTGATGTGAACGGCAACGTGACCAACGTAACGGCAAAAGTGCCCGCGACTCTGACGGCAAAGGCCGGCCGGCATTTCGTCAACACCCTCAATCCCGCAACGAACAAGCAGGACAACGGGCTTTCCAACACGATCGCTTTTATCGTGACGGTGCCGGCGAATCCGCAGCCGACACTGACGTCAATTTCGCCGACGAGCGCCGCGCCGGGGAGTCCCGACGTAACGCTTAGTCTGACCGGGTCGAATTTCGTAAAGGCTTCGGTTGCGGGTTGCGCGGGAACCGATGGCTCTGTGGTGCAGTGGTCGGCGGGAAACTCGGTCACGTGCCTTCTGACGACATTTACTTCCGCAACGCAGTTGAGCGCGACGGTTCCGGCGAATTTGCTGACGGCGGAAAGCTGCGCGAGCTTGACGGTGTTTACAGGGCCGTCCGTCGATCCGACTAATCCGACCGGAAATGGCGGTGGCGGAACGAGCAATGCGCTGACGTTCACAATTTCGACGAATGCGAATTTCTGTCCGGCTCCAGCCGTGGCCGGGGCAGCCCTAACAGCTGCGGAAGAGACGCCGGCGGTGAGTCTCGATGGGCGCTTTGTGGCGTTCACGGGCACGCCGAATGGACAGCAGGGAGCGCGCACGCAGATTTTTCTGCGCGATACGTGCGAAGGCGCGGCGAGCGACTGTAGGCCGCGAACGACGGTGCTTTCCGCCGCCGCGGACGGAACGGAAGGAAACGCGGACAGCCATTCGCCTTCGATTACTTCGGACGGGCGGTATGTGGCATTCAGTTCGGCTGCGACGAATCTGGCGAGCGAAACGGCGAGCGGACGGCAGATTTTTCTGCGCGATACGTGCAATGGTGCGCCGAGTGGCTGCAAGCCGAAGACGGAATTGATTTCTGTTGATCCGAACGGCTTACTCAGCGCGACGGATAATTTGCTGCCGTCGATCAGTTCGTCGGGACGATTCGTGGCGTTTCTCTCGGTGAAAGCTGCGACGAAACAGGCAGCAGGACGGAATTCAAATCAGATGAACAATGGAATACGCCAAGTGTTTGTACGCGATACATGCATCGGCGCGCCGAGTGGGTGCACACCGAAGACGACGAGAATTTCGACGCAGGCGGGCGATGCGAATGTCGTTGGTGGAAAACCGGCGGGGCCGGCGATGAGCAGCAATGGAACCGGAGTGGGAATTGCGGATAATCACTCCGTGGTGTTATTTACGCGGGCGGTCGCGGTGGATGACCGCGTGTTTTTAGCGATAACGAAAGAACAAAAATGAACCGGTCTAGGCGAAGGATGACAGCGGGTACGAGTTTTGTGCCGAGCTGTCCGTGAGAAGCCGGACCGCGCAACGCGAGAAAACCCGGCCTCTGCAAATTCAAACCACGTGCTATTTTTTCAGATATTTTTCGGGCAGCGGGGTTTCCGGACGTTCTTCATCCCAGAAAATACTGACGATATACCAGCGCTTGCCATCGTTGAAAAGCTGAAGGCTGTTGATGCCGCGCGCGAACGGTTTTTCGCCTGGAGCATTGCGCGATTCGTAGGTGCTAAAGACGTGCGCTTCGTGGCCGAATTCCTCGGTTTTGCGAGAAAGTTCGCTTTCAAAGAAGGCGTGGTCCTTGAAATAGCTTCCGGCGCGTTCGACGTACCCTTCCGGCGTGAAGCTGGAAGCCGTGAAGGAGCCATCGGGTTTTTTGCGGACCGCGCCCATGCGGGCTTCAGAGACAAACAGAGAGCGAAAGCGATTCCAGTCGCGTTCGCCGGCAGGACCGGAGATAACGTTGTAGATGGCGGCCATGATGGCGTCAATCGTTTCAACGTCTTTGGAATTGGCGGCGGGAGCGGCCGGCGGCGCCGCAGCGGCGGATTTTTCCTGAGGTTTTTCCTGTGCAGCCAGATTTGACGCGAAAAAAGAACTTGCCAAGAGCAACGACGCAACGAAGAGCTTGGGGCAGTTCATGAGTCCTCTCAGAAAATAGAGTCGCGACTTTGCCGAGCCGGCCGGCAAAGAAATCATTTAGACGAAACTCGTTTTGCGGACACTGTTCGGAATAGGGTTTTTTCCGAGCCGATCTGCAGGGTGCCACGAAGAGTGTCGCCATCAAAGAAATATTCCCAGTCCACTTCCGTTCGGGTTTTTGCGAGACAGCTGAGATTCTTTTTCGTTTCGTCGAAGGAACAGTGAAGCGAACCCATCGGCTGTTTTTCGCCATTGACGATTTGGTAGGCGTCCATTCTCCATTCGAGGCGAGGCTGCGAGGGAGTGGAGTTGGCTATGGGAGCGGGATCGCGGGCGATTTCATAGACGACATTTTCATCGTGGCAGGGAGAATCGCGGACAGTGCAGATCGATTCGCCTTCCCAGGTGCCAGCGATGGAGGCGGGGGATTTTTGCGCATGCGCGGCGAGGGGAAGGGCGATAATCGCGAAGAAGAGCAGTGAGCGAGTTTTCATTTTGTTCCCCCAACCTGGCGGTCAATTGAAGCGGACTTTGACGTCGGGGCGCTTTTCGAGATGCACGGTTTCGATGAAACGGACCTGACGATCGTCGAGCGTCAGAATCATGGAATGCAGACGAACGCCTTCACCGAAGAAACGAACGCCGCGCAAGAGGCTGCCATCGGTGACGCCGGTGCAGGCGAAGATCATGCGTTTGCCCGGCGCGAGGTCGGTAGTGTCGTAGATGCGCTTGGGGTCTTTGACGCCCATTTTTTCTAGACGCTCGGCGTCCTGCGGCTTGGAAATGACGAGACGGCCGAGAATCTGTCCATTTAGGCAGCGCAGAGCAGCGGCGGTGAGCACGCCTTCCGGCGCGCCGCCGGTTCCCATGACGGCGTGAACGCCGGTGCCGACGACGGCAGCGGAGATGCCCGCGGAGAGGTCGCCATCGCCGATGAGGCGAATGCGCGCGCCGGCTTTGCGAATGTCGGCGATAAGTTTTTCGTGGCGCGGACGGTCGAGAACGATGATGACGAGGTCTTCGACGTCGCGGTCGAGGCGCTTGGCGATGGACTTGAGGTTGTCGGAGACGGGGGCGTCGAGATCGACGGCGCCCTTGCAGGACGGGCCGACGACGATTTTCTCCATATAAAGATCCGGCGCATGCAGGAGCCCGCCGCGTTCACTGGCGGCAAGGACGGCGATGGAATTCGCAGCGCCAGTGGCACAGAGATTGGTGCCTTCAAGAGGATCGACGGCGATATCCACAGCGGGAAAATTCGCGTTGGGAGCATGAGTAGCAAGGCCGACTTTTTCGCCGATATAGAGCATGGGAGCTTCGTCACGTTCGCCTTCGCCGATGACGATGATGCCGTCCATCTGGAGAGAGTCCATGGTTTTGCGCATGGCCTCGACAGCGACTTCGTCGGCTTTGTGGCGGTCGCCGAAACCCATGGTGCGGGCAGCGGCGATGGCGGCGTTTTCAACGACGCGCAGGAATTCGAGACTGAGTTGAGCTTCCATCTTTTTCTCCGCGAAGAAGGACGGGCGGGAATCGGGCAACATGGTAAGCCAAAGGGCGAGGGCGCGTCGAGGGCGATGCCGTGACTCTTTGAGGACGGAACAGCGTTGGACGAAAGACTTGCGAGGATGATGGAGGAGAGACGCGGAGGTAAAAGCGCAATGATTCGAAGGCTATTTTTGGTTGTGGTCGGCGGGATTTTGCTGCTCGCGACCGCGGGGTGCAAGAGCAAGGCAGCTTCGGAAAGTGCGAGCAACGAAGCGAACAAGCCGAAGATTTACTCGCTGACCGACGTGGATAACGAGTTGAAAGAGGCGGGAGTGCAGATGACCAGCACTCAGGAGGAGTTGCGAAACTTCTTCAAGATGCATCCGAACTACCAGGTCTGTCAGGACACGGACTACATGCTGGTAGCAAGGATGAGAAACAGCAAGGTCGATGCGCACGCTTCAGACCAGTACATTTTTGCGACGTACCGCGACGGCAAGATTGCGGAATTTGAAATAGGGCCGCCGGAGTTTTCGGTGGGGAATCTCGCAAGCTATTGCCACTGAGGACGAGACGGATAGAGTCGGCGAGCGAATGGGCGTTGGAGCCTGCCGTTTGGTATATTGCCGCCATTTAGAATGGCGGTTGCCTAGATTAGTGCGCACGGGGGATTGAAAGATGCCATGCACAGCCGCGGATTTTCGGCGGATTTCATTAAGCTTGCCCCTGACGGAACAGCGACGACACATGGATCATCCCGATTTTCGGGTTGCGGGGAAGATTTTCGCAACGTTGGCGTATCCAAACAAAGAGTGGGGGATGGTGAAGCTAACGCCGGTGCAGCAAGAAGAGTTTGTCGAAGCGCATCCGGCGGCATTCCGGCCGGTGAATGGAGCGTGGGGGAGAAAGGGCTGCACAAGTGTGTTGTTGGCGAAAGCCGGGAAGCGAGCGCTGAAGGAAGCGATTCTGGCGGCGTGGAGAAATTATGCGCCGTCGGAGTTAGTAATGGAATCGTTGCAGGGCGCAGCTGCGAAGAAGAAGTAAGAGGAAGTCGAGCAAGCCAGATTGAATATTGTTCCTGAAAAAGGTGACACTGAACCCGTGATTGATGCACATAAATTTGTTTTGTTTTTTGTGGCGGCCTTGATTCTGGCGATAACGCCGGGAGCGGGGATTTTTTATGTTTTGGCGCGGACGCTGGCTGGAGGGCGGCGCGAAGGTGCGCAGTCTTCGGTTGGGACATTCGTGGGCGGGCTGTTTCACGTCATGGCAGCAGCGCTGGGGGTGTCGGCGATTCTTCTGGCGTCGGCGGTGGCGTTTCACACGGTGAAATATGCGGGCGCAGCGTATCTGGTTTGGCTCGGGATTCGAATGATTTTGTCGCGGAACGAAGTGAAGCCGCAAAAGACAGAGGCACCGAGGAGAAGCGCCTTCCGGCAAGGAATCTTCACGGAAGTGCTGAATCCGAAGACGGCGCTATTTTTCTTGTCGTTTATTCCGCAATTCATTACGCCGGAACGAGGGCATGTGTTTTGGCAGTTTCTGCTGCTGGGAGTGTTGTCGGTGACGATGAATACGGCGGCGGATTTGGTTGTGGTGTATTTGGCGGCGCCGCTCGAGAAGAAGCTGAAATCGAGCGCAAAGTTCCGCAGCAGGCAAAGAGTGGCGTCCGGAATCGGAATGATCGGGCTTGGCGCCTACGTCGCGTTTGCAGACAACGAATAATCAAAAAAAAGCGCAGATTTCTAGCGGGGACCCGGCTCGAACGGCTGGATGACGGCGTTGACGAGGAACGGGTTGTTGAGTTCCGTGGTGTCTCCCGGGACTTTGCCTTTGATCGGCAAAAGGCGGGCCTGAAGAGGTTTTCTCCATTTGACGGCGAGGGTGGCTACGTCGGCGAGAATCATGTCGAGTTGTTCGACGGTGACGTCGCCGGGGAGCGGAATCGTGTCGAGGCCAGTGCCGCAGACGGCGGAGTAGGAGAGGAGGCCTTCGAGCGAAACGCGGCCCTGGCTCCAGCGTTCGGCGAGGCGGGAGTCTTCGAGAATCGGAAGCATGAGGCCGTTATAGCCGGTTTGTTTGACGGGAATGGCCTTGACTGCGGCGGTGATGGTGGCCGCCGCGGTGAGTGTGCCCGCTGAACCGAAGGGTCGGGCGATCAGATTTTCGATGGCCGCGCCAATGGAGACGTCCTTCATCGGCGCGGGCGAAAGGTCGATGCCGACATAAGCCCAGCCGGTCTCCCTGTCGATGCGATGGGCGTGACGCTCGATTTCGAGCGCTTCATTCGTGAGTGCCGTCGTGAGTTTTTTGCGAGCGGAATCGACGTCCGGCGCGTCGCGGAAGGCTTCGGCGACGACATTGGCGGATTCAAGGCCGACGGCGAACTGATGGCCGAAGCCGTTGACATAGGCGGCGGTGAAGAAGGGCGAGAGCGGTGGAACGTCTGCGATAGCGCCGAGATTGAAATTGCCCTGACTGTGTTCGGTGGCATCCTCGAGTTTCTTGATGGCACGAGCAGCGGCGCCGATAGCACGCCAACGAACGCCGTCTTCGCCGGCAATAACAATGCTGCCGCAAATGTGTTTTGTATTGGCGATGATGTCCGTGAGGAGGTCGGCCTGCGATTCGGGCGCGTCGGGATCAAGCATCGCGGGGCCGATGCCCGGAGCGAATTTTTCCTTTTCGGCGAGCGCGTCGAGGTCCTTGAAAAAAGCGATTGTTTGCTGCGGCGTAAGGCCCTTGGTGTATTCGGGGAAAGGCTGCGTGGCGATGCGAATCGTTTCGACCTCGTAGCCGCGTGATTCGAAGATGGTTTTGGCGCGGCGAAGCATCTGGAGGGCGTCAAAGATTTGCTGCTGATATTGCGAGCGGTCGAGGTTGAGGAAAGCGGTGACGGTGCGGATTTTTGGCCTGGTGGATGCGTTGGTCGGCGCAGACTTTTGCTGGGCAAACAGAGGCGTTAGAAACAGAGTAGTGGAGAGCAGCGACACCGCCGCGAAGAAACGAATGCGCATGGAGGATCTCCCTCAGGAACGATAACCCGTGGCGGCGGAGGATGACAAGGAAAGAGGATTACTGGACGTCGGGATAGATTTCGTCGGCGATCCAGTAGTTTTCAAAAAGGAGAGCGAGGAGCGTGCCGGCGATCCAGAGAATCCGGCGGTATGGGCGCCAGGAATCGCGCACGGGGGAACTTAGGAGGGGAATGTCGACAACATACGCGGCGGAGTAGCAGATGTTGGCAAGGAAAGCGAGAACGGCCAGCCGGAAAAGATTGAAAAGACGGAGAGCGGGACGAAAGTGGGGCCAGGAGACTGTAAACCAGATGACGCAGACAGCAAACAGGAGGAGGTTATAGAGAATGCGGCGAGGCTCCCAGAAGCGGGCGGAGGAAAAGAGCAGCTCGCGAAATTCGGAAGAAGATGAAGCAGGTTCGGCGGGAGAAGTCATAAACACCTCGCGGACGGGAGAAGGATAGCAGAAACACTGTATTACGCCAAGTACTTTGTGTGGCAGAGTTAGGGGTGATCTTTGCCCGGACCGCCATGCACGTTTCGCGGTCTAGGGCCGCGACAGTGATCGGCTGCAGTGTCCTCGCTCTAGCGTGGCAATGCGAATCGGAGGCTGCGGAATGACGTGGCGTCGTTGCTCGCAATTGTGTGGCGAGGCGGGCCGTTATCCTGGCGATGCTGGCCACGTTGCTTGCCGCCGGTATTCTGGCGCTGGTCGTCGGTCACATCCTTGCGGATTAGACGAATGCGGCGATGCCGGTGATCTTCTCGCCGATGACGAGCTTGTGGATGTCGTTGGTGCCCTCGTAGGTAAAGACGGATTCGAGATTGTTCATGTGGCGCATGATGCAGTAATCATCAACGATGCCGTTGGCGCCCAGAATGTCGCGGGACTTGCGGGCAATTTCGAGCGCGATGCCGACGTTATTCATTTTGAGCATGGAGATATGAGCGGGGTCGACTTTGCCGGTGTCTTTAAGGCGGCCGACCTGAAGCGCGAGGAGCTGGCCCTTGACGATTTCAGTGATCATCCAGGCGAGCTTTTCCTGAACAAGCTGGTGCGAGGCGATGGGCTTATTGGCGAATTGCTTGCGCGTTTTTGCGTATTGTAGCGCGGTGTCGTAGCACGCCATGGCAGCGCCGAGAGCGCCCCAGCCGATGCCATAACGCGCTTGATTGAGGCAACTGAGCGGGCCGCGAAGGCCGGTGACACCCGGGAGAAGATTTTCTTCAGGAATTTCGCAGTCGGAGAAAGACAAACCGCTGGTCACCGAGGCGCGCAGGGACCATTTGCCGTGAACATCCCAGGCTTTGAAACCGGAAACTCCCTTTTCGACGAGAAAGCCGCGCACTTTTTCGTCTTCGCACTTGGCCCAGACCACGGCCACGTCCGCGATGGAGCCGCTGGTGATCCACATTTTTTCGCCGTTTAGGACGTACTTTTTCCCTTTTTTCACGGCGCGAGTGAGCATGCCGCCAGGATTGGAACCGAACTGCGGTTCCGTGAGGCCGAAGCAGCCAATGGCTTTGCCTTGCTGCAAGAGCGGGAGCCATTTGTTTTTCTGCGCGTCGGAACCGTAACTGTAAATCGGATACATGACGAGCGCGCCTTGCACGGACACGAAGCTGCGGAGACCGGAATCACCGCGCTCGAGTTCCTGGGTCATGAGGCCGTAGGCGACGTTGGACATGCCGGCGCAGCCGTAACCGTGAAGATTGGCGCCGAAGAAACCGAGTTCGCCGAGTTGCGGAACGAGCTGCATCGGGAAGGTGGCTTCGCGGCTGTGTTTTTCGATGATGGGGATGATTTCGTTTTCGACGAATTCGCGCGCCGCTTGGCGGACAAGCTTTTCTTCGTCGTTCAACTGCGAATCAAAGTCAATGAAGTCCACTCCGCCGTACTTGGCCATCCTCTTCTCCTAATTCGCGCGAACGCGTAACACTAGAGTCTACTTCCAATCTTCGAATTTCCGCCACTTACGCCTTATCATAGAGAAGCTATGAGGGAATTGCCGCGCAAGGCCGCACTAATACTGATCGACGTGCAAAAGGGATTCGGCGACCCCCGATGGGGTGCACGCAACAACCCGGATGCCGAGAAGAAGATGGCGGAATTGCTGAAGGCATGGCGAGCGAGCCGTCGGCCGGTGTTTCACGTGCAACATCTTTCGACGCTTGCGGATTCGCCGCTCAATCCGAAGAGGCCGGGAGTTGAGATTCAAGACGCGGTGAAGCCGATTGACGGCGAGCCGCTCTTTCAAAAGAACGTGAACAGCGCGTTCATTGGAACAAAGCTGGAAGAAACCCTGCGAGCGCACGGCGTCCAGATACTGGTCATGGTGGGGCTGACGACGCCACACTGCGTTTCGACGTCGGCGCGGATGGCGGGCAATTTGGGATTCGACGTGTATTTGGTGAACGACGCCATTGCGGCATTCGAAATTACCGGGCCCGATGGGAAAAAGTATGCGCCTGAAGAAATTCACCGGATTTCGCTGGCGACGCTTCACAACGAGTTTGCCACGGTCGTCGACACGAAAACCCTGCTTGACGGTCTTGGCAATTGAAGGTTCGGGCCAAGCCACGGAACTACTTCGAAGCAGCGGCGTTTTCGAGACGATACTCCATTTCCTCGATGACATACATGGCTGTAGCGCGATCTTGTTTCGCAGCTTCCGCGTAGCGAGCTGCGGCCGTACTGGATTTTCCCTGTCGCAGAAGGGCTAGTAACTCAGAACGAAGTGAATCCGGAAGTGCGTCAACGAGGGCCTTGGTCTTTTCTTCATTGGCTTTAATTTCCGGCAGCCTGGCCTTGAAGTCCCGCAGCGTGCCAGCGGTGGCGCACGGAAAGACTTCGGCCCAGCCCTTATCTTCTTGCGCCAACCAGAAGACGACCGTGCCGGAGTTTTCTATCCCCTGTGTGTAGTCGATTTGAAGTTCCTGAGTTGGGCGGACTGGATAAGTCGCGTAGCCTTCGAAGCCCAATTTGTCGTCCGGCCCGACTTGCTTTGCCGTGAACTTGTAGTCGGAAGGAATTGCATGACGCGAGCTTACTTTGAACGCTCGATCGTAGAATTCCGAGGAATCAGAGTTGATGCAAGCGAGAGATTTGGAGTGCCAAAGAGCCCGGCTGGCGGCGAGATCGTGCGCGTTGATGGCCGAAACATAGTTTTTGACAAATTCGTCGATGGTAGCCGGACGCTTGACTTGTCCTGTTCCTGAAAATGAACAAGAGACGGCGAGGGCCAGCAAGAACGAGAGGCCGACGAAAGTGACGAACCTCATGGGATGCTCCTTTACAGGCCACTCGCTTGCGCACAATTGCTCCCAGTGTATGTGTAAAAAGAGGAGAGCCTTCCGGAAACGCGAAGAAAGGTGCCTGAAGTAGAACGCTTCGAATGGTCAAAGTGTTTTTTGCGGTTTAAGAAGGGGCTCGACTACAATTCCGCGATGAGGAAATCAGGCCAGAAGAAGCGATTGTCTCCCGAGATTTTGATTTTTGATGTAGACGGCGTTCTGGTGGACGTGCGCGGAACATACTGGCGTTCCGCTCTGGACACGGTACGGCATTTGACGGGCAAACGAGTGACGTACGACGAACTGCACAGGTGGAAGGCGAAGCCCGGAAACAACGATGATTGGGCGATGGTGGCGAGCTGGGTGACTTCGCTCGGAAAACCGCTGAATTATGAAGAAGCGCGGGACGCGTTCAGCAAATTTTATTGGGGGACGCCGGGCCGTCCGGGAAATGTGAAGAACGAAAAGCATGTTGTTTCGCCGCGGCAAATTCAGCGGTGGGCGAGGCGATACGAATTGAATTTGTTTACCGGGCGCACGCGACAGGAATTCAGCTACACGTTCGAAAATTGGCGGGGAACAAAGCACTTTCGCATGGTTGTGACAATGGACGATGTCGAGAAGATCAAACCGGACCCGGAGGGCCTACACAAGATTCTCGGAAAGCGTGACCCGAAAAGCGCGCTGTACCTCGGGGACAACATTGATGACGCGCTGGCGGCGCGGGAAGCGGGAGTGCCGTTTATGGCAATTATTGCACCAGGTGAGCACGGCTATCGCGACCGGTCGAAGCGATTCCGGGAATTGGGGGCGCTGGCTTTGCTACCACGAGCGTTGGATCTGCGGCGGTGGCTGAGCCCTTTCTAGACTGCTCAAATCCGGACAGCTCGACTTGGGAACTTTACTCTGGTGGTCGCGGGAAGACGAAATAGCTCTAGGTGCGATGCGACCATTTAGTCTGGGTGTTTGTACTTTGCTCGCGATCTCGTTGGCGGTTATTTCCGTGGCAGCGCAGGCACCAGCCGGACCGCTGACACAGAAGCCTGCCCCGCCCGTCCCTTCGACGGCCGCCAATTCCACAGCGACAAAAGCGGCCGCAGATGTTCCGCGGAAACGCGATCTGACGGGTTCGTGGAAGCTCAACAAGGACGAGAGCACGCAGCCGCGTAAGCGGGACGATGATGATTCCGGCGGCGGGCGGCATGGCGGAGGTCGGCCGGGCGGCGGCAGCCATGGTGGGTATGGCGGCAGAGGTATGCGCCGCGACGGGATGAGCGACGACGAACGCAAGGAGATGCAGGAGCTCATGCGACCGTCGGAGGCTTTGGAGTTCAAGCAGGATGGCGCAGCCATTGTCATGACGGACGACTACGACCGGCGCAGGACGTTTTACACCGACGGACGCAGGGTAAAGAAATCGAAGGACGCCAACAAACAGGAATTTGGTGCGACGTGGCGAGAATATCGGTTAGTGGCCGACTTTGCGGGGCCATACGGGAACAAGATCGAACGGACATTTGAGGTGCTGGAAGGCAATGAACAACTGCGGGAGACAATTCACTTTACGATCGGCCGCAGCCAGCGCGAAGTCCACTTGCGATACGTTTACGACCCGAAGTCCGGCGAAGCTTCCGCCGCGAAGTAATTCTTTTTTTCCACATTTTTCCCGCAAAAACTGCGAAATTCTGAAAATCCCTCGCGTTGACGGAATCGCGAGCGAATGATATAAATTAGTGTTCGGGTTGGTGGTTTTGGGTCGGCTGTACGCTCCTTCCCGGGTAGGGGTATGGCAAGCCTTCGAAACCAGGGCTTAGTCGCGGTCTTCGCGCAACACGAGGTTCAGGCAAGACAATTTAGATGGGTTTGGGTCACCAATTAGGCGAACTCTTCCTCGGGGCTGTGCCTACAGTCCTGATTCTTATCGTTCTTTATTTCATTCTTAAATCTTTGTTTTTCAAGCCTTTGCTGGCAGTGATGGCGGAGCGCGAAAAGCGCACGCTCGGCGCACAACGCGCGGCGGAAGCGGCGCAGGTTGCCGCTGCCGAGAAGGTGAAGCAGTATCAAGAGGCATTGAAGCAGGCGCGAGCGAAAGTCTACGCCGAGCAAGAGGCGGCGCGAAAAAAGCTGCTCGACGAGCGGGCGGCGCTGCTAAAGGCTTCGCGAAATTTGGCGGCATCGGAAGTAAGTGCGGCGAAAGAGAAGGTCGCACAGGAACTCGCGGCGGCGAAGCGAGAACTGGAAGTGGGCGTGCCGCAACTGGCCGCGGAAATTGCGAAGCGCGTGCTCGAATCGGCCGCGCCGCGTGGGGCGCGATGAACTTGCGAAGCATGAATTTCGCCGCTGTTAGTGTGTGCGCGGCTACGTTGTTTTTTGCCTGTGTTGCGTCGGCGGCGGAGGAGAGTGGAAATGCCGCGCACGGTACCACAGAACTTTTCAAGTGGATCAATTTTGGAATCTTGGCCATGTTGCTGCTCTGGGTGTTTAAAGTAAAACTTCCGCCGATTTTTCGCAAAAATGCCGAGACGATTGGGTCCGCGATTGCGAAGGCGACCACGGTGAAGAAGGAAGCCGACAGGCAGCTAGGGGAAGCGGAAGCAAAACTGGCGCGTTTGGAACAGGAAATTGCGGCGATGCGTGCCGCTCGAGAGAAGGAAGCTGCGGAAGACGCCGCGCGAATCAAGGAAATGGCGAAGTCCGACGCGGAGAAGATCTCCCTCGTGGCGAAGGCGGAAATTGCAGCAGCGCAACGTGCGGCGCGGATGGAATTGAAGGCCTTGGCGGCGAAGTTAGCTGTGGATGGCGCGGAATCGTTGCTGGCGAAGCAGCTAACGGCCCAAGCGCAGGAGTCGTTGGTCAGCGGATTTGTGAAATCGCTCGAAGGGAGGCCGAATTGAAGTCAGCGAGCCTCCAGTACGCGAATGCGCTGGCGGATGTGGCGCTACAGCAGGGCGCGGCAGAGCCCGTGCTGAAACAGTTAAATGGTTTCGCGAGCGCTTACGCGGAGTCGGCGGAATTGCGCAATTTTTTGGCGAGCCCCGCGGTGACAACCAAAGAGAAGCACGCGGTCACAGAGAAGCTCTCCCTAAGGCTCGGTACGAGCAAGGTTTTGCGCAATTTTCTGTTTCTCGTGATCGATCACCGGCGAACGCTGATGATTCCAGAGCTGGCGGAGGCATTTCAGGCGGTAATTCGCGAACGGCAAGGAGTTGCCGAGGCGGAAGTCACTTCGGCTGTAGAGCTGAATGCCCTGCAGAAAAAGACGCTTGGACAATCGCTCGAGAAGAAGACGGGCAAGAAGATTGAAGCGAAATATGCGGTGGACCAAGCGCTTTTGGGCGGCGTGGTAGTTCGAATCGGGGACACTGTCTACGATGGATCGCTGCGGCATCGCTTGAACGAGATGAGGGCGAAGCTGGCAGCGGAATAGAGACTTTCTTCAGGGGCTAAAGCCCCAGTTTGGGAGCGCGTTACGTCGGCACTAAAGTGCCAACCTCCTGAAAAGCAGCGGGAGTACGGAGCAGGCATGGCAAACATTAAGGCAGATGAAATCAGCAAAATACTTCGCGAACAGATTGCGAACTACGAGCAGACGGTTGCGGTCGAAGAAGTCGGCGCGGTAATCAGCGTCGGCGACGGCATTGCGCGCATTCACGGGCTCGAAAAAGCGATGGCGGGCGAAATGCTCGCTTTCTCGCATGACGTGTACGGCATTGCGCTGAATCTCGAAGAAGATCAGGTTGGCGCCGTGTTGCTTGGCGAATACACGGCGATTAAAGAAGGCGACACGGTCAAGCGGACGAACACGATTATGTCCGTGCCGGTGGGCCCGGAGCTGGTTGGGCGCGTCGTGAATCCGCTCGGCGTGCCGGTGGACGACAAGGGGCCGATTGTTACGAAGCAGCGGAATCCGTTGGAGCGAATCGCTCCTGGCGTTTTGGACCGGCAGCCGGTGCGCGAGCCTCTGCAGACGGGCATAAAGGCGATCGACTCCATGATTCCTATCGGCCGCGGGCAGCGCGAACTGATCATTGGCGACCGCCAGACGGGTAAGACCGCCGTCATTCTGGACACCATCATCAACCAGAAGGGCAGCGGCGTGATTTGCATTTACTGTGCGATCGGGCAGAAGCGGTCGACAATTGCGCAGGTTGTGAAAGCGCTGACGGACGCCGGCGCTATGGAGTACACGATTGTCGTGGCGTCGTCCGCTGCCGAGCCGGCTTCGCTGCAGTACATCGCTCCCTACGCGGCGTGCGCGATGGGCGAATACTTCCGCGACAACCAGGGGCACGCTGTCACGTTCTACGACGACCTTTCGAAGCACGCGCAGGCGTACCGCGAAATTTCACTGCTGCTTCGGCGGCCACCGGGACGCGAAGCGTTTCCCGGCGACGTATTCTATCTCCACTCGCGCTTGCTGGAACGCGCCGCAAAGCTGAACGATAAACTCGGCGGCGGTTCGCTGACTTCCTTGCCTGTGATTGAAACGCAGGCAGGCGACGTCTCGGCGTACATCCCGACGAACGTAATTTCGATTACGGACGGACAGATTTATCTGGAAGCTGACCTCTTTAATGGCGGTATTCGTCCCGCAATTAACGTGGGCATTTCGGTGAGCCGCGTCGGCGGCAACGCGCAAATTAAGGGTATGCGACAAGTTGCGGGCACGCTGCGACTCGACATGGCGCAGTTCCGCGAACTGGCTGCCTTCGCGCAGTTCGGCGCAGACCAACTGGACAAAGTGACGCAGGCACAGCTGGCGCGAGGCCAGCGGCTGACGGAAGTTCTGAAACAGGATCAGCTCGTGCCGCTGAATGTCGAGAAACAAGTTCTGATTCTGTATGTGGCGACGAGCGGCGGTGTCGACAATATTCCTGTGGCGGAAGTGCGGCGGTTTGAAAAAGAGTTTGTGCAGTACGTCGAGACCAGTCACGGCTCGATTCTGAAAACCATTGCAGAAAAGAAGGCGCTCGACGACGCGATCAAAGGCGAGGTTAAGAACGCGTTGGATGCATTCAAAGAGCGATTTACGACCTCGGTGGCGGCAGCCGCAAAGTAGGAATTGACGACGAAACATGCCCACACTTCTCGATTTCCGGCGCCGCATCCGCTCGGTGAAGAACACCCAGCAGATTACCCGCGCGATGAAGTTTGTCGCGGCGGCGCGGCTGCGGCGCGCTCAGGAAAACGCACTTGCGGCGCGGCCCTTTGCGAAGGAGCTTGCCAAGATGCTGCGCTCGATCATGAGCCGGATCGATGAGCCCCAGCATCCGCTGCTCGCGGTGCGGCCGGAAGAACGCGTGCTGGTTATTGTGCTGACTGGGGAACGAGGGTTGGCGGG